>OOCX01001848.1_pt1 | contig 12260 bp, 7 predicted proteins | sample 1671231 | NCBI WGS metagenome assembly OOCX01 (sample SAMN06348135, study PRJEB24527) | human gut metagenome | biome: human gut; feature: ankylosing spondylitis patient; material: feces | host: Homo sapiens | place: China | collected 2015-10 | reverse complement strand
CGGACGTTTGTATCGCCAATTATGCGGAATCGGGCGAATCAGCCAATACGTTTATTGCCGCAGGACGTTTGAAAAAAGCATTGAGCCAGATAAAGAAAGGAGATTATCTTTTCATGGAATTCGGGCATAACGACCAAAAGCAAAAAGGGCCGGGCAAAGGAGCTTATTACTCTTTTATGACCAGCCTGAAAACATTTATTGATGAAGCCCGTGCACGGGGAGCATACCCCGTATTGGTCACTCCCACCCAACGCCGGAGTTTCGACGCAACCGGACATATCCGTGACACACACGAAGATTATCCGGAAGCCATGCGCTGGCTGGCAGCTAAAGAAAATGTTCCGTTGATCGACCTCAACGAAATGACCCGTACGCTTTATGAAGCTTTGGGAACAGAAACGTCGAAACGTGCTTTCGTACACTATCCGGCAGGCACTTATCCGGGACAGACCAAAGCTTTTGAGGATAACACCCACTTCAATCCATACGGAGCCTATCAAATAGCCCAATGTGTGATTGAAGGAATGAAGAAAGCCGTACCGGAACTGGCTAAACACCTGAAAATAGACCCGTCCTATAATCCGGCACAGCCGGACGATGTAAATGGTTTCCACTGGAACGAATCACCATTCACGGAAATTGAAAAACCGGACGGAAATTAAGAGATAAGTAGTAGGTATTAAGTATTAAGAATCAGGCATTAGATAAATATGAAAACCAAAAGCATCTTCCCCCTGTTCCTATTGGCAGGCACACTTTTGACAGCAGCTTGCGCCACCCCAACGGCTAAACAGGCAGGAAACAACAGCTTCGAATGGGGGCAAGTACCGCAACAACCGGATTTGTCATGGGCCGATAGTGTAGGCAGCCGGCAAATGCCCGGAAACCATGTAATTTTATCCGCTAATTCTTTTGGCGCAGTAGCAGACAGCACGGTGCTTAGCACGGAAGCTATCCAGAAAGCAATTGACAGTTGTGCCGTCAGCGGTGGAGGAACGGTAGTTCTCCAGCCGGGATATTATCAGACTGGCGCACTGTTCATAAAAAGCGGTGTCAACCTGCAACTGGACAAAGGGGTGACTTTACTGGCCAGCCCATCCATTCATCATTATCCCGAATTCCGTTCGCGGATTGCAGGAATCGAGATGACATGGCCCGCGGCAGTTATCAACATTGTCAATGAAAAGAACGCTTCCATCAGCGGAGAAGGAACGCTGGACTGCCGGGGAAAAGTATTTTGGGATAAATATTGGGAAATGCGGAAAGAATACGAAGCAAAAGGATTGCGCTGGATTGTGGATTACGACTGCAAACGGGTACGGGGCATCCTCATAGAACGTAGCTCGGACATTACATTGAAAGGATTTACCCTGATGCGTACCGGTTTTTGGGGATGTCAGATTCTTTACTCCGATTATTGCACGATAGACGGATTGACAATCAACAACAATATAGGTGGACACGGTCCGAGCACGGACGGTATCGACATTGATTCTTCCTGCAATATCTTGGTCGAAAACTGCGATGTAGACTGTAACGATGATAATATCTGTATCAAATCGGGACGGGATGCAGACGGACTGCGGGTGAACCTTCCTACGGAAAATGTGGTCATACGCAATTGCATCGCCCGCAAAGGTGCCGGACTTATCACCTGCGGAAGCGAAACTTCCGGTAGCATACGGAATGTATTGGGATATAATCTGGAAGCAATCGGCACCTCCGCCGTGCTGCGGTTGAAAAGCGCCATGAACCGTGGAGGGACAATCGAAAACATTTATATGACCGAAGTAAAAGCGGAAAACGTCCGTCACGTGCTGGCGGCAGACTTGAACTGGAACCCCAGTTACAGTTACAGCACTTTACCCAAAGAGTATGAAGGGAAAGAAATCCCGGAACACTGGAGAATCATGCTGACTCCGGTAACGCCTCCCGAAAAAGGTTATCCGCGTTTCCGCAATGTCTACGTATCAAAGGTAAAAGCGAAAAATGTGGACGAATTTATCTCCGCTTCGGGATGGAATGACTCGTTACGTCTGGAAAATTTCTATCTTTATGCCATCGAAGCGCAGACCGACAAACCGGGCAAAATCTGCTATACGAAGAATTTCAACTTGTCTGAAATTACATTAAAGACAGAAGAAAAGAATGTCATTGAACTAAAAGAGAATGAACAAAGTAATATCAACTTCAACTATGTTAAGACATCTCCTGACCATCGTACTGCTGGGAATCTTGCTCATTGATGCGCAAGCACAAGCACTGACGCCACCTGCCGGCACTTTCCGGTTGGGTATATCAAAAGGAAATGAAAGCCACTGGCTAAAGCCTAAAGAAAAGATACAGGGAGTGTCCTTCCAATGGAAAGCACTGCCCGATAGTCGTGGATTTATCCTGAAAGTAGAAGTCGCCTCTGCTCCGGAAGCCGATGCCCTATTTTGGAGTTTCGGCGATTGCCAACCGGATTCGGACATCAATGTATTCAGCGTGGAGGGACAAGCCTTCACTTGCTACTACGGAGAAAGTATGCAATTACGGACGCTGCAGGCTGTCACTCCTACCGATGATATCCGCTTGAGCGACGGACATAAGGATGCAACTCCCCTGATGCTTTACGAATCAGGCAAACGAACCGACCGCCCTGTACTGGCCGGACGTTGCAGTCTCTCCCCGGCTTCTTCCCGAAACGAAGGAAGCAAGCCTTCTCGGCTTTACTTCTGTTTCTACGAACAGAATGAAAAAGCGGATTACAACTACTATATGTTACCGGATATTTTTGCCAAAATCGACAAAAAATGAAAAGGATCTATTTATTATTCAGTCTGTTAATAGGTTGCATCTATCTACATGCAGCCATTTATAATGTAATGGACTTCGGAGCCAAAGCGGATGGGAAAACGATTGATTCGCCTGCCATCAATCGTGCGATTGAAGCGGCCGCACAGGCCGGAGGAGGCACAGTATATCTACCTGCGGGAGAATATGCGTGTTATTCCATCCGGTTAAAAAGTAACATTCATATCTATTTGGAACAGGGCACCCGTATCATTGCCGCCTTTCCCGGAAAAGAGGAAGGATATGATACCGCCGAACCGAATGAACATAATAAGTATCAGGATTTCGGTCACAGCCATTGGAAAAACTCTTTAATTTGGGGAATCGGACTGGAGAATATTACGATCAGTGGTCCCGGCTTAATCTACGGCAAAGGCTTGACCCGTGAAGAGAGTCGCCTACCGGGGGTAGGCAATAAGGCTATCAGCCTGAAAGATTGCAGAAATGTGACCCTGAAAGATTTATCCATGCTGCATTGCGGGCATTTCGCCCTGTTGGCTACCGGAGTGGATCATCTGACGATTCTGAATCTGAAAGTAGACACCAACCGGGACGGCTTCGATATTGATTGCTGCCGGAACGTACGTATCAGCCAATGCACGGTGAACTCCCCCTGGGATGATGCCATTGTATTGAAAGCCTCTTATGGATTAGGACGCTTCCAAGATACGGAAAATGTGACGATCAGTGATTGTTATGTCAGCGGCTTTGACAAAGGCAGTGTAATGGACGGCACTTGGCAGTTGGACGAACCGCAGGCTCCCGATCATGGTTTCCGTACGGGACGCATCAAACTCGGCACAGAAAGTAGTGGAGGTTTCCGCAATATTGCGATTACGAACTGTATCTTTGAACATTGCCGTGGATTGGCATTGGAAACGGTAGACGGAGGACATCTGGAAGATATTGTAATCAGTAATATTACAATGAGAAATATAGTCAACGCACCTATTTTCCTCCGGTTGGGCGCACGTATGCGCAGTCCTGAAGGCACTCCTGTGGGCACCATGAAACGTATTCTTATCAGCGATATCAATGTATGGAATGCCGACAGCCGGTATGCTTCTATCATCAGCGGAGTGCCGGGTGCATGTATTGAGGACGTAACTTTTCGGAATATTCACCTCTATTATAAAGGAGGATATAGCGAAGAGGATGGCAAACGTATTCCGCCCGAACAGGAGAAAGTATACCCCGAACCCTGGATGTTCGGCACTATTCCCGCCAAAGGGTTTTATATCCGCCACGCACGGAACATTACCTTCGACGGCATCCGCTTCCACTTTGAACAGCCGGACGGACGACCGCTTTTTGTAACTGATGACGCAGAAAATATAGAATACTATAACACACTGAAAGAATGATGAATAAAAGACAATGGATAGTTCTTTGCCTGCTCGCCGCAGGTGGAGTAATGCAAGCACAACAATGGCCGGACACTCCGGTGGAAGCACGTCCCGGCGCCAGATGGTGGTGGCTGGGAAGTGCCGTAGACGAAAAGAATCTGACGTATAATCTGGAAGAATACGCACGTACCGGAATGGGAGCAGTAGAAATTACTCCTATCTATGGGGTGCAAGGCAATGACGCGAATGATATTCAGTTCCTTTCTCCCCACTGGATGGAAATGCTTAAGCATACACAAGCGGAAGGAAAACGTACGGGTATTGAGATTGATATGAATACCGGAACCGGATGGCCTTTTGGCGGACCTGAAGTTAGTATAGAAGATGCGGCTACCAAGGCTATCTTCCAGACATACGAAATAGAGGGCGGCAAAGAGATTGAACAGGATATTAATGTGACCGATCCCAAGCAACAACCATTTTCTGTACTAAGCCGGGTGATGGCATATGATGAGAAAGGCAAATGTATCAACCTGACTGCTCACGTCAAAAAAGACAAACTGCAATGGAAAGCGCCTGCCGGCAAATGGAAAGTGATCGCTCTTTACATCGGAAAAACAAGGCAGAAAGTGAAACGGGCAGCTCCGGGAGGAGAAGGCTATGTGATGAATCATCTCTCAAAAAAGGCGGTAAAAAATTATCTTTCCCGCTTTGACCGTGCTTTCAAAAGTAGCAAGACAAGTTATCCACATACTTTCTTCAACGATTCATACGAAGTTTATCAAGCTGACTGGACGGATGATTTCCTGGAACAGTTCGCTCGTAGACGGGGGTATAAACTGGAAGAACATTTCCCCGAATTCCTGGATAAAAACCGTCCGGAAGTTAGCAGACGTATCGTGTCGGATTACCGGGAAACCATTTCCGACCTCTTATTGGAGAACTTCAGTCATCAATGGACAGACTGGGCACACAAAAACGGTAGTATCACCCGTAATCAGGCACATGGTTCGCCCGGTAATCTGATTGATATCTATGCTTCCGTGGATATTCCGGAATGTGAAGGTTTCGGACTGTCGCAGTTCCACATCGAAGGATTGCGTCAGGACTCATTGACTAAAAAGAATGATTCGGACCTGTCTATGCTGAAATATGCCTCCTCGGCAGCTCATATTGCAGGAAAAACGTATACTTCTTCCGAGACATTTACATGGCTGACGGAGCATTTCCGTACTTCCCTGTCGCAATGTAAACCGGATATGGATTTGATGTTTGTTTCCGGAGTCAATCACATGTTTTTCCACGGCACTCCGTATTCTCCGAAAGAAGCCGAATGGCCCGGATGGTTGTTCTACGCTTCTATCAATATGAGTCCGACAAACAGTATTTGGCGTGATGCCCCTTCGTTCTTCAACTATATCACCCGTTGCCAGAGCTTTCTACAAATGGGACGGCCGGATAATGATTTCCTGATTTATCTTCCGGTATATGATATGTGGAATGAGCAACCGGGACGATTGTTATTATTCACGATACACCACATGGATAAACTGGCTCCTAAGTTTATCGACGCTATCCATCGCATCAACAACAGCGGGTATGACGGGGATTATATTTCCGATAACTTTATTCGCAGTACACGTTTCAAAGACGGACAGTTGGTTACTTCAGGCGGAACGGGCTACAAAGCATTGGTAGTGCCTGCTGCACACCTAATGCCGAGTGATGTATTGGCACATCTTTATGAACTGGCCAAACAGGGAGCTACTATCGTATTCCTCGAAAATTATCCGACAGATGTACCGGGATACGGTCAGTTGGAACAAAAACGCCAAAGTTACCAGCGTACGCTCCGGCAACTTCCGGCTGTTTCTTTCTCGGAAACAACCGTTACTCCAATCGGAAAGGGGAAGATTATCACAGGAACGGATTATGCACGCACATTGGCCAGCTGCAATATTTCTCCCGAAGAAATGAAAACCAAATTCGGACTACAAGCGATCCGAAGAGTGAATGATACGGGACACCACTATTTCATCTCTTCCTTGCAAAATAAAGGAGTGGACGGTTGGATCACATTGGGAACGAATGCAGCCGCAGCCGCTCTCTTCAATCCCATGACCGGAGAATGTGGTGAAGCTAAGGTAAGACAGGCAAACGGAAAAACACAAGTCTATCTGCAATTAAAATCCGGTGAATCGATCATTCTGCAAACATATCAACAACCTTTGCAGGCATCCAAACCGTGGAAGTATGTCAAAGAGCAACCTTTCAGTCTTCGTCTGGATCATGGTTGGAAGTTACACTTCGCCGAAAGCAAACCGGAAATTCAAGGGACATTTGATATAGATCGCCCCTGTTCATGGACCCATATCGATCATCCGGCAGCCCAAACGAACATGGGAACCGGTGTTTATTCCTTAGACATCGAATTGCCGACTTTGCAGGCCGACGACTGGATTCTTGATTTGGGAGATGTACGCGAAAGTGCCCGTGTCCGCATCAACGGACAGGAAGCGGGATGCGCATGGGCAGTGCCTTATCAACTAAAGGTGGGCCAGTTCTTAAAACCCGGAAAAAACCACATCGAGATAGAAGTCACGAATCTCCCTGCGAATCGAATTGCAGAATTAGACAGGCAGGGAGTGCAGTGGCGCAAATTCAAAGAAATCAATATTGTTGATTTGAACTATCGTCCGGCCAATTATGGACATTGGAGTCCATTACCCTCCGGCTTGAATAGTGAGGTACGGCTGATTCCGGTAAATGTGATGCCATAGTTGAGACATTGTCATATCATCATACCGCAACAAACTACTTTTTCAATCTTGTACTTAAGACTTTTCAGTGCAAAGATTAAGGGTTTTCAGTACAGAGATTAGTAGTTTTTTATGCAGTCGGTAAGTCGTCCCGTTACAATGGGACAATAGGCACATTGCAAAGTGACCAATATCACCTTATAAGATGATATTGGTCACTTTGTAATATGATTACCTGTCTTTGGGAAGATGAGAAGCACTAAAGATACAAAATTAAATAGTAAAAAGCAAGAGTGAGACAGGAAATATAGCTTCATCCCCTGAACGGATTGATTTTATTTCCGAACCGGGGAATGGACTTAAAAGACTATTTTAAATCCATTACAGCCTGCTCCAACTGTTTCAATGCTTTTTCCAGCGTAGCACGTGGACAAGCAACGTTCAACCGCATAAATCCCTCGCCTTCCTTACCGAATGTTGTTCCATCATTCAGCGCCAGATGAGCATCTTCTACAAAAAGACGGTTCAGTTCTTCCTGATTGAGTCCCAATGCGCGGCAATCCAGAAAGATCAAGTAAGAGGCTTGCGGACGGATCATCTTGATAGCAGGAATATGTTCTTTCAAATACGTTTCAGTGAAATCCACATTTCCTTTAATATATGCTACCACTTGGTCCAGCCATTCTGTACCATGACTGTAAGCAGCTGCTACACTTAAATAAGCAAAGAGATGTCCTTCGCTAAACTCGCTTGCTTCCATATATGTCTGGAAACGGTGACGAAGTTCGTCTTTCTCAATAATTGCATAAGAACTAGCCAATCCCGGCATGTTGAATGCCTTGCTGGGAGACATAAAGACAAGAGAGTTCATCCGTGCCTTCTCTGAAATCAAAGCAAAGGTAGGATGTTTGTATGGAGGCAGGGTTAAGTCAGCATGAATCTCGTCAGAGATAACCAATGTGCCGCTTTCATAGCAGATGTCGGCTATCTGAGACAGTTCCTCTTTGGTCCATACACGTCCACCCGGGTTATGAGGGTTGCTTAGAATAAGCAATTTGCATCCTTGAATATCTTGACGGAAGCGGTTGAAATCAATATAATATTGTTCATCTTTCAGGACTAACGGGCTGAATACCACTTCACGTTCATTCTTTTGAGTGACTAAAAAGAAAGGATGATAAACAGGGGGCATTACCATTATCTTATCTCCTTTTTGCGTAAAGCAGTGGATCACAAAAGCCAAGCCGCGAACAATACCGGGAGTGAAAGTCAACATCTCTTCACGAATCACCCAACCATGGCGCTCCTTCACCCAGTTAATAATAGACTCCGACCATTCTTTGCAAGCAAATGTATATCCGAGTACTTCATGCTCCAGGCGTTTTTTCAAAGCCTCTATGACAAAAGGAGCTGTGCGGAAATCCATATCAGCTACCCACATTGGAATCAGGTCATTGCGTCCCCAACGATTCTCTACTGCATCCCATTTTACGGAATCTGTACCATGACGGTTTATTATTTCATCAAAATTATAGTTCATACTGCATAATATTGTTAGGTTATGTGTATAATAAACAGTTAGCAAAGATAGTTGTTTTCGTGGTATTACCGAAAGGCAGCCTCTAATTTTGTATGCTCTATCAAAACATAGAGGGCCGGAGCAATACAGCATCCGACCCTCATATTCATACCCTGAAAAAAAAACTAAGAACCTATTTGTCTTTATTATTCATTCCAACGATGCACTATAAATCCACGCTTACCATCTTCTGTTTTTAAAGAGATGAAATAGATATGCGGATGGCTCGTCGGACCTGTACCGATACGTTTTTCCAAAATAAACTCGGTCAGTTTAACGGCAGAGGCTGCTTTGTCTGTATACGAAGTCTTAGTGTCATTGATAGTCGTTTCAAACTTCGGATTACGGTTGGCAGCATTCACACAATTTAAATTGTTTGCCCAACCACCGTTAAAGTAGACATAATATGTATCTTTCACTTCACCGTTTTGTTGATACCAGTACATATCTTTTGGCGTTGCATAAGATCCGGTACTGGAAACTCCGGCCGTGTTAATATCGGCACGATAACCATCCCAATAAATACGTGGCGTCGAGTCGTCAAGATTGAGCGGTACCCATAAATCTATAGAACGGCTTTCCTTTTCCTGGTCGGTCACAGTAATAGTTGTACCACCGTCACCTACCACAGTAACAGTTACTGTAGTGCCGGAGATTGCCACAGTAGCTACCCCTTCATTCAGAGATTTAACGGTATAACCGCCATTACCGGAAGTAATATTGAAAGAAATCTGTTGAGGCGTACCCTCGTACACATATTCTCCCTCAAGAGTCCCCTCTTTATCAAACAGAACAGGACGAATCGGATTCGTCACCCGCACTTTAAGAGTAGCTGACTTGTTTCGGGAATCTGTCACAGTAATCGTTGCCTGATCGACATTTGCTTTACCGCCAAGTATCAGTTTATATCCTCCTGTTACGTCGGGGTCTTCCACAATTTCAGCACTGATGGCTTCAGGAGCAGAATTGGTTACTGTATAACCGCCATTACCGGTCAGGATTTTCATTTCACGAAGAATAACGCCGTCATTATCCAGACGCAATACTTCCACTCCCTCCGGGAACGATTCGAGTGTCAGTTCCTGAAGTTTACGTACTTCAACCGTCATGAGAGCACGATTGTAGCTATCATCCGAAAGGCGAACGATGGTGCTACCTATGTCACCGCCTGTCAACAGTATCTCGTTGCCGACCACCTCGGCAGTCACCACATCCTCATTATCACTCTCTACACGATAATTCACACCGTCCAAACCAATACCGATATGCAGAACTTCTCCCTCAACGAGCACCGGATTGTGCGTAGTGAGCGGAACATTGACATAAGGGTAATACACATCTTTGTCATTTTCACATCCCGTCATCAAGCAGAGAAGAGCCAGAAAAGGGATAAAGGATAAATATTTTATTTGTTTCATTGATTCAAGATTTTTAAAGCCCGATTAAATCTCCCCAAGGGAATATCCGGACAGACTGTTAGTTTTATCAAGTTCTACAATATCCCGTCTTATTAAAACAGAAAGAAGCATAATTGCCATCCCATTAATAATTAGGATTCTGATACATTCCGTCTTTATTCGTCGAGATCTGTATCTCGCTCAACGGAATGGGGAACAAATAATTCTTATCACTGTCGAAGCTGGTTTTCGTCGTACTAAAACCATTGCGGTTTTCCAGGAAGTGCTCAAGCATACCGGTACGTGCCAGGTCATACCAACGCCAGCGTTCGAAGCAAAGTTCACGGGCGCGCTCCAACAATACATCTTCGAGTGTATACGTATCGTAATTCCCAAATCCGGGGGTATCGTCTTCGGTGACAGCAACTCCCTGATTTAATCCGCGGGCACGTTGCACGATGCGATTCATTGCTTCCACACCTTCATCGGACGGTGAACCGTTGTTCAGCATCAAATCGGCTTCGGCGTACATCAGCAGTACATCGGCAAAACGCAGTACGAGGATATTGTTTGGACAGTTAGAGTACACAAAGTTGGTATGTTCATCTTTCCAGGTAGCTCCCCAACGATATTTGGTGACACCACTGTTCGTTACAGACTTCGCATTGTCTCCGGGTTGCGGTTTACCGCTTAGCTCCGTCATGGGTTTCTGTGCTATCGGGCTATTATTGGTCTTATCAAAGTCAATCACATAATCGGCCAGATTCCACTCCCGACGCTTGTCGTAACCATTGGCATCATAATAGTTCCAGAATGAGGGAACATATTTAAGGTTACATTGTCCGGCAATGGCATTCGTACGCCAACCACCGTAAAGTTTCTGTCCGTCGGTGTTGATTGCACGGGCACCGTATTCTTTCGGCCATTGTGAGCCATAAGGATTCTGTGCGCTGAACTGTATTTCCCAAATCGTCTCTTTATTGATGTTCTTATTTTCAATTTTAAAAACATCTCCGTAGACCGGTTCCAGATCACGTCCGCTATTGGTGATTACATCTTGCAGCAGTGCCAATGCATCACCGTAAAGTTTTTCATCCGTTTGTCCTATCTGCTCGTAACCGGCTACACGATCAGCGGCACGTGCCGAAGCCATCGTTATATATACTTTTGCCAGCAATGTTTTGGCAGCCCAGTAATTCGCCCAACCACCGTCTATTTCTTTAGGCAGAACATCTTCGCCCAAACAGAACAATAAATCATCTTCAATGAGTTGATAAACTTCTGCTACCGGTGTACGTCCCATGTCGTAAGTCAGTTCCGTCACATGACCGGTCATCAGAGGCACCGCTCCGAAAGTCTGCACCAGGTTAAAATATCCCCATGCACGTAAAAAGCGTACATTAGCCACATAGCGGTTGATAAGTTTAGCGTCTCCTTCGATTCCCTGTGCTTTGTAGATAACAGTGTTGCAGGCGGTAATCAACCGGTAGTAGCGAAACCAGAATTGCTTGATACAGCCATCGGTAGGCGTATATGTGTAGCGGTCGATAAAACCACGCAGGTTCGTTTCATTGGGATACATCCACTCGTCCGTACCCACCATACCGACAAATAACGGGGTATTGGTGCCGACGTTATACATATAGCGCAACGTAGAAAACGCACCGACTGCTCCTACTTTCAGAGATTCGACAGTCTTATAGAAAGTTCCTTCATCGAATTCAGACTCCGGCTTCTCTTCCAAGAAATTGGTACAAGACGAAACGGAAGTTCCAAGTAGGAACGTAGTAGCCAATAATAGTATAATATATTTTTTCATGGAATTCAATATTCAGGGTGTTAAACAAATCAGAAAATAAAATTAAAACCGACAGAATAAGAACGATTGCGCGGATAAGCACTGTAGTCGAGACTCGGCATCAAGTCACCTGTCTGCCCCTGACGAGTGTTTACTTCCGGGTCAAATCCCGTATATTTGGTAAATACGCAAAGGTTCTTGACCGAAGCAAACAGTTTGATGTTCTGCATACCGACTTTCTTGGCTACTTTCTTTCCAAGTGCATAGGCTAGCGTGATGTCTCCAATACGGAGGAACGAACCGTCTTCAAGCATCTTGGACGTACAGTAGTTGAGTGCCACCCCACCCGGCATACGATATTTGGCTTCGTTGTTACCAGCAAAGAATACGTTACCATCTGCATCATAAAGTGTCGGCGACCAGGACTTGGTATTCATTTCAGCAATCTGATTATGACCGTCACGTCCACTTGTCAATGAATGGAGGTTGGCGTTGAAAACAGTTGCTCCGTAACTGAACTGCATAGCTACGCTCAATGACAGGTTC
>OOCX01001846.1_pt1 | contig 12261 bp, 8 predicted proteins | sample 1671231 | NCBI WGS metagenome assembly OOCX01 (sample SAMN06348135, study PRJEB24527) | human gut metagenome | biome: human gut; feature: ankylosing spondylitis patient; material: feces | host: Homo sapiens | place: China | collected 2015-10 | reverse complement strand
CATCCATCGGTTCTTCTGGCTGAACCTTTTCATATGTCTGGAATTTGCCAGAACTTTCCGGGCATAAATTGCAGCAACACAGTGTATAATAACCGGGTCATAGTTACTATGGCTCACCCACAAGAAGGAGGAATAACCAAATGATGCAGAAAGAACAATGGCAGGGATTTGAAGGAAGACTCTGGAAAGAAGAAATCAACGTTCGTGATTTTATCCAGAACAACTACACACCTTATGATGGAGACGAAAGCTTCCTTGCAGGATCTACAGAAGCAACAGATAAGCTATGGGGTATCTTACAGGGACTTCAGAAAGAAGAACGAAAAAAAGGTGGAGTTCTTGACATGGATACAGATATCGTATCTTCTTTAACTTCTCATGGACCTGGTTATATCAGTGAAGAAACAAAAGATTTAGAACAGATCGTGGGTCTTCAGACAGACAAACCATTAAAACGTGCATTTATGCCATTTGGTGGTATCCGTACTGCTGAAGAAGCTTGTACAACTTATGGTTACACACCAAATCCAGAATTCCACAAGATTTTTACAGATTATCATAAGACACATAACCAGGCAGTATTTGATTCTTATACTCCTGAAATGAAGAAAGCTCGTCACAATAAGATCATTACTGGTCTTCCAGATACTTACGGACGTGGACGTATCGTTGGTGACTACCGTCGTGTAGCTCTTTATGGTATCGACTTCCTGATCGAGAAAAAACAGTATGACTTTGAGCGTTATGCAAGACACGGAATGAAGGGAACAGACTTCCGTCTTCGTGAAGAGCTTGCAGATCAGATCAAAGCTCTGAAAGAAATGAAAGAAATGGCAGATGCGGTAAGATAATCCCTGTGTGAAATGGCGGAATATCCATATAATAAAAACAGAAGAAAAAGAAGAGGAGAAAATGTTGAGAGAAAAATCGCGGGGAAACTTGTGAACAGTATCAACAGCTATTATTTCTATTCTTATTTCTTATTAAATTTAAATTAAAAAGTAAAAATAAAAAATGAAGGTTGATAACTCCGCGCAAATCCGGAATCGGATCGAGGAACTGAAACGCGGGAAACATGCCGTCATACTGGCCCATTACTATACGCTGCCCGAAGTACAGGAGGTGGCAGACTTCCTGGGCGATTCGCTCGCGCTGTCGGTCAGGGCGCAGTCGGTCGATGCGGAAATCATCCTGTTCGCCGGCGTGCATTTCATGGCCGAGACCGCCAAGGTGCTATGCCCCGGCAAAAAGGTGCTCATACCTTGTCCCGAGGCGGGGTGCTCGCTGGCCGAATCGTGCGACGCCCGCGACTTTGCGGCCTTCAAGGCCAGGTACCCGGGGCATACGGTGGTTTCGTATGTCAACACGACCGTCGGGGTCAAGGCGCTGACCGATATCTGCTGCACTTCGTCCAATGCGCTGAAGGTCGTGCAGTCGATTCCGGCCGACCGACCGATCATCTTCGCGCCCGACCGCAACCTGGGCGCTTACATCAGGAAGCTGACCGGCCGCGAGAATATGGTGATCTGGGACGGGGCGTGCCATGTTCACGAGGAGTTTTCGCTCGAAAAACTGCTCCGGCTCAAAAAGGAGCACCCCGCAGCCCGGGTCGTCGTGCATCCCGAATGCCGGGCCTATATCGTCGAAGTGGCCGACTTCGTAGGCTCCACGGCGGCGATCCTCGACTACTGCGGCCGCAGCGGCACCGACGAGTTCATCGTGGTGACCGAATCGGGCATCCTCGCCGAGATGAAGAAGCGTTACCCCGGCAAGACGTTTATTCCGGCACCCCCCGACGACGAGACCTGCGGATGCAACAACTGCAAGTACATGAAGATGGTGACGCTGGAAAACATCTGCGAATGCCTCGAGCGGGAGGCCCCGGAGATCGTCCTCGACGAAGAGGTGCGCCGCAAGGCCGAGCGTTCGATCCTGAACATGATCAACATCAAATAATCGTTTATATATATGAAGAAACTGTTTTTACTGATTGCAGCGGCTTGCGTGTCGCTGACTGCTGTGGCCGACGAAGGCATGTGGATGCTGCCTTATCTGCAGAAAATGAATATCCGGGACATGAAGGCGCGCGGATGCAAACTTTCGGCCGAGGATATTTACAGCATCAATAAATCTTCGCTCAAGGATGCGGTCGTCATTTTCGGCGGCGGCTGCACGGGCGAGATCGTTTCGCCCGACGGCCTGCTGTTCACCAACCACCACTGCGGCTACGGGTCGATACAATCCCTGTCGTCGGTCGAACACGACTACCTGAAGAACGGCTTTTGGGCCATGTCGCGGCAGGAGGAGATTCCTGCCCCGGGGCTCAAGGTGCGTTTCATCCGTTCGATCAGCGATGTGACTGCGGATATTCTGGGCAACGTGCCTTCCACGGCCGGGCAGCAGGAGTACGAACGGATCACCTCGGAGAATATCGCCGGCCTGACCGCTTCGCTGCAGGAGGCCAACCCCGGCATGGTGGTCGAGGTCAAGCCCTTCTTCGAAGGGAACCAGTATTTTGCCTTCGTAATCGAGGTCTATACCGACGTGCGCCTGGTGGGAACGCCCCCTACGTCGATCGGCAAGTTCGGCGGAGATACCGACAATTGGATGTGGCCGCGCCATACAGGCGATTTCTCGGTGTTTCGCGTCTATGCCGGACAGGATAACAGGCCGGCGGATTATTCGCCCGAAAACCGTCCTTACAAGGCCGAGAAGTTCCTCAAGATTTCGCTCGACGGTTACAAGGAGGGGGATTTCGCCATGATCATGGGGTTCCCGGGTTCCACGCAGCGTTATATGACTTCGTATGAGATCGACGACATGCTGAACGTTTCGAATCCCAACCGGATCTTTATCCGCGGCGAGCGCCAGGCGATCCTGAAGGAGGACATGGCTGCCAGCGACAAGGTACGTATCCAGTATGCTTCGAAATACGCCACGTCGTCGAACTACTGGAAGAATTCGATCGGCAAGTCTCGCGGCATCCTCAAACTGGGTGTTAAGGAGCGCAAGCAGCAGCAGGAAGCTGCCTTCCAGGCGTGGGCCGAGAAGAATACGCTGCCCGAGGAAGGGTATATTGACGCGCTGCCGAAAATCCGAGAAGCGATCGAGGGGCTGGCCGGCATCGACGATAACCGCCAGTATCTGGAAGAGGCTTTCCTGCGTGCGGTCGAAATACTGACCCCCGCAAAAATGTTCGACGGGCGGACGGAGATAAAGTATCCCGAAGAGGCCCGAAAGGCGATGGCCGGTTGGTATAAGGATTACAACGCCCCGACCGACCGGAAGGTGGCCAAGCGCATGCTGAAGATCGCCCGCGAGCACATGACCGACCTGCCGTCGTTCTATACGGAGATCGTGGATAAGGAATTCAACGGCGATACGGATGCCTATGTGGATTATATTTTCGATAATTCGCTCTTTACATCGCAGGAAAAGGTCGATGAGCTGATCGGTTCGTTTTCTGCCGATAAATATGCCGCCGACCCCATTGCCCCGTTTGTGAAATCGGTGTGGGAGAAGTATAATGCGCTTTCTCAGGCACGCAAGCCGATCGTGGAGAAATATTACGAGGGAAGCCGTAAATACGTGGCGGGGCTGATGCTCCAAAACCCGAAAAAGGCGTGGGCTTCGGATGCCAACTTCACGCTGCGCCTGACCTATGGCCGCGTGCTGCCCTATTCGCCTGCCGACGGCATCGAATACAACTACTATACGACGCTCAAGGGCGTAATGGAGAAGGAAAATCCGCAGAACCCCACGGAGTTTACCGTGCCCGAAAAACTCAAGGAACTTTATGCGGCGCGCGATTTCGGCCGTTATGCCAATGCCGGAGGCGAACTTCCGGTGGCGTTCCTTGCCGACTGCGATATTACGGGCGGCAATTCGGGTTCGCCCGTGATGAATGCCAGGGGTGCACTGCTCGGGCTGGCTTTCGACGGTAACTGGGAAGCCATGTCGGGCGATGTGGCTTTCGAGCCCGATCTGCAGCGCACGATATCGGTCGACATCCGCTACGTGCTGTTCATCATCGACAAGTACGCGGGCGCAGGATGGCTGCTCGACGAGCTGGTGTTCGAATAACGATTCCGACCGCCGATAATTAAGAAATATGCCCCGGCACAGTCCGGGGTATATTTTTTACCCCGCTGTCTGATCCAGTCCGATTTTCTCCCGCGGTTTTTGTTTTGCTCTCTTATGGCGGGGCCCCCTTGTAGTTTGTAAACAAATAATGGGGCTTTGCTTTTTCTTTCCCTAAAAATTACTAATTTTGACAGAAATTAGTAATACTGTATATCTCAATATGGCAAAAGAGTTCAAGCGTTACCTCGTTACATCGGCTCTCCCCTATGCAAACGGCCCGGTGCATATCGGCCATCTGGCGGGAGTTTATATACCTTCGGATATTTACACGCGTTACCTGCGGCTGAAGGGCTGCGACGTGATTTCGGTCTGCGGATCGGACGAGCACGGCGTACCTATCACCATCAAGGCCCGCAAGGAGGGGGTGACCCCGCAGCAGATCGTGGATCGTTACCATAACCTGATCAAAAAGTCGTTCGAGGGGTTGGGAATGTCGTTCGACATCTATTCGCGGACATCGTCGGCGACCCATGCTGCGACCGCTTCGGAATTTTTCCGCAAACTCTACGACGAGGGGAAATTCATCGAGAAGACCTCCATGCAGTATTACGACGAGGAGGCGCAGACGTTCCTTGCCGACCGTTATATCGTCGGCACTTGTCCCAAATGCGGGAACGACCGTGCCTACGGCGACCAGTGCGAGAAATGCGGGTCTACCCTCTCGCCCGACGAGCTGATCGACCCGCATAGCGCCGTGTCGGGTTCGGTTCCTGTCAAAAGGGAGACGAAGCACTGGTATCTCCCGCTGGATCAATACGAAGGCTTCCTCCGCGAGTGGATACTCGATGGGCATAAGGAGTGGAAGACGAATGTTTACGGACAGTGCAAGAGCTGGCTCGACGGCGGATTGCAGCCCCGTGCCGTGAGCCGTGACCTCGACTGGGGCATCCCCGTGCCCGTGGAGGGTGCTGAAGGGAAGGTGCTCTATGTGTGGTTCGACGCTCCGATCGGTTACATATCCGCCACGAAAGACCTTACCCCCGATTGGGAAAAGTACTGGAAGTCGGAAGACACCAAGATGGTGCATTTCATCGGCAAGGACAATATCGTGTTCCACTGCATCGTCTTCCCCTCGATGCTCAAGGCGCACGGGGGTTATATACTGCCCGAGAACGTGCCGGCCAACGAGTTCCTAAACCTCGAGGGCGATAAGATTTCGACCTCACGCAACTGGGCGGTATGGCTGCATGAATACCTGGAGGAGTTCCCCGGAAAGGAGGACGTATTGCGCTATGTGCTGTGTGCCAATGCCCCCGAAACCAAGGATAACGACTTTATATGGAAGGATTTCCAGGCCCGCAACAACAACGAGCTGGTCGCTGTGCTGGGAAATTTCGTCAACCGTGCGCTGGTGCTTACGCAGAAATATTACGGCGGAGAAGTTCCTGCCTGCGGAGAGATGAATGATTATGACCGTCAGACAGTTGCGGAGGTAGCTGCCGTGAAGGGTTCGCTCGAGGCCAATATCGAGAACTACCGTTTCCGCGAAGCCCTGAAGGATGCCATGAACATTGCGCGTATCGGCAACAAGTATCTGGCGGACACCGAGCCGTGGAAAGTCATCAAGACCGATTCCGGGCGCGTGAAAACGATTCTCAACATTGCGTTGCAGATTACGGCCAATACGGCGATTGCCATCGAGCCTTTCATGCCTTTCTCGGCGTCGAAGATCCTGAAGATGCTCGCCGTGGAGAAATTCGGATGGGAGCGCCTCGGGGCTATGGATCTGATCGCTGCCGGGCATAAGATCGGCGAGGCGTCGTTGCTCTTCGAGAAGATCGAGGACGACGTGATCCAGCGCCAGTTGGACAAGCTTGCGGCGACGAAAGAGGCTAATCTGGCTGCTGAAAATTTGCAAAATATTGAATCTCAGAAAGATACGATACAATTCGACGATTTCCAGAAAATGGATATCCGGGTTTCTACGATCCTTGCGGCGGAAAAGGTCGCCAAGACGAAGAAATTGCTTAAATTGACGGTGGACACGGGGATCGACCAGCGGACGATCATTTCGGGAATAGCGGAATATTTTACGCCCGAAGAGCTGATAGGGCGCAAGGCGCTGGTTCTTGTAAATCTCGCTCCCCGCGAACTGAAAGGGATCGTGTCGCAGGGCATGATCCTGATGGCCGAAGATGCTTCGGGGAAACTGCTGCTGCTGGGCCCCAACGGAAATACGAATAATGGTGCTATCGTAGGATAATGCGAGGAAAGGATCGGTTCAAGGTTTGTTTTTGCCCGGTTTACTTTACTGTGGGGATAATTTAGAAAAACCTTTAAATTTTACTATAATGGAAAATATAGATTGGAGCGCCTTGGGGTTCGACTATCACAAGACCGACGTCAACGTCCGTTATTATTTTACGGATGGTAAATGGAGTGATATGGAGGTTACGAGCGACGAGTACATCAAGATGCACATGTCGGCTTCGTGCCTGCATTATGGCATCGAACTTTTCGAGGGTCTCAAGGCCTTTCGTGGAGTCGATGGGAAAGTCCGCCTGTTCCGTGTCGAGGACAATGCCCGCCGCCTCCGGTCTTCGGCCGAACGTCTTTGCCTTCCGCTGCCGACCGTCGAAATGGTCGTTAATGCCTGCGTCGAGGTCGTTCGGCGGAATGAAGCTTATATTCCCCCCTACGGAACAGGGGCTTCGCTCTATCTGCGTCCGGTGATGTTCGGCACGACGGCCGGCCTGGGGGTCAAACCTGCAAAGGATGCTTTGCTGATTGTCTACTGTTCACCTGTGGGTGCTTATTTCAAGCAGGGAATCAAGCCGATCCTGGTTGCCATTGACCGAGAGCAGGATCGTGCTGCTCCACGTGGAACAGGCGATGTGAAAGTCGGCGGAAATTATGCGGCCAGCCTTTTGTCGGGTGAAAAAGGGCATAAAATGGGCTATTCGAATATCATGTATCTCGACGCTGCGGAGCATAAATACATCGAAGAGTGCGGTGCATGCAATTTCTTCGGCATCAAGGATGGCAAATATATCACTCCGAAATCCTCTTCGGTGCTTCCGTCGATCACCAATATGAGCCTCCGCCAGCTGGCCCGCGATATGGGGCTTGAGGTAGAAGACCGAAAAATTCCGGTCGAAGAACTTGCCTCTTTCGAGGAGTGCGGAGGTTGCGGAACGGCTGCCGTGATCTCCCCTATCGGCACTATCTATGACATGCAGACGGAGAAAACCTACTCTTATAGTGATAAGGTTGGTAAGATTTCTCTGGAATTATATACCCGATTGCAGGATATTCAGTACGGACGAGCTGAGGATAAATATAATTGGTGTACGATTGTTTTGTAGAATACGAATATATTGTTAAGAGGCCGCTATACAGCGGCCTCTTTTTGTTTCGTTTGTGTTTAAGGGTTTTGTATATATGTTCCACGTGGAACATGTCTTCTTTGGTGGTTGTTTGGGAAGAAAATTGAGATGATTACATTTGTAGAATCTCGTGGTTTAATTATTTTGAAAGGTGTTTGTGGGTTGATAGTTCCACGTGGAACACTACCCTATCTTCCGAATTTTACCAAGAGAACATTTACGTCTGCGGGAGAAACTCCGGGTATGCGAGAGGCTTGCCCGATGTTTTTAGGCCGAATTCGGGATAGTTTTTGCCGGGCCTCGATAGTCAGGGAATTCATCGAGTGAAAGTCGAAATCCGCGGGAATTCGTATGTTTTCGAGCCGATGTAGCTTTTCTGCAATGAATTTTTCGCGCTCAATATACCCTTTATATTTGATTTGGATTTCTGCCTCTTCGATCACCTCTTCCTCCATCCGGTTCGTTTCGATGAATTTTCGGAGCTTCGGCAGGACGGCTTGCAGCGAATCGAACGAAACATTATTCCGCATTAGTATGTCGTAAAGCTTCCTTCCCTGTGATAAAGGTTCGGAATTTATTGCTTTTAAATAGTCGTTAATTTCGGCTGCTTTGATGCTCTGTTGGCGAGTGAAAGAAATAAGCGATTCTACGAGCGTATTTTTTTTGACGAAATAGTCATATCTTTTTTGGGTAATAAGCCCGATTTTATATCCGATAGGAGTAAGCCGGATGTCCGCATTGTCCTGCCGGAGCAGGATGCGGTATTCTGCACGCGAGGTGAACATGCGGTAGGGCTCGTCCACCCCTTTGGTCACAAGGTCGTCTATCAACACTCCGATATAGGCTTCGTCGCGCTGCAATACGACGGCCTCCTCCCCTTTCAGCATCCGGTGTGCATTGATCCCTGCCATCAACCCCTGGGCTGCGGCCTCTTCGTATCCGGTCGTCCCGTTGACCTGCCCGGCGAAATAAAGGGCGGAAACGAGTTTTGTTTCGAGCGAATGGTGCAGTTGCGTGGGTGGAAAATAGTCGTATTCGATGGCATAGCCCGGGCGATAGATGTGCAGGTCTTCGAATCCCCGGATTTTATGCAGTGCTTCCAACTGTATTTCCCAGGGCAGCGACGAAGAAAAGCCGTTGAGGTAGTATTCGTTGGTGCTGCGTCCTTCGGGTTCGAGGAAGAGCTGGTGCTGGTCTTTGTCGGCGAATGTACGCAGTTTGTCTTCGATGCTCGGGCAGTAGCGCGGCCCGATTCCCGTTATCGTCCCGTTGAACAGCGGCGAGCGGTCGAACCCTGTGCGCAGGATGTCGTGCACCTCGGCCGACGTGTAGACCAAAAAACAAGGGAGTTGGTTTTTAACCGGTTGTGTGTCAGGTGAAAAGGAGAATTTGGCCGGGTTTTCGTCTCCGTATTGCGGTTCGAGTATTTCGAAGTCGATCGTGCGGGCATCGAGGCGTGCGGGTGTCCCGGTTTTCATACGCCCGGTTTCGAATCCGATTGCGCGCAGGGATTCCGTGATCCCGTGCGAAGCGGCGTCCCCTGCCCTGCCGCCCTCGGCGTGCGATGTGCCGCAGTGCATCAGCCCGTCGAGGAACGTGCCGGCGGTAAGTATGACGGCTTTACAAGCGAATTCGATGCCCATGCGTGTCCGTACGCCCGTCACGCGTGGTTTAGGTGCAGAGGTGTCGAACAGCAGTTCGGTGGCGGCGTCCTGCCAGATGTAAAGGTTCAGCGTGTTTTCGAGCGTATGGCGCCACTCCTCCGAGAAACGGGTTTTGTCACATTGTGCACGGGGACTCCACATGGCCGCACCCTTCGAACGGTTGAGCATCCGAAATTGGATAGCGGTGAGGTCGGTAATGCGTCCCATCTGTCCTCCCAAAGCATCTATCTCTCTGACTATCTGTCCCTTGGCTACTCCACCGACAGCCGGGTTGCACGACATGGAGGCCATTTTGGACATGTCCATCGTGAGCAGCAGCGTGCGCGACCCCAGGCGTGCGGAAGCCGAGGCCGCTTCACAGCCGGCATGTCCGCCGCCGATGACGATTATATCGTATTCGAGTGTCATTGTGCCGTCTCCCAGAATTTGAGGTATTTATCCTCCTTGCGGTGCATCTGCGCATTGGTGCGGGGCGTCTTGTCACCCTGCCCGCAGAGGTGCAGCACGCCGTGTACGATGACTCTGCGCATTTCCTGGAGTGTCGTGCAGCCGTATTGCCGGGCATTGTCGGCTACGGTCTCGACGTCGATGAAAATGTCGCCCGAAACGATGCGTTCGCCTTTGCGGTCGCTGTAATCGAACGTAATGACGTCGGTGAAATAGTCGTGCCCGAGCCACTGGCGGTTCATCTCCAGGAGCCGTTGCGCCGAGCAAAAAATGTAGCTCACATCGCCCAGCGCATACCCTTCCGCTTCGGCCACTTCGCGCAGCCATGCCGCCGTCAGGCGTTTCTGCGGCAGCCGGAAGGTACAATCGTCGTTATAGTATCGTATTGCCATGTTTGAAGGACGGCCCGAGGCCGTAATCAGTCTGTAAATCTTTGCAAAAGTACAAAAATAATACAGATGAAAACGTCCCGGCGGGCTTTTTCTCGTTGTCCGTGTCCGGGTGGCATTCCGAAGCTGCATCTGCCTTCCCCGCAGGGAAATTCCGGAAAATTAAAAAAAATATTTTTTCAGAAAGGGAGCGGTTTTAGTTACGGATCGTAACTTTTATTTCCGACCCGGGGATACATTGCCGCCATGTCCTGGTTTTTTGTTTCATATTATTCTGATATACAATTTGTTATTGGTATACAGGGGCGTATAACGATACGGAAAAACCGTTATATTTGCCTTGTCACGAAGTATTAACCCAAAAATCTCTCAAAATGAAAATCTTCAAAATGCTTACCGCGCTTGCGGCTTTCTTTGCCGTGGCGTTGTTTTCGGGATGTGATGACGACAAAGGATCCTAACCCGATCCGCAGCCGGTGAAACTCGCTTCGCCCGGGATTGTCTTCAAGGACGTCAAACCCACGTCGTTCGCGGCCTCGTGGACGGCTGTGGAACATGCTGCGGCTTTCGGTTATAAACTGCTGGCGACCGACGGGGACAGTGAAACCGTCGTGGCTGAGGTCGCTTCGTATGATGCCGTGGAAGTCTCTTTTTCGGGGCTAAAACCTGCTACGGCATATACGCTCGAAGTCGTTGCGCTGGCCGGAGACGCCCCCGGATATACCGATTCGGATCCGGCAAAGGCTTCGACGACGACAGCCGACGAGCCGGTCGTCGTGACGTCGCCGTGGGTCGATGTCGAGTTTTCTTACGAGACGGTCGGCGGAAAGGGGACGTTGCGTGTCACCAACAAAGCCAATGTCAAGTGTGCGCATTTTTATTCGAGTACCGAGACGGTGAATGTCATCGGCGACGGGTATGATGACGAAAAGACACTGATCGGGTATATCCTGATGGATTACGAGGACGGTGTGCCGGGTGTTTATATGGACACGGCCGGGCATAAGTTCAATAACAACGGCGCCGGGTTCAAGGCCGGGGACAAGCTCTTCTACTATGTCGTGGGCGTGGATGCGGCCGATAAACCGGGCGACCTGAACTGGTTTTGGGTCGAAATCCCCGCCAACATAGGCGACCCGGTGATTATCCTCGATTCGCCGGAGGTCTGACGACTTTCCGGAATAATTGGTAAGCGGGATCCTGTTTTTGCGGGATCCCGCTGTTGTATTCCGTTCTGGCCAGATACAGGGCTGCGGAAAAGTTTTTTTTGATCCGGAAAAGGTCGACGGGAGAGGTGGCCAGGTTTAGAGGGGGATTTCTGCCCGCCGTTGCCAAAAATATTTGATGGGATTTCTCCTTCGCCCGAAACGGTTTTTCGGCGTGGCGTGTCCGGGGTTACCGTTCGGAAGGATTCCCGATCCGGTATTTATTGTCGGTGTTTATCGTTCGGAAGGGTTCCCGGTTCGGTGTTTATCGCCGGGGTTTACCGTTTGAAACAGTTTTCGGCGCGGAGCTTCTCGCCGGGGTTCGGCGGGTAGATGCCGAATACCAGTTTGTACTCGGTTTCCATCGTCATGATGTTGACCGACGAGCCGATGGTGCCCAACTGTTCGTTTCTTGCCACTTTCTGGCCCTTTTCGACGCAGATCGACCCCATGTTGGCATAGGAGGTTATATATTCGCCGTGAGCCACGAAAACGTCGTATTTGTTGGTGATGCGGTTGCGCTTGATTTCGACGACCTTTCCGTCGTAGATCGAAATGACGTGCGCACCCTTGGGGCCGGCGATCTCGGCCATGTTTTCCTTGTAGCGTTTTACCGAACCGGCCGTGACGGGAAGCCTCAGCCCCGTGGTCTTGGTCGAGAACGACGCACCCTCGGTATTGCCTTTGGTGAGTTTGCGCAGCTCGCTGATGGCCACGTCGAGTTGCTGTTCCTGCGACAGTTTGCGTTGCAGGGCCTGTTTCTCCTTCTGCGACATTTGGCGGATATTGGCCCGGGCGTTGCGCGAATCGCGCTGGAGCTTCTGTTTCTGGGCGGTGAGGTTCTGCGTCACCGAGTCCAACGAGCGTTTGCGACGGTCGAGCAGCTCCTTCTCGCGGGCGACCTGTTCCGAAAGTGCGGCGATGTCGTGCAGTTTGCGTTCGCGCATCGAAGCCACCTCGCGCAGGTTGGTGATCTTTTTCGCGACGTCGGCGAAGTCGCGCGACGAGAAAATGTAGGTCAGGTAATTGTTGTGCTTATAGTTGCGGTAGGCCTCGCGTACCATCTCGGCATACTGCGTACGGTTGC
>OOCX01001840.1_pt1 | contig 12304 bp, 8 predicted proteins | sample 1671231 | NCBI WGS metagenome assembly OOCX01 (sample SAMN06348135, study PRJEB24527) | human gut metagenome | biome: human gut; feature: ankylosing spondylitis patient; material: feces | host: Homo sapiens | place: China | collected 2015-10 | reverse complement strand
CCCTGCACCGGAACCGCCGCGCCCGCCGCGGCGCGCCCCGCAGCCAGCCCCCCGCAGCCGGGTGAACCGTGAACCGCGAGAGGAAGATCCGGGCCTGGAGATGATTTCCCGCCGCCCGCCCAAACAGAAGTTTGCCAACTTTGAAGAGTATATGGCCGCCCACGGCGGAGCTACCGCCCCCATTGCGGGCGAAGGTCCGCTGCCGGAGCTGGTGCCAGAGTTCCACTTGCTGTCCGTTCCGGCGGAAAATCTGGTTCCGGCGGAGGATGACGAATGACCCCGCAGGCGGCAGCGGCCCTGCGCTGCCCGGTGTGCGGCGGCGCATTGATGCCGCTGGGAACCTCGCTGCGCTGCCCCCAGGGCCACAGCTATGATATGGCCAAGGAAGGGTATGTCAACCTGTTGGCCATCCAGAAGCGCCATGCGGCGGACCCCGGTGACGGCAAAGCCATGGTGCGCGCCCGCCGTGCCTTTTTGCAGGCGGGGTATTATGCCCCGTTCCAGAAAGCGCTGGCCGAGCTCTGCCTGGAATACGCACCCGAATGCGGTGAGACCCACCTGCTGGATGCCGGCTGCGGCGAAGGCAGTTATGACCGCGTAGTGTATGATGCCTTTGCCGCCCAGGGCCGTCCCTGCGTACTGGCCGGGTTCGACCTTTCCAAGGATGCCATCCGCCTTGCGGCAAAGCTACTGCCGGAAGCCGCTTTTGCGGTGGGCGGCAGCTTCAGCGCCCCGGTGCGGGATGGATGGGCGGATGTTCTGCTGAACATCTTTTCACCCTTTGCCGAGCAGGAGTTCTGCCGGGTGCTGCGCAGCGGCGGTGTGCTGCTGTACGCAGTACCAACGGCACGGCATTTGTACGGGTTGAAAGAAGTTCTGTACGATGAGCCGTATGAAAACGCAGAACAGCAAACAGAATACTCCGGCTTTACCCTGATCGGAGAGCGCACCGTGACGGATACCATCACGGTGGAGGGCGACCAGATCCGCAACCTGTTTGCCATGACCCCCTATTTCTGGAAAACCCCGCACGTCGGGGCACTCCGCCTTGCGGCAAAGCAGAGCCTGACGACCGAAATCGGCTTCCGCTTCCTTGCTTACCGCCGGGTATAATGTAACAAAAAGTAAAGGCAATACCGCATAATTCTAAGTGCCGCAGCCGCCGGAGCGGTGCTTGAGCCGTTAGGCGGGAATTGTGCGGTATTGCCTAAAGTTTTTCGCCAGGCCTTTTTTCAAAAAGGCCGCGCTGGTTACTGGACATCCTTATAAATATCGGCCAGGTTCAGCAGAATCTCGGTTGCCTTATCCATAGCCTCTACCGTGATGCCTTCACACGGGCCATGGTAGTTAAAGCCGCCGGTGCCAAGGTTCGGGCAGGGCAGGCCCATGTAAGACAGGGTCGCGCCGTCCGTGCCGCCGCGAATGGGCGTTTCCAGCGGCTCCAGGCCAGCCTTGCGGATGGCGGCGCGGGCATTTTCCACCAGATGGAAATGCGGCTTGATCTTTTCCAGCATGCTGAAATAGCTGTCCTTCAGCTCCAGCTCCACGGTGCCTTCGCCATACTTTTCGTTCAGCAGCTTGGCAATGTGGCGCATGGTCTCCTTGCGGGCGGCAAAGCTTTCGGCACTGTGGTCACGCACAATGTAGCCCAGCTTGGCGCCGGTCACATCGCCTTCCATGCTGCACAGGTGGTAGAAACCCTCGCGGTTCTCAGTGTATTCGGGGCGGTCGTAATACGGCAGGGCGTTGTGGAACTCAATGGCAATGTTCTGCGCATTCTTCATGGCGTTCTTTGCGCTGCCCGGATGGACCGAGAAGCCGTGTACCGTGACAAAAGCAGCGGCAGCGTTAAAGTTTTCATAGCTGATTTCGCCCGCTTCGTCGCCGTCCACCGTATAGGCATAGGCTGCGCCAAAATGCTCCACATCAAACAGGTCAGCACCCTGGCCAACTTCCTCATCGGGGGTAAAGCCCACGCAGATCTTGCCGTGGGGGCGGTTTTCTTTCTGCAGGATCTCCAGCATGGTCATAATCTCGGCCACACCGGCTTTATCGTCCGCACCCAGCAGGGTGGTGCCATCGGTGGTGATCAGGGTTTGGCCCTTGAGCTTTGCCAGGAATGGGAACTGCCTGGTTCTGAGAACTGCGCCGGTACCGGGCAGGACAACATCGCCGCCGTCATAATTTTCATGGATCTGGGGCTTCACATTCTCGCCCGGTGCATCGGGGGAAGTATCCATATGGGCAATAAATCCAAGGCCCTTGGCAGCTTCGTGGCCGGGGGTGGCGGGCAGCGTGGCGTAAACATAGCAGTGCTCATCCACATGGGCATCCGCAAGGCCAAGGTCCTGCAGCTCCTTGACCAGCATGCGGGCCAGGTCAAACTGGCGGGCGGTGGTGGGGTGGGTATCGCTTACGGGGTCCGAGGTGGTATACACCTTAACGTAATTCAGCAAACGTTCATAAGCGCGCATAAAATCTGATTCTCCTTTATTGTATAATGATAATGGTTGCACTGGGGGTATTGTACCACAAAAAACAGCATTTTCCAAGGTCAGGCCCTTTTCAAGCTGCAACTTTTATGTTAGAATTGGTTGTATATAGGGGAAGTGTTGGCTTTATGGGCATTGGAAGATGCCCGACGCTGCTGCGCCTACCACCAAAAGTTCGTCCCCTGACAGGAGGAAACCATGGCAAATACCATTTTCAAAGATAAAACCTTGTTGATCACCGGCGGCACCGGCAGCTTTGGCCACACCGTGCTCAAGCATTTTTTGACGACTGATATCGGCGAGATCCGCATTTTCAGCCGTGACGAGAAAAAGCAGGACGACATGCGCCATGAGCTGCAGGCCAACTATCCTGACTATTACAATAAAGTCAAGTTCTACATCGGCGATGTGCGCAACATCCAGAGCCTGCGCGATGTGATGCCCGGCGTCAACTTTATCTTCCATGCCGCTGCGCTCAAGCAGGTTCCTTCCTGCGAGTTTTTCCCCATGGAGGCCGTACGCACCAACATTGAAGGCACCGACAACATGCTGCATGCCGCCATTGAAGCAGGCGTGGAGCGCGTGGTTTGCCTTTCTACCGATAAAGCCGCTTACCCCATCAATGCCATGGGCATCTCCAAGGCCATGATGGAGCATGTTATCACTGCCAACGCGCGTGTCAGTGCACAGCGCGGCGGCCCGGTCATCTGCTGCACCCGTTACGGCAACGTGATGTGCAGCCGCGGCAGCGTGATTCCGCTGTTTGTGGAGCAGATCAAGGCCGGCAACCCCATTACCATCACCGATCCCAACATGACCCGCTTTTTGATGAACCTGGATGAGGCCGTTGACCTTGTCATGTTTGCCTTTGAGCACGCCAATCCGGGCGATCTGTTCATCCAGAAATCCGATGCTTCCACCATTGGCGATCTGGCCAAAGCCGTGCAGCAGCTGTTTGGCGACACCGGCACCCGCGTGATCGGCACCCGCCACGGCGAAAAGCTGTACGAGACCCTGATGACCAAGGAAGAGCGGATGCGCAGCGAGGATATGGGCAACTATTACCGCGTTGCCGCCGACAACCGCGACTTGAACTATGACAAGTACTTCATCAAGGGCCAGGTTCACACCCAGGCCGATGAAGATTATACCAGCCACAATACCCGCCGCCTGGATGTGGAGGGCACCATCAAAAAGATCATGACCACCGAGTACATCCAGGAAGCACTGAAAGAGGCAGGCAAGGCATGAACATTCTTGTCACCGGGGCAAAGGGGTTTGTCGGGCGCAATCTGTGTGAAAACCTGAAAAATATCCGCGATGGCAAAAACCGCACCCGCCCGGCCCTGAACATTACTGATATTTTTGAGTATGACCTGGACACGGCTCCGGCGCTGCTGGATGAATACTGCGCCAAGGCAGACTTTGTATTCAACCTGGCCGGGGTCAACCGCCCCAAAGTGGAAAGCGAGTTCATGGCAGGCAATTTCGGCTTTGCCTCCACCCTGCTGGATACGCTGAAAGCCCACGGCAACACCTGCCCGGTGATGCTGTCCAGCTCCATTCAGGCCACGCTGATCGGCCGCTATGGCAAAAGCGATTACGGCAAAAGCAAGCTGGCCGGAGAAGAACTGTTCTTTGAATACAGCAAAACCACCGGCGCCCCGGTGCTGGTTTACCGCTTTCCCAACCTGTTTGGCAAATGGTGCCGCCCCAACTACAACAGCGCCGTGGCTACTTTCTGCCACAACATTGCCAACGGCCTGCCCATCACCGTCAATGACCGCGCAACTGAGCTGGAACTGCTGTACATTGACGATCTCGTAGAAGGAATGTTTGACCTGCTGGAGGGCAAGGAACAGCACTGTGAATTTGACGGTGTGGAAACCGTTCTGAAAGCAGACGGTCGCTACTGCTGCGTTCCCGTGACTCACAAGGTCACGCTGGGCGAGATTGTAGACTTGCTGCAGGAGTTCAAAGCACAGCCTACCACTCTGATGATGCCGAAAATGCCGGACGGCTCTTTTGCCAAAAAGCTGTACTCCCTGTATCTGACCTATCTGCCCACCGACAAGTTCAAGTACGCCCTGAAGATGAACGTGGACAACCGTGGCTCCTTCACCGAGTTGGTCCATACCGCCGACTGCGGGCAGGTGAGCATCAACATCAGTCGTCCGGGCATCACCAAGGGACAGCACTGGCACAATTCCAAGTGGGAACTGTTCATCGTGGTGGCAGGTCACGGCCTGATTCAGGAACGTAACATCAACACCGGGGAAACGGTAGAGTTTGAGGTTTCCGGAGACAAGATCGAGGCTGTCCACATGATTCCCGGCTGGACTCACAACATCATCAATCTGTCCGAAACGGAAAATCTGGTGACGGTGATGACCTGCAACGAGATTTTCAACCCGAACCATCCGGACACCTTCTTCGAGCCGGTGTAAGAGTAGCTACTGGTTGACGTTAGGAGAATTTTATGGAACACAATTTTACATGGAAAAATGATGGGCGCACCAAGGTCATGATTGGCTGCGGCACCCGTCCGGAGATTATTCGTCTTGCAGCTGTCATCAAGCGCTGCCGGGAATATTTTGACTGCTGCGTGGTCTATTACAATCAAAACTGGGACAGAAACCTCTCCACCGTATTCTGGGAGGATTTCGAGCTGAAAAACACCTTCGGGGAGTATGGTCCGGACATTCTGGTGCCCGTGGTTGGCGAGAATCTGGGTGTGACCTGCGGTAACATTCTGGGGCGCAGCTATGAGCTGCTCAGCGAATTGCAGCCGGAGGGCTATCTGGTGCTGGGCGATACCAACTCCTGCCTGTCTGCCATCTCTGCGAAGCGGCTACACATTCCTCTGTTTCACATGGAGGCCGGCAACCGCTGCAAGGATGAGTGCCTGCCTGAGGAGACTAATCGCCGCATCGTGGATGTGATTTCTGACGTGAATATGTGCTATTCCGAGTTTGCCCGGAAGTATCTGGCGGACACCGGACTGCCCAAGGAACGCACCTACCAGACCGGCTCTCCCATGGCGGAAGTCCTGCACATGAATCTGAAGAAGATCCAGAAAAGCGATGTGCTGGAACGGCTGGGACTGGAAAAGGACAAGTATATTCTGCTGTCCGCCCATCGGGAGGAGAACATTGACTCTGAAAAGAACTTCCTGAGCCTGTTCACCGCCATCAATGCACTGGCAGAGAAGTACGATATGCCCATCCTGTATTCCTGCCATCCCCGCAGCAAGCACCGTCTGGAAAAAAGTGGCTTCCAGTTGGATCCTCGTGTTCGGGTCAACGAGCCGCTGGGCTTCAACGACTACAATAAGCTGCAAATGAACGCGCTGGCAATCGTCTCCGACTCCGGCACTCTGCCCGAGGAGAGCAGCTTCTATCTGTCCATCGGTCATCCCATCGCTGCTGTGTGTATCCGCACCAGCACGGAACGCCCCGAGGCACTGGAAGCCGGCGACTTCATTCTGGCTGGCATTACCACCCGGGAGCTGCTCAACGCCACCGATATGGCCATTGAGATGAAGCAGAAGGGCGTTCTGGGCAAACCCTGCCCCGATTATGTGGACGAGACCGTGTCCATGAAGGTGGTTCGAATCATTCAGGGTTATGTGAATGTAGTTAATAAGATGGTGTGGAGGAAGACCTGATGAACGGTGGTATTAATGATATTGCCACATGGAAGGAGCTTTCGGTTGAGGAACACAAGCAAAGAGCGCTTCATATATTATTGGAAGTAGCCTCCTTTTGTGATGAAAACGGAATTAAATATTATCTTGCTTATGGAACGTTGATTGGGGCGGTAAGACACAAAGGGTTTATACCGTGGGATGATGATGTCGACATTCAGATGCCAAGACCTGATTATGAGAAATTTGCAGCCCTTTTTAACAGCAGAAACCGAAGTGATAACATTGTAGCAATTATGCCGAATAGTCCTAATGCAAAACATACCTTTATGAAGGTGTGCGACTTGGATACAGTCAAGATAGAAAATGGCGTAAAGTGCAAACAGGGTGAAGAATTAGGAATTGACATTGACGTTTTTCCCATTGACGGACTTTATGAGGATGATCAAAGGTATTCTGCTGCGTATAATGCAAAGAAGAAACTGTATCATAAATATCAAGTAATTGGATTGCAATTATACACGGCTGATCTTCATTTTGATTTGAGGAGCGTTTTAAAGCTGATTAAGCGTGCCTCAACAATTGCATACGGAAAAGTTTGCAACACCTTTTTCAGAAGCTGGAAGAAGGAATGGCTACTCGAGCAAATGCATTTGAAAGAGACGGAGGTGAATTATGAATCCGCAAGAGTTGTTGGAAGCAATTGCTCTAAGGACGACATTTTTGATGATCGATATCCCAAAGAATGCTATGCATCACAGGTTCCGGTTGAATTTGAGGGCTATCTATTAAGTGCACCTGTAGGATATGATATGATTCTAACGAAGCAGTATGGTGACTACATGACTCCGCCTCCAACTTCAAAACAGATTGCACATCATGGAAATAAAGTGTATGCAAAAATAACAGAAGAACATTAAAGATAATTTGATAGAAGTGAAGCCATAACAGAGGGTTGTGGTTTCACGCTAGCACTGCGTTCACAAAAAGCGATGGAGGAGTGTACATGAATAAACAAGAAAGCGATATTCTGAACGCTCTGCTGCTTGAGCCGTTCATCAATCAGCGTGTTTTAGCGGAGGTTTCGGGTCATTCATTGGGAGTAGTAAACCGTTCCCTAAAGGAACTCATTAAGGCAGGGTATCTGAACGAAGCGATTTGCCCCACAGCAAAGGCTGTTGCGGAATACAAGAATAAGACTCCAAAACGTGCAATTATTCTGGCAGCCGGCTTTGGTATGCGGATGGTTCCCATCAATACAGAAATGCCCAAGGGCCTTCTGGAAGTCAACGGGGAGCCTTTGATTGAGCGAATCATCAAGCAGCTTCATGAAGTGGGAATTCAGGAAATCTATGTTGTTGTGGGTTTCATGAAGGAAAAATATGAATACCTGATGGATGAGTATGGCGTAGAACTGGTGGTTAACCCGGACTATGCCGCAAAGAACAATCTGCATTCTCTCAGATTGGTAAAAGAGCATCTGGAGAATGCATACATTGTCCCTTGTGACATCTGGTGTGACCGCAATCCGTTCCACCGCCATGAACTGTACTCTTGGTATATGGTCAGTGATCTTGTGGAAAATGAAAGTAATGTCCGTGTAAACCGCAAGATGGAGCTGGTAACTGTACCGGAAAACGCTGGCGGCAATGCGATGGTCGGTATTAGCTACCTTATAAAAGAGGACGCTGATACGGTGTCCTCTCGTATAGAGGAACTTTGCAAGAAACCACAGTATGATGGTTCGTTTTGGGAAGAAGCACTCTATAATAAGGATCGCATGATCGTTGCAGCTCGGGTGGTGCATTCGGCAGATGTTGTGGAAATCAATACCTACGAACAGCTTCGTGAGATCGACAGCGATTCCAACCAACTGAAAACGGATGCGATTCGTTTGATCTGCAAGGCGTTGTGCGCAAAACCGGAGGAAGTCACGGACATCACAGTCCTGAAAAAGGGAATGACCAACCGTTCCTTCCTGTTTACCTGTAAGGACAAAAAGTACATTATGCGCATTCCAGGAGAGGGCACAGACCAGCTTATCAACCGCCGTCAGGAAGCGGCAGTGTATCATGCCATCGCTGATAAAAACATCTGTGACGATATTGCCTATATTAACCCGGATAACGGCTATAAGATCACAGAATTTCTGGAGGGTGCCCGGGTATGCGACCCTACCGACTATGAGGATGTCAAGAAGTGCATGAGCCGTCTGCGTGATTTTCATGCATTGAAGTTGAAAGTGACGCATGAATTTGATATTTTCGGGCAGATGGAGTTCTACGAAACGCTGTGGGATGGCACGCCTTCTGTTTACAAGGACTATGAGAAAACCAAGGCGAATGTTTGGTCTTTGAAGCCTTATATTGATGCACACACGGGCGAAAAGATTTTGACGCATATTGACGCAGTACCGGATAACTTCCTGTTTGTCCAGAGAAATGGAAAAGAGGAAATTCGTCTGATCGACTGGGAGTATGCAGGTATGCAGGACCCTCATGTGGATATCGCAATGTTCTGTATTTACTCGCTTTACAATAAGCGTCAGGTGGATCGCTTGATTACGGCATATTTCACAGACGGTTGCGATGATGCGACACGGATCAAAATTTACTGCTATATCGCAGCCTGTGGCCTGTTATGGAGCAACTGGTGCGAGTATAAGCGGAATCTGGGTGTGGAATTTGGCGAGTATTCCCTGCGGCAGTATCGCTACGCAAAAGACTACTACAGAATCGTTCAGGATGAACTGAAGAAATCAGGGGAAAGTGGGGCACAGAAAAATGCCTAAAGTAGAAAGAGCCATTATTATGGCGGCAGGGTTGGGAAACCGGATGCACCCGGTCACGCTGACAACGCCGAAGCCGCTGGTCAAAGTAAATGGCAAGCGGATGATCGATACGGTAATTGAGGGGCTGCACAAAAATGGCATTTCGGAGATATACATCGTGGTGGGCTATCTGAAAGAACAGTTCGCTCCGCTGGTGACAGAGTATCCCGGCGTTCGACTGATTGAAAACCCCTACTTTGATACCTGCAACAACATCGCATCCCTGTATGTGGCAAGAGATCACATCGAAAATGCGATTATTTTGGATGGCGATCAAATTATCTATAACCCGGATATTCTGGCTCCGGAGTTTGAGCGTTCCGGCTACAACAGCGTATGGACGGACGAGGAAACGGACGAGTGGCTGCAAACTGTAGAAGATGGAATCGTGACCTCTTGTAGCCGTACCGGCGGCAAGGGTGGATGGCAGTTATATAGCATTTCTCGCTGGACAGCAGAGGACGGAAAAAGACTGAAGCACCATCTGGAAATCGAGTTTGAACAGAAGCAGAATCGTCAGATTTACTGGGATGATGTGGCACTGTTCTGCTATCCGGAAGAATATCAACTGGGAATCCGTCCGATGAATCAGGACGATATCATTGAGGTGGACAACTTCAGTGAACTGGTTGCTCTGGATTCCAGCTACAAAAAATACGAGAAGGGAAGCATAAATGAACAAAAATAGAGAGCGTGGGAAAATTGATTGGATGATAACGCTGCTCCCACTGACCATTATCATTGCCCTGTGCATTCTGTTCTTCTTTGCACCGGAACAGTCCAATGCCGTGCTGAGCCAGATCCGGTTCTTTTTCGGAGATACCTTTGGCACCTATTATCTGGTGATCGGACTGGGTATTTTCATCCTGTCACTGTACATTGCGTGTTCGAAGTACGGGGACATTGTTCTGGGTGAACCCAACGAAAAGCCTCAGTATTCCTTCTTTGCATGGGGCTCCATGATGTTTACTTGCGGTCTTGCTGCGGATATCCTGTTTTACTCTTTTTCGGAATGGGTGCTGTATGCAACCGACCCCCATCTGGCAGAGATGGGCAGCATTCAGGATTGGGCGGGGGTCTATCCCTTGTTCCATTGGAGCTTTATTCCGTGGGGCTTCTATCTGGTGCTGGCGGTAGCATTCGGCTTTATGCTGCACGTAAGAAAAAGAACCCGTCAGAAATACTCGGAAGCCTGCCGCCCGATTCTGGGCAAGCACACCGATGGCTGGGCAGGCCGCATCATTGACCTGCTGGCGGTGTTCGCTTTGCTGGCGGGCACGGCTACTACTTTCAGCGTGGCAACGCCGCTGATGGCGACCATTATTGGCGAATTGTTCCATGTTGCAGTCAGCCGCACGGTCATCAATATCATCATCCTGTTGATTACCTGCGCCGTGTACACCTACTCTTTGCTGCATGGCTTCAAGGGTATCAGCAAATTGGCCAATGTCTGCATCTATCTTTTCTTTGGGTTGCTTGCCTTTGTCCTCCTGTTTGGCGGCGAGACCCGGTATATTATCGAAACCGGTTTTTCCTCGCTGGGACGGATGATGCAGAATTTCATCGACCTTTCCACCTTTACCGACCCGCTGCGTACCTCCAACTTCCCCCAAAATTGGACCATTTATTACTGGGCCTACTGGATGGTTTGGTGTGTGGCAGCACCGTTCTTTATTGGCAGCATTTCCCGTGGCAGAACGGTACGCCAGACAATTTTGGGCGGCTATGTGTTTGGCGTGGGCTCTACACTGACCAGCTTCATTGTGCTGGGTAACTACTCCATGGGACTGCAAATGACTGACAAGGCGGATTTTATCGCGAAATATCTGGAAAACGGCGATATGTACGGCATGATCGTGGATATGATCAAAACTATGCCGGGTGCGCCGGTCGTTATGGTGGCTGTTCTGATTACGATGATCGCCTTCTACGCAACATCCTTTGATTCTATCGCACTGACGGCATCCTGCTACAGCTACCACACCCTCAAGGATGATGAACAGCCCAATAAGGGCATCCAGTTGATGTGGTGCATCCTGCTGATTCTGTTGCCCATTGCATTGCTGTTTGCGGAAAGCTCTATGAACAACCTGCAGTCGGTCAGCATCGTGGCGGCATTCCCGATTGGCGCAGTCATCGTGATGATTGCGGCGAGCTTTTTGAAGGATGCTAAAAAATATCAAGCAGAGCTGGAAATGTATCAAAACGAATAAATTGATAAGATAAGACAATGCAGCCATGCTCAAAGCATGGCTACGCCATCCAGATATGCTGCCTCTACGTGGCGGATGGCAGGCAACGAGGAAATATCTCGGCTAAAGCATATGTCTATTCGTTTATTCACCCTTTGAATGAGGAAATAAGTTAATATGGGAAAGTATTTTGGAACTGATGGCTTCCGTGGGGAAGCTGGAATCACGTTGACCGCTGACCACGCCTACAAGGTTGGCCGTTTTCTGGGCTGGTATTATAACGCTCTGCGTGAGCGTAACGGCAACAACGAGCCTGCCCGCATCGTCATCGGTAAGGACACTCGCCGCAGCTCCTATATGTTCGAGTATAGCTTGGTTGCTGGTCTGACTGCTTCCGGCGCAGACGCTTACCTGCTGCACGTCACGACCACCCCGTCTGTGGCGTACATTGCTCGTGTGGACGACTTCGACTGTGGCATCATGATTTCTGCCAGCCATAACCCCTACTACGATAACGGCATCAAGCTGATCGACTGCTATGGCGAGAAAATGCCCGAGGAAATCCTGTTGCTGGTAGAGGACTACATCGACGGAAAGCTCCATGTGTTCGACAAGGACTGGCCGGAGCTGCCCTTTGCTCACCGTGAGCACATTGGCTGCACTGTGGACTATGTTTCTGGTCGTAACCGCTACATGGGCTATCTGATCAGCCTCGGTATCTACTCCTTTAAGGGTGTCAAGGTCGGTCTGGACTGTGCCAACGGCTCCAGCTGGAACATTGCCAAGTCTGTGTTTGATGCTCTGGGAGCAGATACCTACGTCATCAATGCACAGCCCAACGGCACCAACATCAACAACAATGCGGGCTCCACCCACATTGAGGGTCTGCAGAAGTTCGTGGCAGAGAAGGGGCTGGACATCGGTTTTGCCTATGATGGCGATGCTGATCGTTGCCTGTGTGTGGATGAAAAGGGCAATGTCATCACTGGCGACCATATTCTGTACATCTACGGCTGCTACATGAAGGAGCGCGGCAAGCTGCTGACCAATACAGTCGTTACCACGGTCATGTCCAACTTTGGCCTGTATAAGGCTTTTGATGAGCAGGGCATCGGCTACGCAAAGACCGCTGTGGGCGACAAGT
>OOCX01001839.1_pt1 | contig 12317 bp, 13 predicted proteins | sample 1671231 | NCBI WGS metagenome assembly OOCX01 (sample SAMN06348135, study PRJEB24527) | human gut metagenome | biome: human gut; feature: ankylosing spondylitis patient; material: feces | host: Homo sapiens | place: China | collected 2015-10 | reverse complement strand
GGCGACCACCGAGATCTACACTCTTTCCCTACACGACGCTCTTCCGATCTGATATCCATTATTCGGGATATAACAGCCGAGATCATCATGCAGTTCCTTATAGATATTCTGTAAGGAAGGCGGTATTTCTTTCTGCTCCGGTAATACGGAAAAAGATAATCCGTGCGCCTGATTTACATTATGATATGGATCCTGCCCAAGCAAAAGCACTTTTACCTTGCTTAACGGCGTAAAATGCATCGCATTAAAAATATCGTCCGCCGGTGGATAAATCACCGTTTTACTGTATTCATCGCGGACAAACTGATATAACTCTTTATAATATGGCTTTTTGAATTCCCCCTGGATCTCATCCAGCCAGTCATTTGTGATCATTGACATTTTTGTTACCTTCTTAGAATTTCTCCTGTACTACTGTCTTTTTCCGGAACATCCAGCCGGCTGTTGTCTGATATTTCAACGCCGCACCGGAACACCGCGGCCTGCAAGATAATCTTTCAGATCAGCGATTTCCAGCTCTTTATAATGGAACAGAGAAGCTGCTAACGCTGCGTCTGCTTTTCCTTCCGTCAGCGCATCATAAAAATGCTCTTTTGTTCCGGCTCCACCGGATGCGATCACCGGAATTGATACATTCTCAGAGATCATTCTGGTGAGTTCCAGATCATAGCCTGCCTTAGTGCCATCACAGTCCATACTGGTCAGTAAAATCTCACCCGCCCCCAGCCGGTCTGCTTTCATCGCCCATTCAACCGCATCCATGCCGGCATCGATACGGCCGCCATTTTTATAAATATTCCAGCCGAATCCATCTTCTCTCCGTCTTGCATCGATTGCTACAACCACACACTGGCTGCCAAATTTATCTGCTGCCTCACTGATCAGGTTCGGGTTATTGATAGCAGACGAGTTGATGGAGATCTTATCTGCTCCCTCGCGGAGCAACGCCTTAAAATCATCTACCGTGCGGATTCCTCCACCCACGGTAAACGGGATAAAGACCTTTTCTGCGACCTTCCGCACCATATCGACCACAGTCTCCCGCGCATCAGACGTTGCTGTGATGTCTAAAAATACTAATTCATCTGCTCCTGCCTTATCATACGCTGCCGCAATTTCTACCGGATCACCTGCATCTCTTAAGTTAACAAAATTAACACCTTTTACCACGCGTCCCTGATTTACATCCAGACACGGAATAATTCTTTTTGTAAACATTGACGTTCCTCCTACAATTTTGCAAAGTTAGAAAGTATCTGTAATCCTACTGTTCCACTTTTTTCCGGATGGAACTGGCATGCAAAAATATTATCTTTCTCCACAGACGCATGGATATGTGTGCTGTAATCGATGGTCGCTTTGACAATTGCCTCTTCTCTGGCTTTTAAATAATAGGAATGGACAAAATAAACAAACGGACTGCCTTCCAGATTTTGAAACAGTCTTCCATTGTTCTGCAGATCCAGCGAATTCCATCCAATATTTGGAATTTTCAGTCCTTCCTTTTCCGGGATCCGGAGGATTTCACCATCTAACAGATGCAGTCCTTCCACTCCCTCAGACTCTTCACTTCCTTCAAACAAAAGCTGTAATCCAAGACATATGCCCAAAAATGGTTTCTGCTCTGCCGCCACTTCATGAATGACCTTGTCAAGTTCAAACTTTCTCAGCTGGCTCATGGCATCTCCGAAGGATCCAACACCCGGAAGGATCACCTTGTCCGCCTTTTTGATCTCATGAAAATCTCTTGTGATCACGCACTCCTGCCCCAGAAACTGTAATGCCTTTTCTACACTTTTTAAATTTCCTGCATCATAGTCAATGATCGCTATCATTCTGTCACCTCTGATAAGCCTGCCTTCTCTAATACTTTGTAAATTTCTTTGGAATAAGTCTCTTTATTGGACAGTGCATACATGGTTCTTGCATCCTCTGCTGTCAATCCAAAATCCTGCTGTAATGCTGTCTCTGCTGCACTTTCAATCTTATCAAACTCGCCCCTGCATCCATAAGTCTCTGCATCTTGCAGATACTTGTCATATCGCTGCACCGTGCGGATCAAAGAATCCAGAGCCATATCGTAAACTTTTGCATCCATCATGCTCTCATAAGCTTCATACTCTGCTGAAACCATAGCTGTAATACGATATTTCTCATAGGTATCAGTGTCTTTTTCCTTTACTTTCTCCCCTGCCACAGCCTGAAAAGCATCCGAATATCTTCCTTCTGCAAATGCCTGGTCGGCATCTGCAAAACTGTTTGAATATCCGAGTAAATGTGTGCCTGCCAGAACAAGTACCAGAATGGATGCTGCCATCACAAAAACGAGGATCACCGGCACTTTTGGCAGCGGCGGTGTGTTATCCGGTTCTGCCGGTGGCTTTGGTTTCTTCTCTTTCTTTGGTTTTACTTTTTTCTCTTTCGGCTGCTTTGGTGCTTTTTCTTTCTTCTTTTTCTCTTTTTTCTTTTTTTCTTTTTTGCCCTTCTTATCATCGTCCGAAGAACCTTCTAACTCTTTTAAGATGTCCATATCATCCATAGACATCTCAGTAACTGCAGGTTCAGCCTGCATTCCGGAAATTTCTTCCTCATCTGGTTCATCATCACCGAACAGTAATTTAGACAGCTTTGCCAGAAATCCCTGTTTCTTCGGCTTCTTTTCTTCTTTTCCCCCGTCATCCGGCTGCACTTCTGCTTTTGCATTGTCTGCCTCCGGTATTTCGGAATCTTCGCCTGTTCCACTCAGAATTTTCATTAATTCATCATCTTCATCCGATACCGCTTTTTCGTTTTCTGTTTCCGGATCATCCAGTCCAAAATCATCAATTCCGATATCATCGATTGCCAGATCATCAATTCCATCTTCACTGGCACCCTCATCATTTTTTACTTCGGCAGTATCCTCTTTCTGCTCTGCTGTTTTCTCCACTGCTGATGTTTCCATCTCTGCTGTATCATTTGCGGCTTCCTGATTCACGCTCTCCATGATCTGGTCAATATCATCAAGCATCGGCTGTGTTGCTTTTGTCACACCCTGTGAACTTTCGTCCCTGTCTAATTCTTGCTCGAACTGTTTTAAAAATTCATCGGGATCATTATCTTTCCGGAGTTCCTGTTCAAACTGATCCATAAACAGATCATTGGAATCCGGAATATCAATTGTCTCTCTTGTACTCTTCTGTGGCATTTGTTCTTTACTCTCAATTTCTTCTGGATTTACAGGATCACTGTCATTTAAATCAGATCTGCCATCGACGGCATTTAATAACTGATCCAGGTAATTTTCTGATTCATTCATGGTAATATTCTCCTGCTATTGATTTCTTTGTAACTATCATATATTTATTTTTCGATTATAGTAAATCAGGGATGTGAAAAAACTCACACCCCTTTTTCTGACTTAATCTACGCTCTTATCGATCAGATTGTCAATTGCCTCTACCAGCATACCGATCTCCGGCTTTGTCAACTGGGCATCTGCTCCTAACTGTTCTCCCTTTTTGCGCATCTCCTCATTCACAAGAGATGAAAAAATAATAAGTGGTATCTTCTTGATCTCATCATCTGATTTGCAGAGTTTTGTCAATCTGTGTCCATCCATGAGAGGCATCTCAATATCTGTGATGATACAGTGTACGTCCTGACGGACTGTTCCTTTCTTCTTGAACTCAGTCAGCTTATCCCACGCCTCCTGTCCGTTCATTGTCATGATCAGATTCGTGTATCCTGATTTTTTCAGACACTCTGAGATCATTTTTCCAAGCAGTGGGGAATCCTCTGCAATGAGGATTGGAGAATCGCTTCTGTCTCTGGCTGTTCTCTCCTCCACATCTGATACTTTCAGTCCGGTTTCCGGGCTGATGTCCGTAACTATCTTTTCAAAATCAAGGATCACCACTAATTTTCCTTCCAGCTTGATAACCCCTGTTGCAGCACTCTTATCTTCCGTGTTGATCGTAGAATCCGGTTTAATGATGTCCTCCCATGATACTCTGTGGATACCGATCACTTCATCTACATGGAATGCAATGTTTAATTTATTAAAGTTTGTGATAATGAATAAGCCCTTTTTCTCGGATGGTTCCATTCCCAGACACTTTTTCAGGTCAATAACCGTCATCATCGTATCACGCGGCATAAAAATTCCTTCCACACAAGGATGTGCATTTGGAACCGGTGTTACCTGCTGATAGGTAAGGATCTCTCTGATCTTTGCCACGTTGATTCCATAATAATTGTCACCTAACGTAAATTCAAGAACTTCTAATTCATTTGTACCTGACTCTAAAAGAATATTTGTATCCATTGTGTCTTCCTCCCACGTATATGTTCTCTTGTTTTTAATTTGATTTAATATATGAACCTCAGTCCGCAGTGCACGCCAGAAAAATCAGAGATTTTCCTGGCTGTCGGGCATTCGCCCTATCACTCTCGATATATACAGACCTCACCATGCAAGCATGTCCGGTCTGTATATTCTCGGTTGGCACTGCTCATTGCTTACGCACATTATATCATAACTCTTCCTATTTTTACAATTTTATTTCATAAGTTGTGTCATCTCTTGTCACATGGAGCACAATATCAGAAACTTCTGTCACGGAATCCGGTATCTCAAATAAAAGAACCGCTGATTTTGTCTCTCCTGCCGGGATCTCATCATCATAAGTTGAAAAATCCGTTGTCATGATCGTTGTATAAGCAGAAACCTGCGTACTCTCTGCTCCATCCGCAGAATAATCCGCTGTAAACTTTACCTTTGAAGTGAGATTATCCAGAGTAATACCCTCTTCTGTAGGATTGGTCATATCGATTTCAAGTGCCATAAACTGTTTTCCATTCGAGGCTCTTACATCAAGCACTTCCGACTCTGTATAGTTTCCGGCAAGGCTTACTCCTCCATAGGCAACTTCCAGTCCATCCGCTCCAAATACATCCTCCAGCGTATTTCCGGCTGGTGTCTCATCCATTATTTCTGTGCCATCCACACTCTCACTGCCTGTGACAGTTTCTTCCGGCTCTGTTTCTTCCACGCTCTGATCCACATAGACCAGACCATCCTTCTGATATGAATTATGCTTGGAAACAACGTGTACTGCATAATTGACGATCTGACTTTCCTCTGCCTCTGTGAGATCATATGCTTTCGTTCCACATCCTGTCAGCAAAAGCATACCTGTCAGACATAAGATTCCTTCTATCTTTTTTCTTCTCATACTGTATCATCCTCCGCCTGTCCGGAACCAATCCCTGTTTTTTCCGTGTCAAGTTCGAACCAGAATTCTACGCCATCTTCATGATTTAACACGCCACATTCCCTGTGAAATGACTCCATGATTGCCTTTACGATAGAAAGTCCTATTCCACTTCCACCATATTCCCTCGTTCTTGCCTTGTCCACTTTATAAAACTTGATCCAGACATTATCAAGATCTTCTTCCGGAATCTGTTTTCCGGTATTGAATACACTCACCCGGACAACACTGTCTTTTCTTGTGTACCAGATTCTGATCTTCTTATCAAATTCTGCATGGTGGATCGCATTGCTCAGATAATTTGTCACAACCTCTTCCACCTTGAATTCATCTCCCCATGCATCCATCGGTCCGCTCTCATCAAATGTGACCGAGATATCATTCTGCTCTAATAAAATAGAAGATGAATTAATAATTCCATGGATCAGTTCTGTCAGATTAAAGCGCTCCATAGGAACAACTTCATTTCCAAACTCTAACTGGTTTAAAGTCAGAAGTTTTTTGACCATCTGATTCATTTTATCCGCCTCGTCCATGATCACTTCACAGTAGAAATCACGGCTCTGTGCATCATCATTGATACACTCCTGCAATCCCTCTGCATAACCCTGGATCAACGCCAGCGGTGTCTTCAGCTCATGAGATACATTGGATAGAAACTCCTTGCGCATCTCATCGATTTCTGTTTTTTTCTCAATATCCTGTTTTAATTCGTTATTTGCACTCTTAAGTTCTGAGATCGTGCTTTCAAGCGCACATGACAACCGGTTAAAATGTTCACCGAGTTCATCTATCTCATTTTTTCTGTGTCCTTTGGAAACATACTTGGCATCAAAATCAAGTTCTGTCATTCTTTTTGATATGTCCGTGAGTTCTGAGATCGGTGTTGTTATCCTCTTAGACACAAACACTGTGACAATCGCACTGATCGCAATTGCCAGAACGCCCACGTAAACCAGAAACTGATTTGAAATTTTTGCACTCTCACGGATACTCTCCACTGCGGTACGCATCAGGATCAGATTTCCATTGGAAAGTGTTCCATAAAGAACCATGTACTCAGATGATAACCTTGTATCTGTCTGTTTCTGTATGACGTAATTGTCTGATCTCTGTAAGATCTCGGTCTGGTTTCTGTCATCACCAAACAAAATATTCATAAATTCCATCAGAATGACCTGATTGTCATTCACCGACGACCTCACGATCGCACGGTTGGAACTGATGATCATAACTGCAATATTACCATTGGCAGATTGTCAAAAGTGACATCAAACTCACTGGAATTCAGTTCACCTGTCTCACTGGCACCGTTGATCACATCATATCCGTCGATCAGCGAATCCTGCTTATTCAACATATAATATTTTTCCAAAAAGGAAGTATTGATAAACCAGCATAACATAATCGTCCCTGCTACAAGTCCGACTAATATCACTGCAAGTTCGCGGGTCAGTGACCCTTTTTTATCTCTTTTCATATTATGACAACCATCCTGTAATGTCAATCAGTTTTGCAAATAATCGGCAATGTCCTACTCCACTATAAACTTGTAGCCAACACCCCAGATTGTCTTGATATACTCCCCTTTTTCCCCGATTTTGGCACGGAGTTTTTTGACATGTGTGTCAATTGTCCTTGCATCTCCAAAGTAATCATAATTCCACACGTTGTTCAATATCTTTTCACGGGATAGTGCAATTCCCTGATTCTCCATAAAATAGTCCAGCAGTTCAAATTCTTTAATACTTAATTCGATTGGTCTGCCATCCACGGTCACAAGATGCGCCGTCTTATCCAGTTTAATACCGCCCGCCTCAACAAATTTTTCATCATTTCCGGCAGTCAGTCCGCTTCTGCGAAGCAGTGCATTTACCCTTGCCACAAGGATTTTCGGTGAAAATGGTTTGGAAATGTATTCGTCCACTCCAAGTTCAAATCCCATCAGTTCATCGCTCTCATCACTTTTTGCAGTCAGCATAATGATCGGAACTTTGGATGTTTCACGCACCTCACGACAGACATCCCAACCGTTGATCTTTGGCATCATGACATCTAAAATGATCAGTGCGATATTCTTTTCTTTATAAAATATATCCAGTGCCTCCTCACCGTCTCCGGCTTCTAACACTTCATAATCTTCCCGCACTAAAAAGTCGCGGACCAGTTTACGCATCCTGCTCTCATCATCTACTACAAGAATCTTTAATCTCTCCATATCGTCCTCCGGTTACGTCTGTTCTCTGTTAAAAATATCACGATTTTATGGCTAATCTGTGAAATCTGTCTGTTCTGTATCCACCTGGATCCCAAGTTCCTGTTCTTTTTCGCTCACTGCCTTTTCCCGCTCCGTCAGTTCCTGCTCCCAGGATGCATAACGGTTTAAAAGTTTCGACTGATAGTCCACGATCGTCGGACTGTCGCTCGTCAGTGTCATGGCAAACATTGCCACAACGCACACCACAAGGATTGCATTCACGCACAGGGAAATCTTCAATTTCCCGGAGGACTCTGTCTCTAATGCCTTCCTGTCGATCTTTGCAAGCTTTTTTTCACGCTGTCTCGCCCTGACCGCCCGCACACGTTCCTTCTGTGCGATCTCACGCTTCTGCTTTTTTAAGCTTGCCTCAAGTCTCGGATGTGTGACCGGAATCGGCAGGATATCTTCATTTTTGATAAAAGGAATTGTCGTCAGGTATTCCTGCAGATCCTTTAAGTAACTGTATCCGACTGCTGTTTCAAACAGTTTCTGTCCGATCATTTTGTTATAAACCTGCAATATGACCTCCGGATCATTCATATCGGTCTTGGTCTTGATATATCTGATCCCCTCGATTTCCTTTTTCGCCTGTTCTGCTTCATCCTTATTTTCAAAAGAAAATCCACCAACGCTCACTCTCTGCGTATTTTCCGGCATTTGTTCTTCCTCCGTTCCATTTACACTTCCTAAGCACATGTTATTTTTATTATAAAAAATAACTTTACAGTTTGCAAGTTTTATCCGTGCAGATATAGAATACTCTCCTCCGGGATAGCGAGATACTGCGGCATTTTTTCCTGATATTCTTTCTGCCAGCTTTCTTTCGGGATTTTCCACCAGACATCATGTTCGAAAACAACCACCAGTTCAAAAGGATCGTCGAGGATCTTTCCGTTTTGGCACTCCACCAGATTTTCACGCTGTCCATTCTCCGGCAGTCTTAAATAATGTGCGCGGATGCCGATATATGTCGTATTTTCCGGGATCATGCCCTTTACGCAGACCGTTGTATTCCAGTTTGGCAGAACCATCGTATGGTCGTCCACTCTCTCGATTTTTTCAATATTTTTGCAGCCTGTCAGCTTCGCTGCCGCCGGTGTGCCGGGATTTTTAAAAATCTCTTTTGTGATACCAAATCCCGCCTGTCTGCCATCCTCCACGATCAGCATATGCTCACAGAAACGGTAGATCTCATCGCGGCTGTGCGTCACCATCAGAATGTCTTTGTCATAACCGGACAAAAGTTCCAGCAGTTCCAACTGCAGTTTTTCTTTCAAAAATGCGTCCAGCGCAGAGAAAGGCTCATCCAGCATCAAAACCTCCGGGTCTGACGCAAGGATTCTTGCCAGCGCCACACGCTGCTGCTGCCCGCCGGATAATTTTCCCGGATAAGAGGATTTTAACTCTGTCACATGCAGCAGTTCCATATAATCTGCCGTCTGCCTTTTTATCTCCTCCGCAGTCATTTTCTGACCGGGACGATATTTGAAACCAGCCTCAATATTCTCCTCCACCGTCATGTTCGGAAACAGTGCATAATTCTGGAATAAATAACCGACATGTCTGTCCTGCACGCGCAGATTGATCTTTTTGCCGGAATCAAACAATACCCTGCCATTCAAAACAATTTTTCCACGATCCGGTGTCTCAATGCCGGCAATGCATTTTAACGTCATGCTCTTGCCACAGCCGGACGCACCGAGGATTCCGGTGATTCCCTGTTTTCCTTCGGTATCAAAAGAAACAGACAGCACTTTGTCATTTAGTTTTTTTTCGATCTCCACCTGTAAACTCATCTTTTTTCTCTCCACGCAGATTCATTCCTGCCACGATGAGCAGGGAAAAAGCAACAATGATCAACACGTATTTTCCTGCGGTATCCATATCCCCGGCCGCCACCTCAGAATAAATGGCGAGTGGCAGTGTCCTTGTTTTTCCTGCAATATTTCCGGCGATCATCGCAGTCGCTCCGAATTCGCCGAGCCCTCTTGTGAATGCGAGCACGCCGCCGGAGAGGATTCCCGGTCTTGCCTGTGGCAGAATAATTTTCCAGAAAATGGTGCGTTCACTCATGCCAAGCGTCCTGCCCGCATAGATCAGATTTGCATCGACCTGCTCGATCGCGCCTCTCGCCGAGCGGTACATCAGTGGAAACGAGATCACGACAGCCGCCAGAACGGTTGCCTGCCAGCTGAACACGATTTTATAATGAAATACTTTTTCTAAAAAGATACCGGCCGGTCTTTTTGCTCCAAACAGATAAAGCAAGAAAAAGCCCGCTACGGTCGGAGGCAGTACGAGCGGCAGTGTCAGCAATCCATCCAGCCATGCTTTTGCTTTTGGGGAACGGACAGACACAACGCCCCGTGCTGCCCAAAGCCCCAGAAAAAATGTGATGATGATCGATACGACCGATGTTTTTAACGAGATCCATACCGGAGAAAGATCCATTTTTTATGCCTCCTGAACTACTATCCTGTCTTATTGCTGTGAATTGACAGTGAATCCTGCTACCTTGAATACGTCAAGCGCTTCATCGGACTGTAAAAACTCCATGAATGCATCTGCTGCGTCTTTGTTCTTTGTCTCTTTTAACTCTGCCACCGGATAAATGACTTTGGAAACACTTCCCTCCGGTGCTTCTGCCACAACCGAAACCTTGTCAGTCATGGAAGCTGCGTCTGTTGCGTAAACGATCCCGGCGTCTGCACTTTCCTCAGCCACCCAGTTTAATACCTCTGTCACGTTAGTTCCAAGACTTAATTTACCTTCCACACTGCTCCAGAGATCCAGATTCTCCAATGCCTCTTTGCCGTACTGTCCTGCCGGAACACTCTCCGGATCACCGATTGCGATCATATCTGCATTCACAATGTCCTCAAAAGAAGTGTAGCCGTTCTCTTTTCCTGCCGGAACGATCAGAACGATTTTATTTTCCAGAAGGTCCACCGATGCATCCTCTGCGATATAGCCCTCCTCCTGCAATGCCTCCATCTGTTTTAACGCTGCGGAAAAGAAGATGTCCACATCTGCGCCAGCCTCGATCTGTGACTGTAATTTTCCGGAACTGTCATAAGTCCCTTCAATGGATACTTCCGGGTACTGTTCCTCAAACATTGGAATCAGATGCTCTGTAAAAGATTTTTCCAGACTTGCGGCTGCCGCCAGTGTGATCGTTCCCTGAATGTCTGCATTCTGTGCTGCACCAGATGTTTCTGTTGTCACCGTTTCCTCTGTGCTTTCATTCTGTGCCGGAGCATCTGTGTTTGTATCTGCTCCTTTATTGCTGCCACAGGCTGCAAGTCCTGCGGTCATAGCTGTCAGTAATAGAACTACTGTCAACTTTTTCATCATTTTTCCACATCTTTCTTCTGATTGTTTTTATATAAAACTGCAAATTGTCTGCAAATTTATGATTCTTTTATTTTCCCGCACAATTTCCGGTATTTCCCTTTAAAATATCAATTCCATGCGTCAGTGCACCGATCGCATATTCCAGACACTCTCTTACCGCCTTCGGGCTTCCCGGAAGGTTGACGATCAACGCCTCTTTCCTGATTCCCGACACGCCCCTGGAGAGCATTGCCCTCGGCGTGATCTGCAGGGAATAACAGCGCATGGCTTCCGAGATTCCCGGTGTTTCGCGCTCAACTGCACGCATGGTTGCCTCCGGCGTATTGTCTCTTTTGGAAAAACCTGTTCCACCTGTCGTTAAGATCAGATCCGCTTTATCTTCATCCGAAAGTTCACACAACAGTGCGGTCAGCGAGTCTCCATCATCCGGGATGATCTTTTTGAAAACTACCTCATAGCCCTCTTTTCTCACAATTTCTTCAGCCACCGCTCCGCTCGCATCCTCCCGCTCCCCCTTAGAAGCGGTATCGCTTAACGTGATGACTGCCGCCCGGTACTGCACATGAAACTCATCCCCGACACTGATCTTTCCGCCGTGAAGCACTTTCGCAAACACGCCGTTTGTCGGCATGATGCACTCTCCCATTTTCTGAAAAATCTCACAGCCGTGATGACATTCTTTTCCGATCTGCGTTAATTCCAGCACCACATCTTTGCACGTAAACCTTGTCCCGACCGGGAACTTTGTAAAATCATAGCCGCTCACGACGAGATTTTCTCCGAAAGCCCCATCTGTAACCTCTGCACCACGCGCCTTAAATGCGGCGATCGTTTCCTCTGATAATAAGGAAATCTGCCTGTGCCAGTTTCCTGCATGGGCATCTCCCTCAATGCCCCAGTTTTCCACAAATACTGCGGATTCTATATTTTTCTTCTGTGTGCCACGCTTTTCACTGATGCACACAGCCCTTACTTTTCCCATTTAAAAATCCAGCCTTTCCCACAACCTGCAAAGATTGTGTCTCTGTACTAGCCTCCAATTTCCGACATTCCTCTGTGTTCTGTCCACTCCGGCTCATTGATTTCCCCAAAATGATGGCACTTCGGTTTTTGTGTGATAGTCATTTCAATCTGCGCTTTTAACTCTGCATCCGAAACGCCGTCTCTTAACAGCGTGCGCAGATCCATTCCTGTCTCATATTGCAGACACGGCTTTAAAAAGCCGTCTGCCGTCATACGGACACGGTTGCATCCACTGCAGAATTTATGTGAAATTGCACTGATAAATCCAATTTTTCCTTCAAATCCATCAATTTTCCTATAATATGCCGGTCCGCTTCCAAGTTTTTCCACGCACGGTCTGATCGTCCCATAAGTTTCACTGAGTATGTGCTTCACCTCTGCCTCTTTTAATGTATGTTTTTCTTTTCCCTGACCGATTGGCATCA
>OOCX01001837.1_pt1 | contig 12323 bp, 13 predicted proteins | sample 1671231 | NCBI WGS metagenome assembly OOCX01 (sample SAMN06348135, study PRJEB24527) | human gut metagenome | biome: human gut; feature: ankylosing spondylitis patient; material: feces | host: Homo sapiens | place: China | collected 2015-10 | reverse complement strand
GAAGCCATGTACACCGCACCTGATTGCGCAGCGCGTGCAGCTCTTCAAGCTACAAGCCCGCAATGCGTATTTTCTCTGGGAGGGTGTAAGGGAGGGGTATCTCTTTTTGAAAAAGAGATACCCCTCCCTTATCCGCATCCCCTGCGCGGCGCAGGGAGCGGAAGCAGCGCTTCGCGCTGTGAACCCCGTTTCCCCTACGGGAAAACAATCAGCCCGGAGGCCAAGTCATGTCGCGGCCGGCGAGAACATGAAAATGCAGATGCGGCACGCTCTGTCCCGCCTGCTCGCCGATGTTGGACACGACGCGGTAGCTCTCAATGCCCTTCTCCTTGGTGAGCTTGGCAATGACCTCGAAGATGTGCGCGACGACGGCGCTGTTCTCTTCGTTCACGCCCGCGACAGATGCGATGTGCGCCTTCGGGATCACAAGAAAGTGCACCGGCGCCTGCGGCGCGATGTCGTTGAAGGCATAGCAGAGGTCGTCCTCGTAGACCTTGTTCGACGGGATGTCGCCCGCGATGATCTTGCAGAACAGACAATCAGACATGGTTTATCGCTCCTTTCTGTAAAGTAATTTTATCTTACACAAATTGATTTTTCTCGGCATCGTAGGTGTAACCGATGCCTGCAAGCGATGTTTCGATGCTCTCGCGCGCAACGTCCAGATCGTCACACAGCGTATCAAGAGAATCGTAAAAATCGCGCAGCTTCATATTCACGGCGCTCAGCAGCATCGCCGGATCTTTCGGTAACGCCGCCATCAGCCGAGCTTGCTCAGGATGAGATCATCCACCGCCGCGAGCGCGTCGTCGACCTTGCTGACTTCGGTGCCGCCGCCCATGGCGCTGTCGGGCTTTCCGCCGCCCTTGCCGCCGCAGATGGGCGCGATGGCCTTGATGATGTCGCCGGCCTTGACGCCGCTTGCGACCGCATCCTTGCCGCAGACTGCCAGCAGCGTGACCTTGCCTTCGTTGACGGAGGCGAGCACACCGACGATCTTGGGCTCCTTATCGCGCAGGAAATCACCGAGCTTGCGCAGGGCGTTTGCATCCATGCCGTCGCGCTGGGCGGTGACGAGCTTGAGGCCCTTGACCTCCTTGGCGGACGTGAGGAAGGAACGTGCCTCGCCGAGGGAAGCCTGCTCCTTGAACTTTTCAAGCTGGCTTCTGATCTCCTTCATCTCGCTGAGCATACCGCCGATGCGGCTCTCCAGCTCGTTCGACGTGGTCTTGAGGAGCTGCGCTGCGCGCATGAGCTTCTCCTGACCGTTTCTGAGCTCTTCGAGCGTCTGGCGGCCGGTGATGGCCTCGATGCGGCGCACGCCGGAGGCAACGCTGCCCTCGCTCTTGATGCGGAAGAGGCCGACCTTGGCGGTGTTGTCAAGGTGCGTACCGCCGCAGAACTCCATAGACACATCGCCCATCTCGACCACGCGGACAACGTCGCCGTACTTTTCACCAAACATGGCGACAGCGCCCTTCTTCTTCGCTTCCTCGATGGGAAGAACCTCGGTCACAACGGGGATGCCGCGCAGGATCGCGTCGTTGACAAAGGTGTCGACCGCGAGCAGCTGCTCGGGCGTGATGGACTCAAAATGCGTGAAGTCGAAGCGCAGACGGTCGGGCTCAACAAGAGAACCGGCCTGATGCACGTGGTCGCCGAGCACCGCCTTGAGCGCGGCGTCGAGAAGATGGGTCGCGGTGTGGCCGCGGCGGATGGCCATGCGGCGCTCCACATCAATGGATGCCGTCACGGTGTCGCCGAGCTGGAAGCTGCCGTGGATGACCTTACCGGTGTGCATGAACTTGCCGCCCTTGTTCTTCTGGACGTCCGTGACCTCAAACACGGCCTCGCCGCAGCGGATGACGCCCGTATCGCCGATCTGGCCGCCCATTTCGGCATAGAACGGAGTCTTGTCGAGCACGATGATGCCCTCCACGCCGCTCATCATAGCCTCGGCCTGCTCACCCTCGACCACCAGCGCGACGACCTTCGCATCGTCGACGGAATCGTGGTCGTAGCCGACAAATTCCGTGGACGGAATGTCCTTGCCGAACTCAACGCCCGCCCAGCCGAGGTCGCCGAGCGCCTTGCGCGCCTCGCGGGCGCGGGTCTTCTGCTCCTGCATCTCGTGGTCAAAGCCCTTGCGGTCGAGCGTCATGCCCTCGTCCTCGACCATCTCGACCGTCAGGTCGATGGGGAAGCCGTAGGTGTCGTACAGCTTGAACGCGTCCGCGCCGGAGAAGACGGTCTCGCCCTTCTCCTTGTGGGCGTTCAGAAGCTCGGTGAAGATCTTCATGCCGCCGTCGATGGTCTTGGCAAAGTTCTCCTCCTCGGTGCGGATGACCTTGGTGATATAGGCCTGACGCTCGCGCAGCTCGGGATAATGGCCTTCGTTCTCGTGCACGACCGTATCCACGACCTCATAGAGGAACGGACGGTTGACGCCAAGCAGCTTGCCGTGGCGGGCGGCTCTTCTCAGCAGGCGGCGCAGCACGTAGCCGCGGCCCTCATTGCTGGGCAGCACGCCGTCGCAGATCATAAAGGAAGCCGAGCGGATGTGGTCGGTGATGACGCGCAGGGACACGTCTTTCTCGCGGCTCTGGCCGTAGCTCGCGCCGGTGATCTCCGTGACCTTGTTCGTGATGTTCATCACCGTGTCGACGTCGAAGAGCGAATCGACGTCCTGGCACACAACGGCCAAGCGCTCAAGACCCATGCCGGTGTCGATGTTCTTCTGCTTGAGCTCGGTGTAGTGATCGTGGCCGTCGTTGTCGAACTGGGAGAAGACGATGTTCCAGACTTCCATATAGCGGTCACAGTCACAGCCGACGGTGCAGCCGGGCTTGCCGCAGCCGTACTTTTCGCCGCGGTCGTAGTAAATTTCAGAGCAGGGGCCGCACGGACCAGAGCCGTGCTCCCAGAAGTTGTCCTCCTTGCCGAACTTGAAGATGCGGTCCTCGGGGATGCCGATCTCCTCGTGCCAGATGCGGAACGCCTCGTCGTCGGCGGGCGTGGTCTCGTTGCCGGCGAAAACAGAGGGATACAGGCGGTTCGGGTCGAGGCCGACCCACTCGGAGCTCGTAAGGAATTCCCACGCCCAGTGGATGGCCTCGGTCTTGAAATAGTCGCCGAACGAGAAGTTGCCGAGCATTTCAAAGTACGTGCCGTGGCGCGCGGTGTGGCCGATGTTCTCGATGTCGCCGGTGCGGATGCACTTCTGGCAGGTGGTCACGCGGTGGCGCGGGGGCTCCTGCTCGCCGGTGAAGAACGGCTTCATCGGCGCCATACCGGAGTTGATGAGCAGCAGCGACGCGTCGTTCTGCGGGATCAGGGAAAAGCTGGGCAGGCGCAGATGGCCTTTCGTCTCAAAAAAGTGCAGGAACATTTCCCGCAGCTCATTGAGACCGTAATACTTGGGCTGAGACATGGTTGGTTTCTCCTTTTATTGTAAAATTTACTGTTGTTCGTTCTGTGTTTTCAGATAAGCGCTCAATTCCGCGAGCTCACGGTCGAGATTTTTATAGAACTGCATGACGTGCCATCCGTCGCAGAGCGCGTGGTTGATGAAAAGTGACATCGGCAGCATCATGCGGCCGTTTTCCTCGCGGTATTTTCCCCAGGCGAAGCGCGGATTGCTGTCGTCTGCGCCGCCGGCGGGCTCTTTGATCTGCGTGTAGTAGAGCCACGGCACACAGGAGACGAAGAAATTCGCCAGCACGTCGCCATCCTCGGTCAGCGTACCGCGCTCGAGCGTCTCCTTCTGCCGCCGCTTGCCCTCGGCGACAAACTTTTCGTAAGACGACAGATCGTCCTCAAGCAGGCAGTAGACGTAAACGCCCGTGCCGTCGGGCTTCATCACGGTGTACGACGGGTCGCAGTGGTCGTATTCGACGACCTGCCCATCGCTCAGCAATCTCCGCCGCAGCTCGGGCACGGCGTTCGCCGCGCGCATCACCGCATAGAGATAGCTGAGAAAAAATGGGCGGCCGTTAAGCGAAGCAAGAAGATCCGTAATATCCACCGGAACCGTGATGCCCGCCCACGGGTCGGCCATCGTGCGGAAGTATTCAAACTGGCCGCCGCGCGGGTCCTTCGTCATGTCGATGATTTTTCTTGTCATCTGCTCACTTCCCTCTCACGTCCAGTCCGATGAGGTTCATCTCCGTATCGAACGCGATGCGGAACACCACGGACTTTTTGTCGTATTTCGCGCCGATGACGGCGATGGCGTGCGGCTCGTCCGCGTCTGTCACGCCCGTCACCATCGAATCCTTGACCTTTTTGAAGCTGCCGCGCCCCTCGGTCGCGGCGTCCATCATCTTTTTGATATCATCGGCGCTCGTCTGCTCGCGCACATCCTCGCGCAGCGCGTCGTAGACCTCTTCATATTCGCCCTTCGTCAGCTGCGACATGACGGCAAGTCCCGCGCTCGAGACCTTGTCCTCGTCCATGCCGTCGGGCAGCTCGTTTCCGCGGCAGCCGGCCAAAATCACCAGCAGCACCGCAGCCAATGCGAAAAGCCACACTTTTTTGCGCATATCTATCCCTTTCCAAAAAAATAAAGCCCCCGTCCCTACACATAGGGGCGAAGACTTGACACTTCACGGTACCACCCTAATTATCTTTCCGCTTGGGGGAAAGCATCTTAGCCGTCCGGTAACGGGGACGAGGCGTTCCGCTCCTCGCGGACGGCTCCAAAGTGGCTGCTTCGCACCGGTGGCCGAGGGCTTGCACCATTCCCCTCTCGCTTCAGGCTCGTCTGCAAAGCTGACTTTTTCATCGCGTTTTACTTGCGTTATTATATCTCAAATTCAGCTTTTGTCAAGCATCCCTTGCCTTTGGGCAGAAAATGGCATATACTGCTTTCGTTTGAATGATGAAGGGAGAATCGCTATGAACCGTTCCCGCTCCAGCTATGTCTATATCGTCCTCTGTGCCGTCATTTTCAGCACGATGGAGGTCATGCTCAAAACCGTGCACGGCGTGTTTGCGCCCATGCAGATCACGTGTCTGCGCTTTCTCGTCGGCGGCATTCTGCTCATCCCGTTCGCCTCGCGCTCGATAAAGAAGAAAAACGCCTCGCTCTCGCGAAAGGACATCGGCTTTTTCGCGCTTTCGGGCTTTCTGTGCGTCGTCATCGCGATGTCGCTCTACCAGATGTCCGTGACCTATACGCGCGCGTCAGTCGTGGCGGTCATCTTCTCCTGCAATCCGATCTTCGTCACGGTGTTCGCCCATCTCTTCCTGCATGAGGACATTCATCGCAACCACATTATCGCGCTCATTTTGGAGCTCACGGCGGCGCTCATCATCATTGACCCCATTCATGCGACGCTCGATCCCACAGGCTCGGTGCTCGCCATTCTCTCCGCCGTGATGTTCGCACTCTACAGTGTGTTCGGCAAAAAGCGTACACCGCGCTTCGGCGGCATCGCTGTTACGTGCCTGAGCTTTCTCTTCGGCGCGGGCGAGCTCGTGTTCATTCTGCTCTTCGGCCGCACGGCGGCGGGCGCGTCGCTCTATGGCGCGGTGGGGCTGAACCTCTTTATCGACGTGCCGCTCTTTGAAAATATCCCTGCCTCGGCCATTCCGGCACTGCTGTACATCTGCTGCATCAACTCCGCGGCGGGCTTCGTCTGCCACATGATGGCGATGGAGAAAACGTCCGCGCAGGAGGCGTCACTCATTTTCTTCCTAAAGCCCATCTTGGCGCCGATCTTCGCGCTTCTTTTCCTCAAGGAGGAAATTCCGCTCAATATGATCGTCGGCATCGTCTGCTTCCTGATTGGATCGCTGTGCGCGATCCTGCCGGGGATCCTTGCTCAACGCAGGGCGTTGAAAGCGCAAAAATAAGTTTTTGCATTTTTCCTTGCGGTCGCAGGAAATGTGGTGCAGCACCTTCGGCGCTGCCTATCCCCCCGTGCCCGAAAGGGCGCGAAAAAGCGTTTTAATCCTTTGCGCTCAAAGAAACCGCATGGCGCACAAAGCTCATCGGCGGCACATAGCGCGGCAGCTTCATCTTAAACACCGTCTGCGGTGTGCGCGGTTCGTAGAGCTCGAAGCCCTCGAGATCGTGCATCACGGGAGCGGTCATCGTGAAGGGGCGGCTGTCGGGGCCGACGAGCTCGATCTCGTCGCCCGCGGCAAACTTGTTGCGCAGCGACAGCGTCGCGTTGCCGTCCGCATCGCAGTCCGTCACGACCGCGCAGACCTGCCAGTCGCGGATGTAGCGAGAATTGTCGTAATACTGCCCCGGCTGGCCGTAGTAAAAGCCCGTCGAATAATGGCGGTGGCTGACATGCTCTACTTCATCGCGCCATACGGGGTCGACTTCCCTGCCCGCGGCGACGTCGTCGAGCACATGGCGGTACGCACCTGTGACGATGGCGGCGTAGTAGGCCGACTTCGCGCGCCCCTCGATCTTGATGCAGTCGATGCCCGCGTCCATGATATCGTCTAAATGGTCGATCATGCACATATCGCGCGAGTTCATGATGTAAGTGCCCTTCTCGTCCTCAAAGACAGGGAAATATTCTCCGGGACGCTTTTCCTCCATCAGCGCGTACTGATAGCGGCAGGGCTGGGCGCACTGGCCGCGGTTCGAGTCGCGCCCTGTCATGTAGTTCGAGAGCAGGCATCTGCCCGAATAGCTCACGCACATCGCACCGTGACAGAAGGTCTCTATCTCCAATTCCTCGGGAATTTTCGCGCGCATTTCGCGAATTTCCTGTAAAGACACTTCCCTTGCCAGCACCACTCGTTTCGCGCCCAAATCGTACCACGCGCGGGCGCACTCGTAGTTTGCGATCGACTGCTGGGTCGAGATGTGGCGCTCGCACTTGGGCGCATACTTCCCCGCGAGCGTAAACGCGCCGAGGTCGGCCAAAATAAGCGCGTCGACACCCGCGTCGTTCAAACGCTCCAAGTGCTCGGGCAGGCGCGCGACCTCGTCGTTGCGCGGCATCGTATTCACCGTCACGTGGACGCGCACACCGTGGTCGTGCGCGAACTGCACCGCTTTGGGAAGCTCCTCCGGCGTGAAGTTTCCCGCAAACGAGCGCATACCAAAGCTCGTACCGGCCAAATACACTGCGTCCGCGCCGTAGAGCACGGCCATCTGCAATTTTTCCATATCGCCCGCCGGGGCGAGGATCTCGGGTTTTCTTCTCATCGTTGTCCTCTTTCAAAGCGGCAGCATGGCTTGCGCCATGCTGCCGCGTCCGTTTTTGTTATCCTGCGTACTGGCTGGAGCTGACGAAGCTCGCATGCTCTGCGTAGGTCTTGAAGAAGTGGTGTACTTTGTCCTTACCGAGCGCGTAGAAGTAATAATTCGTCTGCGCCGGGTCGAGCGCCGCCTGAATGGAGGCAAGGCCGGGGTTTGCAATGGGCGTCGGCGGCAGACCCTCGTACATCGAGAGGTTGTAAGGCGTGTTGTAATTGAGGTCGCCGCTCGTGAGCGTGCCGGTGTAGTTGTCACCAAGGCCGTAAATGAGCGAGGCGTCGATCTGTAACTTGTGATACGTCTCGCCGATGTTGTTGAGACGGTTATAGATGACCGACGCGATGTTCTCGCGGTCCGTGCCGTCCGTCTCCTTTTCGATGAGCGAGGCGATGGTCAAGATCTGGTTGAGCGAATAGCCGGAGGCCTCGACCTTCTGCATGAGCTCATCGCTCATCTTTGTATTAAAGTTGTCGAGCAGTCTCGACAGCGCGTGCGTCGGGTCCTCGTCCACGAAGAATTCGTAGGTATCGGGGAAGAGATAACCCTCAAGGCGTGTCAAGTCGCCCTTCTTATTGTTGTCGATGAACGAATAGTTGAAGTCCGAGTTCATCGCCGCGTCGGTGAGCTTTTCCGCCGTGTTGACACCATACTTGTCCATCAGCGCGATGATCTGGCGGACATTATAGCCCTCGGGGATCGAAATTTTAACGGTATTCGCCGTGAGCGACGCGTTCTTGTTGCTCATGCGGTTGATGAGCGCGTCGTAGTCCATGTCGCTGTCGACGGCGTAGGTGCCGATGCCGATGCGGCTTTCCGCGTGGCGGAGCCTGCCGAACGCCTTGAAGAACCACTTGTACTTAATGAGCCCCTCGTCGTGGAGCTTCGTGGCGATGGTGTTCAGGTTGTCGTCGCGCGTGATCTCGATGGTCGTCTCGACCGGTGCCTTGTTAAAAGAGCACATGTCGTTCGCCAGTAGCCAGCCCACACCGGCGAGGATCGCCGACGTGATAAGCACGAACGCGAGCCACAGCGTAAAGCGGCGGCGCTGCCCTTTCTTCTTCAGTTTTTGCCGCTCGGCGCTGCTGCGCGTGGAGCGGTGCTGCGTGCGCTGCTCCGCTTCGCGGACGCTCTCGGCGTCCCAGCGGGCGGTTTGATCGTAATTGTCCTCGTAGCTCATAGCTCCTCCTTGCTGATTTGAAATTCCCTCACCTTTTTCTATCGGTCAGGCTCACCTTTGCGCGCTCGCGCATAGGATAGGGCATGACAAGTGAGGTGAAACGAAAATGTGCAATAACAACAATAGCTGCGTGTGGCTGATCCTCATCATCATTCTGGTGCTGTTCGGCTGCGGCGGGTGCGGCAGCGGCTGCAACTGCGGTTGCGGCTGCAACAACAACTGCGGCTGCGGCAACAGCAACGATTGCTGCTGCTAAGGCACTCTCCTCCTGTGAAGATGGGGCGCGTGAGCGTCCCCTTTTCACTTGTTTTTGATGTGGTCAAGCCTTCAAAAGTTCCGTCACGCGGCGGTAAATTTCCTCGTGTATGTCTTCGACCGTGCGCATCGCGCCGTCTTTCGAGCAGTCGATGCGCTGCCAGGAGCAGCGCTCGGCGACCTTTTTCGCATTCTCGCGGCACGCGCGCAGGTAAGCTTCGTCCTGCTCGTGGATGTCGGCCTTCGTGTTTGTCGCCTGTTCGCGCTCGCGCATCATCTTTTCGGTCAGCTCGGTCGGCACGTCGAGATAAAAGACGAGCGACGGCTCGGGCAGGCCTAAAAGCCCGTATTCAAAGTCGAAGAGCCAGTCGAGATACTTCTCCCGCTCGCCGTCCGGCAGCTTGCCGGCCTGATGCACGGCGTTCGAGGTCGTGTAGCGGTCGGCGATCAGAAGTCCACCCGCCTCGTAATATTTGCCCCAGTCCTGCTTGTAGGACGCGTAGCGGTCGACGGAGTAAAGCGTCGACGCCGCGTAGGCGTTCACATCGCTCGGGTGCGTACCGAACGCGCCGCCGAGGTACAGCTCGACGAGCGCGGCGGACTTTTCCCCATAGCGGGGAAAGTTGAGCTTGCGGCAGTCGACACCCTCGCGCTGCAGCCTCTCGAAGAGCAGCTTGCTCTGCGTCGCCTTGCCGGAGCCGTCCGTGCCTTCAAATACGATCAGCTTCCCGCTCATTTGCGCTTCTCCCCCGAAACGTGGATAAGGAAGAGCGGCAGCTTCATCATACGGCCGAAGCGGGACGGATTTTTGATAAGGCGGTAGAACCACTCCAGATTGTGCTTGCAGTAGAACTCCGGTGCGCGCTGCGCGACGCCCGCAAAGATGTCCATCGAGCCGCCAAGGCCCATCAGCAGATGACAACCCGTCGCCTCGCCGTATTTCGCCATGAAGAGCTCCTGCTTCGGCGCGCCGAGGCACACGAGCGCCATGTCCGCGCCGCTCGCCTTGATCTCCGCGGCGATGGGGGCATCCTCCTTAAAATAGCCGTCGTGCGTGCCGGCAATCACAAGGCCGGGAAAGCGGTTTTTGAGGTTTTCCGCCGCCTGCTCGGCGACGCCCGGCTTTGCGCCGAGCAGGTAAACGCTCTTGCCGAGCTTGGCGCAGCGCTCGATCATGCCCGTGCCGAACTCGATGCCGGGCACGCGGCCTCTGAGCGGCTGGTGCAGAATTTTCGCGCCGTACACGATGCCGATGCCATCCGGCAGGACAAGGTCCGCGCCGTTGACGGCGGCGTTCGCCGCAGCGTCCGCGCGGCAGGTCTCCACGATCTCGGGATTGGGCGTCACAACATAGTGCGCACCCTCGGAGCACAAAAGCTCTTCCCCGCGCGCAAGCGCCTCGTCCATCGTCACATTATCAAAGCCAACACCTAAAATATTGATCCGCATGATAGTCTGTCCGTTTCCTTCACATTTTTATTAAAGCAGTTTATTATATCACTCTTTTTTGCCGCTTTCAACCGCTTTGGCGCTTTTCTCCGGCAACTGCGAGAGGATGACCGCTGCAAGCATCAGCGCGCAGCCGAAATACTCGCGCAGGCTCATGCGCTCGTGCAGGACGATCGCGCCGCAGACAACGGCAAAAAACGACTCGAGGCTCAGCAGCAACGACACGACCGTCGGGTCGCCGTCCTTCTGCGCAAGGATCTGCAGCGTGTAGCCCACGCCGCTCGACACCACGCCGACATAGAGCAGATACGGGATGCAGGTCTTCACCGCCTCGAGCGTGGTGTGCTCGCCGAATGCAAGTGCGCCGATGGCTGAGAGCACAATGACCACCACGAACTGCGCGCAGGAAAGCGCAATGCCGTCCACCCGCTGCACATAATGATCCACCGCGAGGATCTGCGCGGTAAAGGCAAAGGCGCAGAGGAAAATATAGAAATCGCCGTTGCTGAACGAGACGGAGCTGCCGTCAAAGCAGAGGAAATAAAGCCCCGCCACAGCAAAGAGCACATAGATCCAGGTGCTCTTCTTCGCCTTTTTGCCCAGCACGATGCTGAACACCGGCACGAGTATGATATAGAGCGTCGTGATAAAGCCCGCCTTACCCGCGGTCGTCGTTTCAATGCCGAACTGCTGCAAATTGACGCCGAGTGTAAGGAAGAACCCGCAGATCAGGCCGCCGCGCAGCAGCGCGCGCTTTTCCTCCGCGGTATACTTCTCGCGCGGGCGAATGCGCCGCACAACAAGCAGTAGCAACAGCAGCGCCAATGCCGCGGGAATGGCGCGCAGCGCGTTGAAGCTGAAGCATCCGAGATGCCCCGCGCTGAGACTCTGGGTCACAAAGGAGCTGCCCCAGATCATCGCTGTGATCAGCGGCAGCACCACCTGCCGGACTTTCGAACTTTTCATAGTTGCCTCCCGGATATCACACATGTTACAATGCAGAATAGCATATCAAAATACCGCATTTTTCGCAAGTATTCCGGCGGGAAAATTTGCACCGAACGGAGGCATTCCATGCAGATCGACGATATTCTTCTGCTTCGCATGAACCGGCAGTATCTTTTTGCCCCCGCGAAGGATGAGTTCACGGTGCTGCGCGGTCTCTGCGGCTTACAGGCGCAGTTTTACGGCAACTGCCTGCACGCGCTGCGTCTCCGCTGCGGGAAAGCGCCGGATGAGGATATCCTGCGCACCTCCACCGTCAAAACATGGACACTGCGCGGCACACTGCATCTGATCGCACAGAGCGACCTGCCTCTCTTCCTCTACAATGGGCGCAGCCATTTTCTTCGTCCGTGCGACACGATGGAAAATGACGACCATCTCTCCGCCGCGCGCAAGCGCGAGTTGGCCGCGATCATTTTAGACGCCGCCAAAAAAGGCTGCGGCGACCGCAAGGAACTGCGCCTTATCTGCCGCGAGCACGGCATGACTCCTGATGAAGAACAAAGCGCGTTCGATCCTTGGGGCGGGCTGCTCCGCGCGCTGTGCGAAAGCGGCGTGCTCTGCCACACCGCGCAGCAGAAAAAGGCCTTTCGCCCCTGCCCGCCGTTTGCACCGATGACAAAAGCCGACGCCTTGCGCGCTCTCATGCGGCGGTATCTGACGCACTACGGTCCCGTAACAGTACAGGACGCCGCATACTTCTTCGGTCTGCCCCAGCGAGAGCTGCTGCCGGTCATCGAATCCCTCTCCCCGCAGGAGCTCATCTGTAAAGGTAAAATATTTTATAGTTTAGGCGATATCAACATTACCGGCGATTTATCCTGCTGCCGTTTTCTTGCAGGCTTCGATCCGCTGATGCTCGGGTATGAGAAGCGGTCAAACCCGTTTCTGCCTGAAGAGTTACTGCGCGGCGTGTTCACGCTTGCCGGTATCGTTAGACCGAGCATCCTGCTCGACGGGAAGATCGTCGGCATTTGGAAACGTCGTGGAAAAGCTGTCGAATTGACAGGGTTAATGCCTTTACAATCCTTGCAGCGCAAAAGAATTGAAGAGGAAGCTCTTCGGATTTTTGGAGATTCGGTCTCCAAACTGGTTTGGAGGGATTAAGTCGCGCCCGTTGGGCGCGAGGGGGATAGCAGCGCCCGCAGCGCTGCACGGATCAAAGGGGGGATTCTCTTTCGCAAAAGAGAATCCCCCCTTTGGAACCCCCAG
>OOCX01001835.1_pt1 | contig 12325 bp, 9 predicted proteins | sample 1671231 | NCBI WGS metagenome assembly OOCX01 (sample SAMN06348135, study PRJEB24527) | human gut metagenome | biome: human gut; feature: ankylosing spondylitis patient; material: feces | host: Homo sapiens | place: China | collected 2015-10 | reverse complement strand
ATCGTATGGTTGCACACGTATTCGATCTCCATCCGGCGAAACCTGTCGCCCTCGCGCGCCGCGGCGCTGGCCTTGCGTTCCAGCTTGTCGGCCAGACCGAAACCGTAGACCTGCGGCCATGTATGCAGCGAAACGATATTGACCGTATGACCGTTTTTCCGAATCTGCGCCCATCCCGCACCGTGAGAAACAATGCTGTCGGGAACGGCTCCGATCAGACGAGCCACGTTCTCGATCGGGTATTTCGACGTAATGACCTGCGGGAAATTGTCGCGGTGGCCGCCCACATACCAGTATTTATGACCGTAACGGGCCGCCAGTTCGCCCCAGTTCGCCGTCAGGTAGCGATCGACGGAATCCATCCTCTCCGCCGTACCCGACTTATAGATCGACTGGGCCTCGCACCACACGCATACGTCGGGATCGTAGCCTTTGACCCACGCCACGAAATTGTCGTAGCCGTTGCTCTGGTCCGACCACATGCCGTTCTGAATATTCCAATAGAGCAGACGCATGTCGTCCGTCCGCTCGCCGCATCCTGCGGTCAGCGCCGCCGCAAAAATCAGGAGCGCCGCAAAACGATAAAAAGAGGTCTTCATAGGCATATGGTTTCGGTTTACACTATTTCGATTTGCGGAAATACTCGACGGCATTGCGGAACAGCGACTGCTCCTTCTCGCCTGCGATATTTTTGAAGAGGTTTTTCTCGTAACGCTCCGTATGCCCCATCTTGCCGAGGATCTGGCCGTCACGCGACACCAGGCCCTCGATGGCATACGACGAACCGTTGGGGTTGTACGGCGCCTCGGCCGTCGCACGCCCTTCGGGATCGACATACTGGAAGGCCACCTGCCCGTTGGCGAACAGCTCCCGGGCAAGTTCTTCGCTCACGACGAACTTGCCTTCGCCGTGGCTGACAGCGATCGAGTGGATGTCGCCCAGGCCAAAGCCCGCGAGCCACGGGGAGTTGAGCGTCGAGACGCGCGTCGAGACGATCTGCGAAATATGGCGGTTGATGTCGTTGCGGAACAGCGTCGGCGAATCCTTGGTCACCATGCCCAGGCGGCCGTAAGGCAGCAGGCCGGATTTGACGAGCGCCTGGAAACCGTTGCAGATGCCGAGGATCAGCCCTCCGCGGTCGAGCAACGCATGGATTTCATCGCGTATATCCTTATTGTTGAGTACGTTGACGATAAACTTGGCGCTGCCGTCGGGTTCGTCGCCCGACGAGAAGCCGCCGCTCAGCACGAAGATATGGGCGCGGCGGATATGTTCCTTCATTTCGCGGATCGAACGCAGGATGTCGTCGCCCCCGAGGTTGCACAACACGCTCATTTCGACCTCGGCCCCGGCCTTGCGGAATGCTTTGGCCGTGTCGTAGTCGCAGTTGGTGCCCGGGAACACGGGGATATAGACCAGCGGATGTTCGACGGCTTCGCCCCGATAGGCGAAAGTCCGGGGTGCGGGCTCCGAGGTCATCACTCCGGCATGGTTCTCCCCCTTGTCGGGGTAAACGGCCGCGAATTTCTCGGTATTGGCCTTGTAGAGGGCGTCGAGCGGCATTTTCACGCCGTTGACGGTCAACGCCCCTTCGGCTGCGGTCATACCCAGCAGCCCGGCCGCAGGATGGGTCAGTTCGACGGCGCTCTCGACAAGGATCGAACCATAGGCGTATCCGAAGAGTTCCGCCTCGTCCATCTCCACCTCGGCGCCGATGCGGTTGCCGAAAGCCATCTTGGCAAGACCTTCGGCGACACCTCCGAAGCCCACCGACCATGCGGCGAGGATATTGCCGCGTTCGATATTTTCGCTGACAAAGCCGAAGTTGTCCTTCAGCTGCGCCGTGTCGGGCATATGGTTCTCCCTGGGCGTATGGCGCACCAGGTAGATACGGTTGCCGGCCTTCTTGAAATCGGTCGAAATGACCGTCCCGGCATTCACCGTCGTGATGCCGAAGGCCATCAGCATGGGCGGGACGTTGATATGCTGGAACGTGCCCGACATCGAGTCCTTGCCGCCGATCGAGGGCAGGCCCAGTTCGACCTGCATCTTCAGCGCACCGAGCAGGGCACCCAGCGGCTTGCCCCACGAGCGGGGATCGCGGGTCATGCGTTCGAAATATTCCTGGTATGAGTAACGCATCCTGTCATAACGCGCGCCCGCAGCCACGACCTTGGCAGCAGCTTCGACGACGGCATACGCAGCACCGTGGTAAGGGCTCCACGAGGCCAGGTAGGGATTGTAGCCGAAGGCCATGATGCTGGCCGTGTCGGTGTAACCGTCGGTCGGGAGTTTCTGCACCGACACCTGCGTTTCGCTGCCCTGCGTGCGGCCGCCGAACGGCATCAGCACGGTGGAACGGCCGATCGTCGAATCGAACATTTCGATCAGGCCGCGCTGCGAGACGACATTGTTGTCGCGCAGGTTCTCCTCGAAGCGTTCGGCAAACGTCGCGCCCACGACCTCACGGGCAAAAGGATCGCGGTTCTCCACCTCACCGATCATGGCTTCGGCATAGTGCTTCGCCCCGGCGCTGTCGATGAATTCACGGGCGAGGTCTACGACTTTGCGCCCTTTGTTGAACATCCGCATACGGGCCGTATCCGTCACGTCGGCCACCTCGACCGCCTCGATATTCTCCTCGCGGCAGTAGCCCATGAATTCGGCGACGTCCTTCGCCTCGACGACCACGGCCATACGCTCCTGCGACTCGCTGATCGCCAGTTCCGTGGAATTCAGGCCGCTGTACTTGGTCTTCACACGGTCGAGGTAGATGTCCAGCCCGTCGGCCAGCTCGCCGATGGCGACGCTGACGCCGCCGGCACCGAAGTCATTCGATTTCTTGATGAGCCGCGTCACCTCCGGGCGGCGGAACAGGCGTTCGAGCTTGCGCTCCTCGGGGGCATTGCCCTTCTGCACCTCGCTGCCGCAGGTTTCGAGCGACTTGGTATTGTGCTCTTTCGACGAACCCGTGGCGCCGCCGATACCGTCACGCCCCGTGCGGCCGCCCAGCATGACGATCTTGTCGCCCGGGACGGGTTTTTCGCGGCGGACGTTTTCAGCCTTCACGGCACCGACCACGGCACCGACTTCGAGGCGCTTGGCCACATAGTCGTCGTGGTAAATCTCGCGCACATGGGTCGTTGCCAGCCCGATCTGATTGCCGTAACTGGAGTAGCCCGCGGCGGCCTTCTTCGAAATGACGCTCTGCGGGAGCTTGCCTTCGAGCGTATCGGACACCTTCTGGTAGATATTGCCGGCACCCGTTACGCGCATGGCCTGGTAGACGTAGCTGCGCCCCGACAACGGGTCGCGGATAGCGCCGCCCAGACAGGTCGAAGCACCGCCGAACGGCTCGATCTCGGTCGGGTGGTTATGGGTTTCGTTCTTGAATTGCAGGAGCCACTTCTCGGTCGCCCCGTCGACATCGACATCGACGTATACCGAGCAGGCATTGTTCTCGTCGCTCACTTCTAGGTCGTCCAGCAGCCCTTTCTTGCGCAGGTAACGGGCGCCGATGGTCGCCATGTCCATCAGGCAGATGCTCTTGTGCTCGCGGCCCAGTTCGCGGCGGATGCGCAGGTAGAGGGCCAGCGAATCCTCGATCTCGTCCTTTGCGAACGACTCCTCGACCGTGATGCCCTCCAGCTCGGTGGTGAAGGTCGTATGGCGGCAGTGGTCGCTCCAATAGGTGTCGAGGATGCGCAGCTCGGTCTCATAGGGATCGCGCCCCTCGGCACGGAAATATTTCACCACCTCGCGCAGGTCGTCGGCATTCATCGCCAGCCCGTACCGCTTGCAGCAGGGTTCCAGTTCGGCGTCGGTCATCTTGGTGAAGCCTTCCAGCACGGCGACGGGCTTCACCTCGGCCTGCTCCATGTCGCTGAGCAAGTTCAGGTCCTTTTCGCGCGACTCGACGGCATTGATATAGTAGCGTTTGATCCGCGCGATCTCCTCGTCGGTCACCGCGCCGTCGAACAGCAGCAGCTTCGACGAACGGATGCGCACCTCGGCCGACGGGTCGATCAGCCGCACGCAGTCGACGGCCGACGCGGCACGTTGGTCGAACTGGCCGGGGAGGTACTCCACGGCGATGTATTTCCGTCCCGCCAGGTCGCACGAATCGGTCACGCTGTCGGTTACCACTTCGCCGAAGACGCTGTAACGGCTCTTTTCGAGCAGCTCTCGGCTGAACCCGAACAGGTCGTAGACGTTGAGCAACCGCAGACTGCGGATGTCCAGGTTCAGATTGGTGTTCAGCTCCCGGCGCAGGCTGTCGGCCTCGACCCGGAAACGGGGATGTTTCTCAACAAAAATCCGGTAGTTTTCCATGTTATTTCGTTTGCACTTATTTTACGAATCTGTCGGCCCACGCGGCACCGTATTCCCCGGCGTCCATCCCGACGAAGGTGATATGCCCCATCTTGCGCTTCGGACGGCTCTCGGTCTTGCCGTAAAGGTGGACATGGACACCCGGGCGGTTTTCGGCGGCGATTCTCTCGGCCGCTTCGAGATCCTGCCCCAGGATATTCTTCATCACGGTCGGCGCCACGAGCTGCGGCTCCTGCAACGGTTCGCCCAGCAGGAAGCGCACCAGCTCGCGGAACTGGTTGGTCGTGCACCCCTCGATGGTATAGTGCCCCGAATTGTGGGGCCGCGGCGCCATTTCGTTGAAATAGACCTCGTCTCCCTTCACGAAATATTCGATAGCCAGAATCCCCCGGTAACCGCAGTCGCGCATGAAACGCTTGCTCTGGGACACCATCCGCTCCCGCACCTGGTCCGGCATCTCCGCCGGCACGATGCACAGATCCAGAATACCGTCCTTGTGGATATTCCGCCCTACCGGGAAGCAGATCACGCGCTCTCCGTCCGACACCAGCACCACGCTGGCCTCGAAATCGAACGGGACGAACTCCTCCAGAATGCAGGGCACCGCGAGCAGTTCGCGGGCTTTCGCAAGGTCGGCCTCGCCGCGAAGCACCGCCTGACCGTGTCCGTCGTAGCCCAGCGTACGGGTCTTGAGCACGCACGGATAACCGATTCGCGCAATGGCCCGATGCAGCGACTCCTCGTCATCGACAGCCATGAAAGCGGGCGTCTTCAATCCATGATCGCAGGCATTGCTCTTCTCCCGCAGGCGATCCTGCGAGTCGAACAGAGGCCTGAACCCTTGTTTGATATTGTATTTTTGCTCGAGAGCCACCAGCAGATCGCCCGGCACGTTCTCGAACTCGTAGGTCACCACGTCGCTGCGGCGGCAAAGCTCTTCTAACGCCGCCGGATCGTCGAACCGGCCCACGATCCGCTCGTCGCTGATCTTAAACGCCGGAGCATCCTCCGCCGGATCGAGGCAGATCGTCCGCGCACCCAGCAGATGCGCCTGCTCGATGATCATCAGCCCCAACTGGCCGCCACCGATAATTCCGATCGTCTTCACCGCACTCATCGGTCTAAAGTTCCGCTTTAAGTACATCCTCAGTCTGTTTCGCACGGAACATCTCCAGACGGGCCGCCAGCGCCTCGTCCTTCAACGCCAGGATCGACACGGCGATCAGGGCCGCATTCTTCGCCCCGTTGATCGCTACGGTCGCAACCGGCACGCCGCCGGGCATCTGCACGATCGAAAGCAGGGAATCCAGCCCGTTCAAGGCTCGAGATTTGACCGGCACACCGATCACCGGAAGTGCGGTCATACTGGCCACCATGCCGGGCAGGTGCGCAGCGCCTCCGGCTCCGGCGATGATTACCTCCAGTCCGCGCGACTTGGCCGTTTTGGCATACTCCACCAGCAGATCGGGGGTGCGGTGGGCGCTCACCACCCGCTTCTCGAACTCCACACCGAATTGCGCGAGCGTCGCCGCAGCGTCGGACATAACGTCCCAGTCGCTGGTCGAACCCATGATTACTCCAACTTTCATAGTAAGAAACGTACTAAATCAACCAAAAAAGAGCCGCTACGACAGAATTCGTCATAGCGGCAAGATTATATTGCTGCGGGAAGCCGATTCGTGCCCTCCTGCATAGTTCCGTCGATAAAATCCGATGCAGGAACGACACTGCACGCTCCGACCGCACATCGAGCCGACAGCATCTGCTGTCGCTTTCGCCGGGTATGGTGCATCTGAATCCTTTCCATCGTTTCGGAAGCCGTAGCCGCCGACGGACCTGCGGCCCATCGTCTTTTACTTGCACAAAAGTACGAATAATTTCAACGACAACCTAACAATCCCGACAGTTTTATTTCGACATTGTATCGACAAAATCCGCTACCGGATTTTCGCCTCGCAATAAGCGCAACGGCAGGTGTCTCCCGCTTTGACGAAAAGCGGATCGACATCCTCCGTAGCCGAAATACACCGGGAGTTGGGACATTTCATACTCCGGTCTATGAACATCCCCTCGGCCAGGTCGGGGACTGCGGCGAGCTTCTCGCCTTCGGCCCACTTCAACAATGTATAGATCAAGGCCATACGCACGAATTTGCCGTTCTCGACCTGCCGGAAATAGGCTACCCGGGGATCGTTGTCCACCGCACGCGTGATTTCGTTCACGCGGGGCAGCGGATGCAGCACGATCATATCCGGCTTGGCCGTGCGGAGTTTCGACGGATCCAGCACGAAGCTGTCCTTCACGCGGTTGAACTCCTCCTCGTCGAGGAAACGCTCCTTCTGCACGCGGGTCATATAGAGAATGTCCAACTCGGGCATCACCTCCTCCATCGTCGATACCTCGCGGAATTCCACCCCTTCGGTCTGGGTTTCGATCTCATGAAGCATATACTCGGGCAGCCGCAGCTCGTCGGGGGCGATCAGCACCACCCGAATCCCTTCGTAGCGCGACATCGCCTTGATAAGCGAATGCACCGTGCGGCCGAATTTCAGATCGCCGCAGAAGCCGATCGTCAGGTGATCCAGCCGCCCCTTCTCGCGCTTGATCGTCAGCAGGTCGGTAAGTGTCTGCGTCGGATGGCTGTGGCTGCCGTCCCCGGCATTGATGACCGGGATACCGGCATACTGCGAACCGACCAGCGGCGCCCCCTCCTTGAAATGGCGCATGGCGATGATGTCGGCGAAGCAACGAATCACCCGTACCGTATCGGCGACCGTTTCGCCCTTCGACACCGACGACGAAGCGGCGTCCGAAAAGCCGATGACGCTGCCGCCGAGCTCCAGCATGGCCGAAGTGAAACTCAGCCGCGTGCGGGTCGAAGGCTCGTAGAAGAGCGTCGCAAGTTTTTTGCCCTTGCAGACTTCGCTGTATTTGGCCCGGTTGGCGATGATGTCCTCCGCCAAGGCGATGATCTGCCCGATCTCGGCGACCGACAGATCCGTAGGGTCGATTAAATGGCGCATAGCGGTTTATTTATTGATCCAGCTTTCGTCCGAAGGATTGTCGCGGAAGGCGATCAGGCGCTGCCGATCCTCCGGCTTGATATACCCCTCCTCGGCCGCCACTTCGACCAGCGCGTCGAGATTCGAAAGGCTATGGTTGATTACGTCGGCTGCGGCAAGCCGATCCAGTCCTTTCTTCATGCCGTACGTAAAGATGCTCACTACGCCCAGCACCTCGGCACCGGCCGCACGCAACACCTCGACCACTTCGATGCACGATCCCGCCGTCGAAATCAAGTCTTCGATTACCACGACTTTCTGGCCCTTTTCGAGTTTGCCCTCGATCTGGTTTCCCCGACCGTGATCCTTCGAGCCGCTGCGGACATATCCCATCGGCAGGTCGAGGATCGTCGCGGCGATGGCCGCATGAGCGATGCCTGCCGTCGATGTTCCCATCAGCACCTCGCACGCGGGGAATTTCGCCTTCACCGTTTCCGCAATCGCGGCCTCGACCTTCTTCCGCACCTCGGGGGCGGTCAGAATCAACCGGTTGTCGCAATAAATCGGGCTTTTGATACCGCTCGCCCAGGTAAACGGCTGCTCGGGGCGCAGGAATACCGCACCGATCGAGAGCAGGCCTTTGGCAATTTCTCTTTCCATAACTATTTCTACATTCTTTAGATTGTCATTCCTTTTTCCGCAAAAACGGCTTTCCGCCTATCGCTCGTCGAGGGCCATACGGAGTACGGCCTCCACCTCGTCGGGCATAATACCGCCCTCGTGCACTTTCTTGTCCCCGACGTAAAATGTCGGTACGTAATAGTAGTCGTAACGGTCGGCCACTTCGGGTTCGGCCAGTTCGTCGATCATCCTGATTTCGATGCGGCTGTACGGTTCCTGCCGCTGCAGTTCCTCCAGATAACCCAGCGCCTTCTTGCAGAAGGGGCACCGGGGCTGATAGAAAAGTGTAACCGGTTTCATAACTTTCTTGATTTAGAGTAAAACTTATTTCTTGCCTGTCGCGGCAATCGGCCTCTTCGGTCGCCGCAATTCGGCGCGCATTCCGTTCGCACGATCCGGCAACACCCGTGCCGACCGAAGTTCCGCGAACTCCACGCTCCCAAACCCATTTTAGACAACTGCCGCACGACACGAATCCCGTCCGTATCGCTCGATCCGGGCCGCAAAGCAGCCCTTCCTTCCGTACCGCCCGAAATACTCCCTACCGTCGCACACTCTATTTCACGAACTCCTCCACGCACCGGCGATAGGCCGCCACGGGATCGGCTGCCGCCGTGATGGGACGCCCAACCACGATATAGTCCGAGCCGATTTCCCGCGCACGCGCCGGAGTCGTGACCCGCACCTGATCGGCCACCTCTCCGTCCGCAAAACGCACGCCGGGCGTAACGGTCAGGAACTCCTTTCCGCAGGCCGCCTTCACCATACCGGCCTCCAGCGGCGAGCAGACCACGCCGTCCAGTCCCGCTTCGCGGGTATTCTGCGCATACTTGACGATCGTATCGTTGATCGAAGCCGAAATGAGCAGCTCGCGCTGCATACGCTCCTCCGAAGTCGAAGTAAGCTGCGTCACGGCGATCAGTAACGGGCGCGTGCCGTCGGGACGGGTCAGCCCTTCGACCGCCGCACGCATCATCTCGATCGTGCCGGCCGCATGCACGTTGCACATGTCCACGTCGAGGCGCGAAAGCACGGCCATCGCCTTCTTGACCGTATTGGGAATGTCGTGCAGTTTCAGATCAAGGAAAATCCGGTGCCCCCGGCGCTTGATCTCACGCACGATTTCGGGCCCTTCGGCATAGAAAAGCTCCATGCCGATCTTCAGGAAAGGTTTGCGGGCCTCGTTCTTAAACAGATCGAGGAACCGGAAAGTCTCTTCGGCGCTGCTGAAATCGCAGGCGATGATTACGTCTCTGTTGGTCATATCTCTTATTTATAATTTTCACAAAATTACTTCACGATGCCGATAATATCGGACAGCCGTTCGATCCCCAGCCGCTCCATTTCACAGGGCAGTGCCTCGACGATCTCCTTGCAGGCATAAGGGTTCCGCAGGTTGGCGGCCCCCACCTGCACGGCCGTCGCCCCGGCCATCATCATTTCGATAACGTCGTGGGCCGTCTCCACGCCGCCGCACCCCATCACCGGAATCCGGCAGGCCCGGGCTACCTGATAAACCATCCGCACGGCCACAGGGAAGATCGCCGCACCGGAAAATCCGCCCATTACGTTGGCGATGATCGGCTTGCGGCATTTCACGTCGATCCGCATGCCCAGCATCGTATTGATCAGGCAGATGCCGTCGGCACCGGCCTCCTCGCACGCCCGGGCGATCGCCACGATGTCCGTCACGTTAGGACTGAGTTTGATATAGACCGGTTTGGTGGTCACGGCTTTCACGGCACGCGTCACCTCGGCCGCCGCTTCGGGCGACGTGCCGAAGCTCATGCCGCCGTGCCGCACGTTGGGACAGCTTACATTGACCTCGATCAAACCGACCTGTTCCTCCTTGTCGATCCGCTCGCAGCAATAGGCATACTCCTCGACCGAAAAGCCGCTGATATTGGCGATCACCGGCTTGCGGAAGAATGTCTTCAGCCGGGACAGCTCTTCGCCGATCACCGCATCGATGCCAGGATTCTGCAACCCGACGGCATTTATCATCCCCGCCGTACACTCGGCGATGCGGGGCGTGGGGTTGCCGAAGCGAGCCTCGCGCGTCGTCCCCTTGAAGGAGAAAGACCCGAGAATGTTGATGTCGTAAAAATCCTTGTACTCGTTGCCGTAGCCGAACGTACCGCTGGCCGGCACGACCGGATTATCCAGCCGAAGGCCGCTCAGCGTCACCGACGTATCGAAGTTTTTCTTGGATTCGTTTACCATATAATCTCCTCCTTTTTCAACACCGGCCCCTCCTTACAGATACGTTTGGCCCCGTTTTTCGTCTGACAGGAACAACCCATGCAGCCGCCGAAGCCGCAGCCCATGCGCTCCTCGAAACTCAATTCGCCCGGGATGTCGCCCGTCGCATCGCTCAATGCACGCAGCATCGGCAGCGGGCCGCAGGCGTAAAAATAATCAAAATCCGGCTTCTTTTCAGCGATCGCCGTCGTTACGAAACCCTTTGTCCCGTGCGTGCCGTCCGCTGTCGTTACGAAGACCTCCGCACTGAGCGCCCGAAACTCCTCCTCGTAGAAAACCTCCGAAGCGGTATTGAATCCCAACACCACAGTCACTTTTCTACCCTTGTCAATCAGTTTTTTGGCCAGGTTGTAGAGGGGCGGAACGCCCACTCCGCCTCCGACCAACAGAGGCCTGCGGCACTCCGCATCCGGATCGAACCCGTTGCCCAGTCCGGTCAGCAGGTCGAGCTTTTCGCCGGTCTTCATTTCACTCAACCGGGCCGTGCCTTCGCCGACGACCTTATAGATCAGTGTCAGCGTCCGCTCGTTGTAGTCGCACACCGAAATCGGACGGCGCAGGTAGAGCCCTTCAACCTCGATATTGACGAACTGCCCGGGACGGGTCAGATATTGCGTATCCCCTTCGAGCGTCATCCGCCAGACGGAGGGCGTCAGCGGTTCATTGGCCGTAACAGTATATATGCCTTTTTTATACATTTTTTCTTTTCCAAACTATGTGCTTCGCTTTCGTCTTAATTTCAAAGGAGCCGGTTTCGCACCGACCGACGCAGGACACGGCAAGAGCATACTCGCTGGTATGGGACTGTCGCGGACTGCGAGGAGGTGCGAAAGATGCCCTCTGAACGAAACTCGCTTTTGATTTCAGGCCGGCAAATGCGGTGCATCGTGACTTTGAAGCAGATGGGGAATACTATCCGTCTTTCCCATTCGAATCAAAGAGGGATGTGACGCAGTTGCCGCATGAAATCGAAAACTATTCGGCATCAATGGTCGAAACACCCAGGGTTATCTCCTCCAATACATCCAGCAGGACCTTTACCGTTTCGAGCGCCGTGAAGATCGTCACGTTGTTCTCGACGGCCGTGCGGCGAATCTCGTAACCATCCAGCCGGGTGTTGTGCTGGTTGATGTCGATCGTATTGATGACATAGCTCACATGGCCCTGGCGCAGCGAGTCGATGATCTCCGTACTGCCTTCGCTCAACTTGCGGCGCGTACGGGTGCGAATACCATGCTGACGCAGGAATTCCGCCGTGCCCTTCGTCGCCTCGATATTGAAACCCAGGTCATAAAAGCGCCGTACCAGCGGCAGCGCATCCTGCTTGTCCTTGTCGGCGATCGTGAGGAAGATCGTACCGTAGTTGGCGACGGTCATACCCGACGACTGGAGCGCCTTGTAGAGCGCCCGGGTGAGCTTGTTGTCGTATCCGATCGCCTCGCCCGTGGATTTCATCTCGGGCGAGAGGTAGGACTCCATGCCCCGGATCTTGGCGAACGAGAAGGCCGGGGCCTTGACGAACCAGCGGGAGCGCTCCCTGCCATATACTTCGGTAATGCCCTGCTCCCGAAGCGAATGACCCAGGATGACCCGTGTGGCGATGTCAGCCATCGGGACACCCGTCGCTTTCGAAAGGAACGGCACGGTGCGCGACGAACGGGGATTCACCTCGATCACATATACGTCCTCTTCCCCGTCGAGGATAAATTGGATATTATACAGACCGACGATACCGATCCGGCGGCCCAGCCGCACGGTATAATCGATGATCTTGTCCTTGGCTTTCTGGCTCACGCTGAAGGTCGGATAGACGCTGATCGAGTCGCCGGAGTGGATGCCCGTCTTCTCGACGTGCTCCATGATACCGGGAATGAAGACATCCTTGCCATCACAGATGGCGTCCACCTCCAGTTCGCGGCCCATAATATAACGATCGACCAGCACAGGGCTGTCCTCATTGACTTCGACCGCCGTCTGGAGATAGTGGCGCAAACGCTCCTCGTTCGAAACGATCTGCATGGCCCGGCCGCCCAGCACGTAGCTCGGGC
>OOCX01001825.1_pt1 | contig 12378 bp, 10 predicted proteins | sample 1671231 | NCBI WGS metagenome assembly OOCX01 (sample SAMN06348135, study PRJEB24527) | human gut metagenome | biome: human gut; feature: ankylosing spondylitis patient; material: feces | host: Homo sapiens | place: China | collected 2015-10 | reverse complement strand
CCTTGACCACCGCGGCGACCACCAAGTCGAGCACCAGCACAATAGCGACCGTCACCACAATGCCCAAAATCTGCGAGATGAGCAGCGACACGTCGCCCGTGTAGAACAGGCCACCCTTACCGGTCCACGAAAGCTCCGGCACACAGAACAGGCCCGTGAGCACGCCGCCCAAAATGCCGCCGATGCCGTGGCAGCCAAACGCGTCGAGCGCATCGTCGTAGCCGAACTTGGTCTTAAGATGGCTGATAGCCAGGTAGCAGACAGGCGAGACGATCAGGCCCATGACCAGTGCCGCCCACGGTTCGACAAAGCCCGCACCCGGCGTGACCACCACAAGGCCCGCGACCAGACCGGTGCTGGCACCCACCAGCGTGGGACGACCGGTATGCACGTGCTCGACGGCAAGCCACGAGACCATGCCCGCCGCGCCGGCCGTCACGGTGTTGAGGATGGAGAGCGCCGCCACGGCGTCGGCTTTAAACTCGCTGCCACCGTTAAAGCCAAACCAGCCAAACCAAAGCAGTCCGGCGCCAAGTGCCACAAACGGCACGTTATGCGGACGGTAGCTCACCATGCCAAAGCCGCGACGACGGCCGAGCATTAAGCAGAGGATCAGGCCGGTAAGACCGGACGAAATGTGTACCACGTCGCCGCCGGCAAAGTCGAGCGCGCCGATGATGTCACCGATAAAGGAGCCCTCGCCGCCCCAGACCATGTGGGCGAGCGGCGCATAGACCACGAGCAGCCAAATTCCCAGGAAGGCCGTCATGGCACCAAACTTAACGCGACCGGCCAGGCTGCCCGTGACGATAGAAGCCGTGATCATGGCAAATGCCATCTGGAAGGCGATGTTAATAATCTGAGGGTAGACGGCACCGTCCGCGGCATTGCCCTCGGCCGCCTGCAGTACTTGGTTGAGCACCGGCAGGCACAGCAGCTGGTCAAAGCCGCCAATAAACGGGCTGGAGCCGTCGCCACCGTAGGCCAGAGACCAGCCGGCGACAATCCACAGCACACCGACCAGGCCAATGGCGCCAAAGCACATGAGCATGGTGTTGATGACATTTTTACGCCTGGACAGGCCGCCGTAGAAAAACGCCAGACCCGGTGTCATTAAAAACACGAGCATGGTGCAGATGAGCATAAACGTTGTCGATCCCGTATCGTACATTCGCTCCCCCTTGGTCGCATGAACGTTGTCGGCGCCCATAATGCGGCCGAGGGGCAACTGGTGTAGACCAGATACGGCGTTGTTAAACGCTGCGTTGTCGAATGGAAACGGTGCCGCAATCTTGGAAACGGCGCAGCAACTGGCGCGAAACGAACGGGAAATACGCGAGCAAGGGGGCCGTGAACGCACCCGTCCCGGCTAGCGCCGGAACAGTTCGCGGGCTCGGTCGCGGAGATTGGTAGCTCGGATGATGCCCTCATAGCGGTTGATACGCAAGCGCGGGAAGGCATTGAAGAAGCGCAGGTCGCGACGGCTGAGTGACACGCTCGGCACCGGACGGCTCATGCGCTTGCCGGCAAGGCGGCGACTGAGCGACGGACGTGGCACGCTCGGCGCGGCATCGGCCACACGGCGGGCGGCAAGCGCCAGACCGCGGGCACCGTCCGAGATAAACGTCGGCATCGAAGCCTTCTCGCGCAGGGCATCGAGCGCCGCGTCGCCCAGCTCGGCCAGCCAAGCGTTAACGGCGCGACCGCGGATATGCGTCTGCGCCACCGAGTCGATCGCCGAATCGGGAATACGTTCGAGCATAGAGTCGGAGGCGTCGGCAAGCGACTCATTGATGCGGTCGGCAAGGTCGGCACGCACACGCTCAAGCTGATCGGACAGGCGGCGCCAGCTGGCCAACGAGCACACCGCATCGACCATCATCGCGACCGCGACGATAAAGGCGGACAGCCGCACAATCAGCACCGGCAGATGGCCAAGCAGCCCCAGCAATGCCGGCTCCACTAAACGGCAAATACACAACGCACCCAAGCCAAATGCGCAGGCCCAGTACAGGCAGATGCGTCCGTGCAGGTTAAACGGCAGATGCGAGTAATCCCAAAACCGGGCACCCGTCGTTTTTTCCAACAGCACGCCCACGCTATATTCGATCACGCTGCATACGAGCGCGGCAGCGACAAACTGGCTCGAGGCGTCTGGGATTCCACGCAGCAGCAACCAGCATGCGATGCCGCCCGCACCGTAGATGGGACAACACGGCCCTAGCAAAAAGCCGCTGTTGGCAAAGCGTCCGTGGTTGAGCATGGCGCAGACTGTCGACTCCCATACCCAGCCGCAAAAACCGTAGAAGGCAAACGAGAGTACCAGCGCCGAGAGCGGACAGGCGGCAAGCGTCGCGCCGTCAAATGCCATGTCGATCGCGGTTCCCACCGTCTACCCACTCCTCTTTTCGTTCGATTCTTTGCTCGAGCCGTCACTCGACCCCTCGTTCAAATCGTTCGCGCCGCCTTTGCGCGGCAGACGGCCGGCAATCGTCTCGCGCAGCGCGCACCATTTATCCGCCAGGCACACAATCCATGCCTCACGACACGTCGGCGGCACTGGTACCAGCGGAAACATATGCCGTACGATAATATTCCGCTCGCGCGGCGTCAGCTCAAAATCTTCCTCCGCACGCGCCAAGGCAAAAAACGGGTGGCGAAAGCCATGCAGCCGATGGCTTGGGTCGGGATCGTGCCAGTCATAGAGAAAGTAATCGTGCAGCAGGGCCCCGCGCAGCAGCGATAAGCGGTCGACGGAGATACCGACGCGGCCCAGGCGCTCGGCAAAGGACAGACTTGCCCGCGCCACCGAGGTCACATGTGCATAAACCGTCACATCGCCATGTTGGATAAACTCATGCATCAGGTCCAAGCGGCCCGCCTGGGCAAGCTGACGGGCGGCATCGTCGACCTCGCGCGCGATTTTCTCGGCACGAACGGTATCGGACATGCGGCCTCCTTCCGGCGGCGCTCGGCGGCAAGCCGCAGCCTGCACGCAATGAATAAAATCATCATGGAACTTATCAGTATGGCATCGGACAAAACGTTTTGCCCCACCAGTTGGCGAATTACCGCGCCGCCGTCACATATCAAACGCCAAAATGTGCGAGACTGTCTTGTGCAATTGTGCCGGCCGAGGGAGTGCCGGCGCACGATTCGCATGGAGTAACCCACAACGATGCTGCTTACGCAAACGACAACGCCCGAGGACGTCAAGGCTCTCGATCGCGCCGAGCTTCCGCTGCTCTGCGGCGAGATCCGCCACGCCATCCTCGAAAGCTCCGCCGCCGTCGGCGGGCACGTTGCCCCCAACCTGGGCGTCGTTGAGCTTACGGTTGCGCTTCATCGCGTGTTTAACTCCCCCACCGACAAAATTGTCTTTGACGTATCGCACCAGACCTATGCCCACAAGGCGCTGACTGGGCGCGCGTACACTTATATCGACCCGGCACGCTACGGCGAGGCCTCTGGCTTTGCCAATCCCGACGAGTCCGAACACGACCTGTTCGCCATGGGCCACACCTCTACATCGGTGAGCCTGGGCTGCGGCTTGGCGCACGCTCGTGACCTGGCGGGCGATGCGTACAACGTCATCACCATCATTGGCGACGGTTCGCTTTCGGGCGGTCTGGCGTTTGAGGGCTTCAACAATGCCGCCGAGCTCGACAGCAACTTGATCATCGTCGTCAATGACAACGACCAGTCCATTGCCGAGAACCACGGTGGCCTGTATCGCAATCTGGCCGAGCTGCGCGCCAGCAACGGCACCTGCAGGCGCAACGTTTTCCGCGCGATGGGGCTCGACTACCGCTATTTAGACGCCGGCAACGATGTGTTGGCCCTCGTCGACGCGCTGCAGGAGCTGCGCGATATCGATCACCCCATCGTGCTGCACGTCTCGACCGCCAAGGGCAAGGGCTTTGAGCCAGCCCAGAGCGACCCCGAGCGCTGGCATCATGTAGGTCCGTTTGACATGGCGACTGGGCGCAAGCTCTGCCCGGGCCATCCGAGCGAGCCTGCGCCGCGCACCTATGCCGACATTACGGGCGAGGCCCTGAGCGCTGCCATAGAGCGCGATCCGCAGGTTGTGGGCATCACGGCCGCAACGCCCTACATCATGGGCTTTACGCCCGAGCTTCGCGCCGCGGCAGGCAAGCAGTTTGTTGACGTGGGCATTGCCGAGGAGCACGCCGTGACCTTTGCCACCGCGCTTGCGCGCTCGGGCGCCAAGCCAGTCTTTGGTGTGTACGGCACGTTTTTGCAGCGCGCCTACGACGAGCTGTGGCACGACCTGTGCCTCAACGACGCCCCCGCAACCATCCTGGTATTTGGCGCGTCGATCTTTGGCACCACATCCGAGACGCATCTCTCGTTCTTTGATATTTCCATGCTGGGCGGTCTTCCCAACATGCGCTACCTGGCGCCGGCCTGCATGGAGGAATATCTATCCATGCTGAGCTGGTCGCTCGACCATCGCGAGCATCCTGTGGCGATTCGCGTGCCCGGCATTGGCCTGGTAAGCCGCCCCGACTTGGCGCCTGCCGAGGACGCCGATTACGGTGTCGCGCGCTACAACGTGGTGCGCCAGGGCCGCGACGTGGCCGTGCTCGCGCTCGGCGATTTCTTTGAGCTGGGCGAGCGCGTGGCAAACCGCTTGGCAGCCGAATACGGTATCGAGGCCACGCTCGTCAACCCTCGCTTTGCAACCGAGCTTGACCGCGAGTTCCTCGACAGCCTTGCCGCCGAGCATCGCGTTGTCGTCACCCTCGAGGACGGCATCTTGGACGGCGGTTGGGGCGAACGCGTCGCGTGCTACTTGGCCTGCACGCCCGTGCGCACGCGCACCTTCGGCATCGCCAAGGGCTTCCCCGACCGCTACGACCCCAACGAGCTGCTCGCTCAGAACGGCATGACGGTCGAGAACATGGCCGCCGAGGCCGTAAGGCTACTCAACGAGTAAAAAACCTCCGCAAGGGAAGCACCCATGCGGAGGTTTTTGTTTTCACAGCTCAATTATCTCAATCTGTAACATCTATGGCCCGAATTCCCGTCTAACTGTTACAGATCTAGAAAAGACGTCTTAGTCCCTGACCTTTGTCTCAATCTGTAACAGATAGAGACCTTCTGGCCGTCCAGATGTTACAGATTGAGACATTCGAATTCCCCTAAAGAGAAAATCTCGATCTGTAACAGGTAGAACCCATTTCCTCGTCTAACTGTTACAGATTGAGACAAAGCAGCGAGACAGGCCACCACATCTGCAAGAACCACCACAAAGGTGCCTGTCCCTTTTTGGTAGGTACAATAACCCATAAGGTAAGTATGTTTCTGAGTTATTTCGTGTTGACCCATTTGAGCGCGATAGGGTATAACTCTACTCAACCGCTAGGGATTTTATTGAGAAAGGTGTTCTACCATGAGCAAGAACCTCTCCCAGCAGGTCGTTCTCGACCGCCGCGGCTTCGTTGCCGCCACCTTCGCAACCGTCGCCGGCCTTGGTCTTGCCGGCTGCTCCGACACCAGCGCCGAGGCCGACAAGGGTTCCGCCGCCGGCTCCTCCAAGAGCTCCGAGGATACCGAGGCTTCCACCACGCTCGACGCCAAGGCATTCGACAAGCTCGTCGACAACGGCCCCAAGGCCGATGGCGATGCCATCGCCGCCAGCACCTGGGCCACGGCCGTCAAGGACGCCGGCGTCTTTAAGATCGGTGGCGTTCAGACCTCCACGCTCTTCTCCCTCCTCAACGAGAAGGACGGTCAGACCCGCGGCTTCGACGCCGGCATCGCGCAGCTTCTGTCCAACTACATTCTGGGCGAGAACAAGGTCGAGATCACCCAGGTGACCTCGGACACGCGCGAGTCCGTCCTGCAGAACGGCCAGGTCGACGCCGTCTTTGCCACCTACACCATCACTGACGAGCGCAAGAAGCTCGTCTCCTTCGCCGGTCCCTACTACTACACCCAGCAGGCTATCCTGGTGCTCGCCGACAACGACGACATCAAGAGCGTCGACGACCTGGCCGACAAGAACGTCGCCGTCCAGTCCGGCTCCAACGGCCCCGCCATCCTGGAGGAGTTCTCCCCCAAGGCCAGCCAACAGGAGTTCAAGACCGACGAGGAGGCCCGCCAGGCACTTCAGCAGGGCCGCGTTGACGCCTACGTCATCGACAACAACATGCAGCAGAGCGCCCTGGTCCGCGAGCCCGGCAAGTACAAGATCGCCGGCAAGCCCTTCGGCAGCAAGGAGCCCTACGGCATCGGCCTGCCGCTCGATTCCGACGGTGTCGCCTTTGTCAACGACTTCCTTAAGAAGATCGAGGATGACGGCACCTGGACCGAGCTGTGGCAGATCTGCATTGGCGACCGTACGGGCGACACCAATGTTCCCGAGCTGCCCGAGATCGGCGCCTAGGCAGCGAGCCTAGTAACGGCCGCTACGAAACCATACGGAAACGCACGATGCGCTTTATTGCGCTAAACTGTTTCCTCACTGAGTTGTCGGGGCTTCCGTACACACGGGAGCCCCTTTCCTTACCGGCGGGAGGTCCGCATGAGTCTCTCCGAGCTCTGGTCGCTCTATGGCCAGAACTATATCGACGCGCTGCTAGCAACCTGGGGCATGACGCTTGAGTCGTTTGCCATCGCCATGGTGCTGGCCGTCGCCGTCACCGTGATGCGCGTGTCGCCGCTCAAGCCGCTGCGCGTCTTTGGCGACCTGTATGTCCAGGTCTTCCGTAACATCCCCGGCATCGCGCTGCTCATTATCGTCGTCTATGCGCTGCCCCCGCTCAAGGTCGTCCTGCCCTACCGCACCTGCGTCATCGTCGCCACAGTGCTCTTGGGTTCTGCCTTTGGCTCCGAGAACTTTATGAGCGGCATCAACACCGTCGGTGTCGGCCAGGTGGAAGCCGCCCGCTCGCTGGGCATGAGCTTCAGCCGTATCCTCGCCAAGATCGTGATTCCGCAGGCGCTGCGCTCGAGCGTGCTGCCCATGACCAACCTCTTTATCGCCGTCATGCTCACCACCGCGCTCGGCAGTCAGGTGCCGCTTAAACCGCAGGAGCTCACCGGCGTGGTGAGCTACATCAACACGCGCTCGCTCGGCGGCGTCGCCGCGTTCTTTATCTCGGCGCTCGGCTACCTGGGCACGGCCTTTGTGGTGAGCCACATTGGCAACTATATCGATAAGAAGGTGAGGATCCTCCGATGAGCAAGCACTCCACCTCCGCGCTCACCATGCGCGATGCGCTCTACGAGGCTCCCGGCCCCAAGATGCGCGCCAAGATTCGCATCGGCACCGCCATCTCGCTGCTTGCCGTCGTCGCACTCGTTGCCCTCGTGCTGCAGCGCTTTTATGTGACCGGTCAGCTTTCGGTCCACTATTGGTATTTCTTTACGCACCTCACCACCTGGAAGTTCCTGCTTGCCGGCTTTGAGGGCACCGTTAAAGTCGCACTCACCGCCGGCGCCATCGCGCTGGTGCTGGGCCTTGCCCTTATGCTCGGCCGCACCAGCGACATCAAGCCGCTGCAGCTGGTCTGCCGCGTGGTCACCGACTTCTTCCGCGGCGTGCCGAGCCTGCTGTTCATCTACTTCTTCTTTTTGGTGCTGCCCCAGTACAAGATTGCGCTGCCGTCGTTTTGGATGCTCACACTTCCTGTCGCGCTCGCCGCAGCCGGTGTACTGGCCGAGATCTTCCGTGCCGGCGTCAACGCCGTGCCGCGCGGCCAGGTCGAGGCTGCCCAGGCGCTCGGTCTCTCCAAAGCTAAAATCACCTTTAAAATCGTGCTGCCGCAGGCTATTCGATTTATCATTCCGTCGTTGATTTCGCAGCTTGTGGTCGTCGTCAAAGACACCACCGTCGCCTATGTGGTGAGCTACCCCGACCTCATGCAAAACGCCCGCGTGCTCATTACCAACTACGACGCCCTCGTGTCGGTCTACCTGGTAATCGCGGTCATCTACATCCTCATCAACGTCGCAATTAACAAGGCCGCTGTCTACGTTTCGCACAAGACCGGCGCGACCATCATCCGCTAACGCTTTACCATTTCGAGTCATAAGGAGCCGAGCACCATGGCACAGAGCACCTCTTCCACCGGCAATCAGCCGCTGATCGAGCTCAGACACGTCGATAAGCACTATGGCGATCTACACGTCCTCAACGACATCAATCTCTCGGTCGACCGCGGCGAGGTCGTCGTCGTGATCGGGCCCTCGGGCTCGGGCAAGTCGACCATGTGCCGCACCATCAACCGCCTGGAAACCATCGACTCGGGCGAGATCTTCATCGAAGGTCAGCCGCTTCCGCAGGAAGGCAAGGATCTTGCCCGCATGCGTGCCGAGCTGGGCATGGTGTTTCAGCAGTTCAACCTGTTCGCACATATGACGGTGCTGCAGAACGTCATGCTGGGACCGGTCGACGTGCTGGGCGTGTCCAAGGAGGAGGCTCGTGAGCGCGCCATGGACCTGTTGAGCCGCGTGGGCGTGGCCGAGCAGGCCGACAAGGTACCCGCACAGCTTTCGGGCGGCCAGCAGCAGCGCGTGGCCATCGCCCGTTCACTCGCCATGCAGCCCAAGGCCATGCTCTTTGACGAGCCCACAAGCGCCCTCGATCCCGAAATGATCAACGAGGTGCTCGAGGTCATGGTGCGCTTGGCCCAGCAGGGCATGACGATGATCGTGATTACGCACGAGATGAACTTTGCCCGCCGCGTGGCCGACCGTGTCGTGTTTATGGCCGATGGCCAGATTGTGGAAACCGGCACGCCCGACGGGTTCTTCGACCACCCCCAGACCAAGCGCGCCCAGGACTTCCTCAACTCCATTAAGGGCCACTAGCCAGCCACCCCGTGGGACAAATCCATTGAAAGTGTTGTTCTACGTCTCTCATGCGCCCTGTCACCTTTAGATTCGAAAGCAACACCTATGATCGGAACTCGCACTTCATCGTCATACACCCCGCACGTCGACGTCGATCCCGCCGACCGCCCGCTCATCCTCGTCGCGCCGCGTTGGGAAGAGGCAAAGCCGTTTTTAAGCGAGACGCTCTCCCCCAACGAGGAAATCGCAAGTGTCTTTGTCGATGCCATCCTTGCCGCCGGCGGCCTGCCGCTGCAGATGTCCATCACCGAGGACATTGAGGTCATCCGCCATTACGTCGATATCGCCGACGGCATCGCCATTCCCGGCGGCCCCGATGTCAATCCCAAACGCTGGGGCGATGATCGACCCTACGACCCCACCCTCTGCTGCGAGATCCGCGATAGCTTTGAGTTTAAGCTGGTCGGCGAGGTGCTCCGCGCCAAAAAGCCGCTCTTTACCACCTGCCGTGGCACGCAGTTGCTCAACGTCGCCACTGGCGGCACCCTGTGCATGGACGTGCCGAGCCTGGGCGCTCGCGAGGGCCGCACGCAGTGGCGCCATACCCACGTGCTCAACGACCCCGTGCATCCCGTCGAGGTCGTGCCGGACTCGCTGCTCGACCGCGCGGTTGGCGGACACAGGCTGATCCAAACCAACTCCGCACACCACTGCTGCGTCGATCGTCTGGGTAAGAGCACGCGTTTGGTCGCCAAGGCAACCGACGGCGTTCCCGAGTGCATCGAGGTCGAAGGCCAGCCATTCTGCTTGGGCGTGCAATGGCATCCCGAGTACACGTGGAAGACGCTCGAGACCGACTTTAACCTGTGGAAGTCGTTTGTCGAGGCAGCGGCAAAGGTTAAGCAGGCCCGTTAGCTCGCAAGTTACACAAGTTAAAGCCTCCTAAGCCAGGAGGGGCGGACACCAGCTACGGTGCCCGCCCCCCCCTGTATTTGATATGCTCGGTATGATTATCCCTCACAAACAATCAGAGAAATCTCGACCGCAATCGGTCGACAGTAAAGCAAATGATAAAAACGCTTGCTACGTTTATGAGGCAGTCAATTAAAATCGAGATGCATTGACCATTCCCCAACGGGGTCACGCCGCAAATCCACATGAGCATCGAGGCTGGAAGCGGAAGCATGGAATTGGCCCCGATCTGTATGTAGATCGCTACGACGTTGACAAGCAACAGCATGCCAATCGGACCGAAGCCGGACCCAAAATAGGAAACAACGATTACGCAAGAAACCACGTATGCAAGGCAGGCAGCGGCAGCAAGAACAAGTCGATAGCAAAATACATGCAGGTTGAAATACTGCTGAGCATCCGAAACGATTGCGCAGTTAAGACAGTACAAAACGACACTCGACAGGACAAACGCGCCCAAAAGGGCAAAAGAAGATAGCACCGCTCGCGCAACGATAGCGCACACACGCTTCCCTCCCCGAGCCTCCGACAACCCCCACGGTTCCTCGACAAAGCCCGAACTGACAAAGCGCGGCACAATGCAAGCCGCGATGAACGGAAAGAACAATGCATGGGCCAACGGGGCTACGTTGAACAGCAGACCGCGAAAAACCTCTGCATTGCCAAATAGAAGGACATCCTCCGCCGATAGCCGAAGCGTCGGGTCTGGGAAAAAACCCAAGAAACTGTTCTCACGCAGGCTACAGAACCACATCGGGAAAGAATTAAGCTGCAATATCACCATGTACGCATAAATTACCAGGATTAAGGCGTACGCCCATTTGCTCACATGCTTCAATTCTGACTGGAGAAGTCTTTTAATCTGACGAGCCATTGAGCACACCCCCAGCGCGAAAGCTCAAGAGAGCGTAAATCAATACCGATAGACAGCTGGCTGCCACGCCATATCCCAGAAGCGTCAGCTGCCCCATATCGCTATACCCAAGGGCACATCCGACTCCAAGGTACGGCCCCGGAAGAAAGAAAATCCATCGCAAGGACGGTATGGGCGTCTGAAGGTAAGTTCCGTAGAGCGTCAAGCTCATGACAAATCCGATTATTACCACAGCCCCGCTCAATACAGCGCTGCCCGTTATCCGATAGATGGTCACCGTCTCCAGCGCAACCGATATCACCAATACGGCGTTGACTATCATTGCAGGCAAAAATACAGTTAGTATGTTGTGCGAGTAGTTATGCCCTCCACGTATTATGGCTATTGCAAAAAGAAGAAGGCAAAGCGCGCTATACGCTGCGCCAATTATTAAAGCAGACGAAAATGCATGGGCTAGAGCCCCATAAAAGCGGTTGAGACCTCTTGCCGAAGAAATTCGGTGCCCCTCTTTATAGCCATGCTCCTGTAAAAGCACCAAACAAACGATGAGTGGAACGAACAGGGATGTACCGGCAAAAGCGCTGCGCGCAAGGGACTCATCAGGCGCAGAAGGATCGATTGCATTCCAGAGGAAACCAATATCCTCCCCACAAACGCCATAGCCAAAGGTGAGCAACGTTGTTCCGTTTTTTAGAAAGATGCCGAAGAGAAGGCCGAACGCCAGCATAAGCGCAAGACCAAACTTCGCCGGAAATATCCTGTGCAAACGCATCATATCTGCCTTTATGGGATGGATCGCCCGCTTCATAGCGAGACCGCCTTCATCAAGCGCCTGTAATACTCTTTTAGGGACGACGCCTCATCCCTTATGACATCCATCGATTCCTTTTTTAGCAGTTCACCGTCATGAAGAAACAGGCAGCTTGTTGCAACCGATGCCAGCTCATCCAAGTCGTGGCTAGAGATAAGCATGGTTTTGCCCTGCTCCCGATTCAATCGGCCGATAAGGGTCCATATGCTCTCAATGCCCAGCGGGTCCAACCCGTTTGCTGGCTCATCAAAAATAAGCAGATCAGTGTCACCCAACAAAGCTGTAGCTATATCCAGCCGCCGTTTCATTCCCAGAGAAAAACTGCCTACGCTCTTTTTCTCATCGATGTCCAGCCCGACTAGGCCCAAGACGCGAGGAACCTCACGTTTCTCATCGAGCCCCCATTCCGCACATCGGATCCGAAGATTCTCAGCCGCACTGAGAGATTGGTATGCTCCGCAGGAATCTGGCACATAGCCGACACGCGTCCGCATCAAGCTCAGCTCTTTTTTCGACTTGCCTCCAAAGAGCTCCACGCTCCCCGACGATGGCTCACAGAGGCCCAGCACTATTTTAATAAGCGTGCTTTTGCCCGCCCCGTTTGCACCAACAAGGGCGCAAAGCTCAGACTGATCCACCTCGAAGGAAACGTCATGCAAAACGCGGCGCCTCCCATAGCGCTTTGACACCCTTGATAGCCTTATCGTCGATGCGTTCATTGGCCTCCCGTTCCGCTTGATAGCAAAACCGCTCATATCGTTCCTTCTTTACTTTATCGTTTTCCATAGTTGTTATTGTTTTTCGATAACTCATATTTGTCAAGATAATCTAAAAGAAAGAACCCGTGTTAGACACGGGTCCCTTCACGCTGATATTTCGTTTTAGTTGTTCGCCTTAA
>OOCX01001815.1_pt1 | contig 12429 bp, 5 predicted proteins | sample 1671231 | NCBI WGS metagenome assembly OOCX01 (sample SAMN06348135, study PRJEB24527) | human gut metagenome | biome: human gut; feature: ankylosing spondylitis patient; material: feces | host: Homo sapiens | place: China | collected 2015-10 | reverse complement strand
CCTGACGCAGGCTGTCATCCGGGCTGGTCACGCTATACAGATATTTTTCCGGATTGGTGACGCGGTACTGCACGTTCATCTCAACGCGCACTACGTTCTCGTCCGACGTCAGCATCACACCAGAAGCGGCCAGTTCACGCACGGCTTCCACGTTCACCGGTTTGACTTCGTCGATAAACGTCGGTTTCCAGTTCAGACCCGGCTCAACCAGATGGCTGAATTTACCAAAGCGTGTTACCACGCCGCGTTCGGCTTCTTTAATGGTATAGAAACCACTGGCCGCCCAGATAATGACAATCGCTGCCGCTGCGATGGTAACGACACGACCGCCAAGCTGCGGGCGCGGGCCTTGCGATGAACTGCCACCGCCAGATCCGGTGCCTTTACCGCCGCCCAGACCACCGAGCTTTTTGCTCAGTTTGCGGAAGATATCATCTAAATCAGGTGGCCCTTGATCGCGACCGCCTTTGTTTCCATTTCCCTCAGAGTTGCCGCCAGGTTTGCTGCTTCCCCACGGGTCGCGGTCTTGTCCGTTATTACCGGGCTGATTCCACGCCATGTTTGTGCTCCATATTTGTTATGCGGTGATCCCTGTTGTCTTTCGACGCCAGAGGATATGACTCCACGCTTCAGACGCTACGCCGTTAGATCAGGTAATCGATCAACGCCGGTTCTTGTTTACAGAGGCGACGCCAGTCAACGATCGGCATACGAACTTGCAGACTTACGCTGCCGTCCTCCTCCATCCACTCTTTTTCTATTGCCTGAAGCTGATAAAAACGACTTCTCAGACGCCCTTCCTGCGGTGGCAGACGCAATGTATGCTGCGCCACCTCGCCGGAAAGCCGCTCCGTCAAAGCCTGAAAAAGCTGTGGTATCCCCGCTCCGGTCTGTGCGGAAAGCCAGACACGGATCGGTTTGTTCTCTTCGTCCCGATCAATACGCGGTTCGAAATCTTCCAGCATATCGATCTTGTTCATCACCAGCAGGGTTGGGATCTCGTGAGCGTCGATCTCTTCAAGAACCGTATTCACCGCTTCGATGTTTTCTTGTACACGCACATCCGCCGCATCAATGACGTGCAGCAGTAATGTGGCTTGCCGCGTCTCTTGTAACGTGGCTTTAAATGCCGCCACCAGATCGTGCGGCAGGTGGCGAATAAACCCTACGGTATCTGCAAGTACGGTTTCACCGACATCTGCAACGTCAATACGCCGCAACGTCGGGTCGAGGGTGGCAAACAACTGGTCTGCCGCGTAGACCCGCGCTTCGGTGATGCGCAGCCGCTCGCGCGAAAGCGCCACGGCATAGCGGAAATTCTGCAGGCGCAGCGTTTGCTGGACGTAATTGTAGTATTCGGCCGTCAGGCTGGCTACGAAGTCCTCGATCGTGATGCGGGTGCGGACAGTGCCCATCTCCTGCATCTCTTTGAGCTTTTTGTAGTTGGTACGGATGCGGAATCCGTCGAAAATCGTCCAGTTGAGGTTGATCCCGGCGTTGAACGTCTGGTCGTAGATGCCGTTGTCCGACCATGCGTCCCCTTCGCGCGGTGTGGTGCGCTCGTTGTCCAGCGCCCCCGAATAACCCGCCTCGAAGTCGATCGTCGGCACCATGCCGGCATTTGCCGCCGTGGCATTGTTGTCGCTGATGCGCTCCCCATTGCGCACGATGCGTATGTCGTAGTTGTTTTCCAACCCTATTTCCAGGCACTTGCGGAGGGTCAGCTCCTCCTGTGCCGCCGCCGTTGCGAAAATCCCCGCGGCCAGGGCCGATAAAATCACTCGTTTCATTGGGCTTCCTTATTTCTATTTCTTACTCCGGTCTGTCGATACGTAGCTGTATATTGCCGGGACGATGTAGAGCGTCAGCAGGGTGGATACCACCATACCGCCCACTACGGCGATACCCATGGCGATACGTCCGTTGGCACCTTCGCCCGTGGCGACGGTCAGCGGCAGCAGGCCGAGTATGGTCGAGGCGCTCGTCATCAGGATCGGGCGCAGGCGTTGCAGCGAGGCTTCCTCGATGGCGTGCAGTTTGTCGATCCCGGCTTCCTGCTTCTGGTTGGCGAACTCCACGATCAGGATGCCATTCTTGGCCACCAGGCCGATGAGCATGATGATGCCGATCTGGCTGAAGATGTTCATCGTCTGCCCGTTGGCGGCCATGAACACCAGTGCCCCCGCAATGGCCAGCGGCACGGTGAGCATGATGACCAGCGGGTCTTTGAAGCTCTCGAACTGTGCCGCGAGGATCAGGTAGATCAGCAGGATGGCCAGCAGGAAGGCGAACATCAGGCTCGACGAACTTTCACGGAACTCCTTCGAGTCGCCGGCCAGCGCCGTGCGGAAATCGTCGCCGAGCGTTTCGGCGGCGATGCGATCCATCTCGTCGAGCCCCTGCCCGATGGTCTTGCCCTTCGCCAGCCCGGCCGATACGGTCGCCGAGAGGAACCGGTTGTAGTGGTACAATTGCGGCGGGGCGACGTTCTCTTCCAGTGCGATCAGGTTGTCCAGCTGGATCATCTCGCCCTTGTCGCTGCGTACGTAGATCGACTGCAGGTCGGCGGGCTTGTTGCGTTGCTGGCGGTTGATTTCGGCCAGTATCTCGTATTGCTTGCCGTTCATGTAGAAGTAGCCCATACGCTGGCCGCTCAAGCCATACTGGAGCGTCTGGGCGATGTCGCGCGTCGAGACGCCCAGCAGGTTCGATTTGTCGCGGTTGATGATGATGCGCGCCTCGGGCTTGCTGAATTTCAGGTCGACGTCGGCCATCTGGAACACGGGGCTTTCGTAGACCTTGCGCATGAATTCGGGCAGCACCTCCTGCAACCGTTCGATGCCGGTGGCCTGCAGGACGTACTGCACGGGCATGTTGCCGCGGCGGCCGCCGAAGGTGCTCTGCTGCTGCACGAAGGCGCGGGCCTTGGTCTTGGTACGCACGGCCGCCGAAAGCTCCTCGGCGATCTCCATCTGCGAACGTTTGCGCTCCGCGATGTCCGTCAGAGCGATGCGAACGTTACCCGAACCGCTCGATACGCGTGCCGTGACCGATTTTGCCTCCGGCACGAGCGAATCGACCAGGCGGTTGATGTCCTCGGTGTAGTCGCGCAGGTATTCGTAGGTGGCGCCTTCCGACCCGCGGGTGTTGATCGAAATCTGCGAGCGGTCTTCGAGCGGCGCCATTTCCGCCGGGATGGCCCGCCACAGCCAGCCGATCAGTCCGACCATCAGGGCGATGAGCGGCAATGCCACCCAGCGCCGCCGCAGGAACCCGGCCAGCGTGCGCTGGTAAAAGTTGTTCATTCCCACGAAGAAGGGCTCGGTCTTGCTGTAAAACCAGCTCTTGCGCTCCTGCCGCACCAGCAGTTTGGTCGCCAGCATCGGGGTGATGGTCAGCGCAGCGAAGGTCGAGATGACCACCGCGCCCGAGATCACCATGCTGAATTCGCGGAACAGGCGGCCGGTCATGCCCTCCATGAAGACGATCGGGAAGAACACGGCGATCAGCGTGACCGACGTCGAGATGACGGCGAAGAAGATCTCCTTGGCGCCTTCGATGCCGGCCTCCTTGGGCGTCATGCCGCGTTCGATGCGGATGTAGATGTTCTCGGTCATCACGATGGCGTCGTCCACCACCAGTCCCACCGAGAGCACCACGGCCAGCATCGACAGCACGTTGATCGAGAACCCGGCGACGTACATCAGGAAGAACGTGCCGATGAGCGAGACCGGGATCACGATGCACGGGATGAGCGTCACGCGCCAGTTGCGCAGGAAGAGGAAGATGATGATGATGACAAGGACGAAGGCCTCGTAGACGGTCTGTCTCACCTCGTCGATCGAGGCGCGGATGAAGCGCGTGTTGTCGAACCCGTAGGAGGTCACCACGTCGTCCGGCAGGTCTTTCTTCATCGTCTCCATGCGCTGGTAAACCGCATCGGCGATGTCGATGTGGTTGGCTCCCGGCTGGGGGATCACCACGACGCCCACCATCGGGATACCGTTCATTTTCATGTAGCTGCGCGTATCCTGGGGGCCCAGTTCGGCGCGTCCCACGTCGCTCAGGCGGATGATGCGGTTGGAGGCTTCGCGTACGACCAGGTCGTTGAACTCCTGCGTGGTGTGCATCAGCCCCATCGTGCGGATCGTCAGCTCGGTGGTGTTGCCTTCGATGCTGCCCGAGGGAAGCTCTACGTTTTCGCGGTCGAGGGCGTTCTTGATGTCCACGGGCGTAATGCCGTATCCGGCCATCTTGGCCGGGTCGAGCCACAGGCGCATCGAGTAGCGTTTCTCACCCCATATCTGCACGCCGCTGACGTTGTTGATCGTCTGCAGCTGCTCCTTGACCGTCAGGTCGGCGATCTCGCTCAGTTCCAGCAGCGAACGTTTGTCGCTCTGGATGGTTACCATCAGGATCGGCGTGGCGTCGGCATCGGCTTTGGTGACCGTCGGAGGGTCGCAGTCGCGGGGCAGGTAGCGCTGGGCGCGCGACACCTTGTCGCGCACGTCGTTGGCCGCGGTTTCCAGGTCTACCGAGAGTTCGAATTCGACCGTGATGCGGCTCTGTCCCTGGCTGCTGACGCTCGACATCGAGCGGATGCCCGGGATGCCGTTTATGTTCTGTTCGAGCGGCTCGGTGATCTGGTTCTCGATCACATCGGCATTGGCTCCCGGATAGGAGCACGTCACCGAGATGATGGGATTGTCGACACTCGGAAACTCCCGCACGCCCAGATAGCTGTATCCGATAAAGCCGAATAGCAGGATGATGATCGTCAGCACCGATGCCATTACCGGCCGCCGGATGCTCAGTTCGGAAATATTCATGCGGCGGCGGTTTTATTCGACGGTGTCGAGTTTTACGGGGAGACCTTCACGCAGCTGGAGCGTGCCGGAGACGATCAGCGTGTCGCCCGGGGACAGCCCCTCGACGACCTGTATCCGCGATTCTGTCCTCAGCCCGGTTTTTATGGCTACGGCGTGGGCCTTGCCGCCCTTATAGAGGAATACCTTGTCCACGCCCATTTCGGGGACGACGGCCTGCGTCGGGATGGCAATGGCGTCGGGGATGTCGTGCATGCGGATCTTTACGCTTACGAAGCGTCCGGGTAGCAGCCTGCCCCGCGTGTTGGGGTAGTGCGCACGTACCGAGAAGTAGTGGGTATTGGGGTCGATCTTCGATTCGGTGGCGTATACCTCGGCGTGAAACGTCTCGTTGTACCCCTCGACCGTGAACGTGAGGCGCGTCCCGGGTTTTATCTGGCTGGCGTAGCGCTCCGGGACGGAGAGGTCGATCTTCAGCGGCTTGATTTTGGTCAGCTTGGCCACCACGACGCTCGGCGAGGCATAGGCGCCTTCGCTGACGTTGCGCAGGCCGATCACGCCGTCGAACGGGGCGTGCAGCTCCGTGAGCGCGATGTTCGAACGCACGATGTCGATGTCGGCGTTGAGCATCGCCAGTTCGGTGCGGGCCTGTTCGTAGGCTTCCTGGCTGACGGCGTCCTTTTCGAGCAGGGCGCTCTGGCGGTATACACGGTCTTCGGCCAGTTTGAGCTGCGCTTCGTAGCGCGACAGTTGGGCCAGCAGCGGTTTGTCGTTGACTTTGGCCAGCAGTTCCCCCTTGCGGACGGTCGAGCCTTCCTGGAAGTTGATCGAGACGATCTTGCCCGAGGTTTCGAACGAGAGGTCTACCTCCTCGTCGGGGAGCAGGCTGCCCACCGAGGTGATGCCGTCCGTGAGGGTTTGCGGCCGCACGACGAGCCCGTTGACGTTCAGGACACTATTTTTCCGGGGTATGCTGATTTCCGCCGGGTCGGCGGCGGACGAACTGCCGCGGTAGTGGTTGTAAACGAACAGCCCTGCACAGAATACTACGAGGATGACGGACGTGATGATCCATTTCTTTTTTTTCATACCGGAGAGGTTGTCTTTAATGAGGGATGTGCAAAGATACGAAAAAACCCGCTATGCTTCCGCTGCCGGAAGGTATAATTGCACCCGTTTGTCGTAAAAACGGGGCCGGTTGCGGGTTCGTGTATGCCCGTTTCCGGCGAAACGGCAAAAAACGCCGGCGAAACGACCGGCACCCGCCGCATTCCCCTACCGTTGGGAGCAATACCTACATGTTATTATTCTGTCCCGAAAATTACCTAAAACAGGGAATTGTCCGGGCTTGGCGGGCACCTTAACTTTGCCACCGCAAACAAAATAAACGGAGAGCCTATGCGTCTTGGAATTTTACTGTTTACCCCTATTTTCTTACTGGCGGGTGTTACCCTGCATGCGCAGGAAGCCGTGAACGCCCCCGAACCTGCGGCCGCGGCCGATTCGGCTGCCAATGCCGAGCTGAAGGCACAGCTGAAAGCCGAACTCCTGTCGGAGATCCGGGCCGAGCTCTCTTCCGAAGTGAAGACCGCCGTCAGCAAAGAGGCCGACAAACCCTCACGGCTGACCGTGGGCGGGTACGGCGAGGCCGTCATGACGCGCAATTTCTTCAGCGACAACTACCTGCGTTATATCAGCCCTGACAAGTACAAGAATGACAAAAGCCACGGCCGCTTCGACCTCCCGCATGTGGTCATCTACCTGGGCTACGATTTCGGGCGCGGCTGGTCGATGGGCACCGAGATCGAATTCGAGCACGGCGGCACGGAGAGCGCCTTCGAAACCGAATTCGAGGAGGGCGGCGAGTATGAGTCGGAGATCGAACGCGGCGGCGAGGTCGCCCTCGAACAGTTCTGGCTCCAGAAAAGCTTCAGCCCGGCCTTCAACCTGCGCCTGGGGCATATGATCGTGCCTGTCGGCGGAACCAACCAGCACCACATGCCCACCGAGTTCTTCGGGGTCTACCGTCCCGAGGGCGAGAATACGATCCTGCCCTGCACATGGCACGAAACGGGCATCAGCCTCTGGGGACGTGCCGGTGACTGGCGTTACGAGGTGATGTTCCTGCCGGGACTGGATTCCGACCGGTTCGGCGACAACGGTTGGGTCAGCGGCGGTGCCGGAAGCCCCTACGAATTCAAGATCGCCAATGCCTATGCCGGGGCGTTCCGCATCGACAACTACTCCGTCCCGGGCTTGCGCCTGAGCCTGAGCGGTTATGCTGGCAACAGTTTCAGCAATACCCTGAGTGCCAACCGTACCGGTGCGGACAGATACAAGGACGTGAAGGGTACGGTGATGATCGGCGCCTTCGATTTCCTCTACGATGCCCATAACTGGATCGTTCGCGGTAACTTCGACTACGGGCACCTGACCAATTCGGACAAGATTTCCCAGTTCAACCGCGATATGCCCAACGCATCGCCCTCGCCCAAGCAATATGTGGGTTCGGACGCCATCGCCACGGGGGTGGAAGCCGGTTACGACATCTTCTCGCAGATACGCAAGCTCAAGGAGAGGGGACACCGCTTCTACGTCTTCGGCCGTTATGAGTTCTACGATTCGATGTTCGATACCGCCAAGTCGGTGATCCGCCTGGACTGGTGCGGCCGCCAGCGGGTAGCCGTCGGGTTCAATTATTATCCGATCAAGAACATTGTCATCAAGGCCGAGTACGGCATCGGCCTGCTCCGGTCGTACGACTACACCGACTCCGCCACCGGGGAGACCCGCACGGGGCGTTTCAAAAACGAGCCCTCCCTTTCGCTGGGGATCGCCTATTCCGGCTTTTTCAGACGTTAACCAAATCATAATGAGAATATGAAAAATCTGTTCAAAAATTCCGTTTATGCAGCCGCGGCACTCGTCCTGGCGCTCGGGGCCGCATCGTGCAGCGACAGCGACGGCGATTACACGTTTGCCGACGAGCGTGAAGAGGCGCTCAAGAATGCTGCCGTAGATTTCGTCGACAATAACGTGATTCCGACCTATAAGGCCCTGGCCGACGGGAGCATCGCCTTGCAGGAGGATTGCGAGGCCATGCTGGAGGCTTTCGACGCGGGAACCCTTACGACCCCGCTGGTGCAGGCCGCCTGCAACGACTGGATCACCACGCGCAAGCACTGGGAGCTCAGCGAGGCCTACCTTTACGGCGCTGCGGCCGATTACGACATCGACCCGCATATCGACTCCTGGCCGCTGGACGGCACGGCGCTTCAGAACCTGCTGAACAACAACAGTATGATGGCCGAGATCGAGAGGAATCCCGATTATGTCAGCGCCAATCTGGGTTACGGCCTGCTCGGGTTCCATGCGTTGGAATACATGCTTTTCGAGAATGCGGGCCCCCGCGCCCTCGGCAAATACACCCGTCCCCAGCTGGTATACCTGGTCGGTGTGGCCAACGATCTGTGCAACATGTGCGTACGCCTCGAAGCTTCGTGGGCGGGGCTGGACAATGTCACCGAAGAGAAGCAGACGATCCTGGGCGATGCCGAACTGGAGCCGACTTTCGACTACGGCGCTTCGATGCGCAATTCGGGGAAGGGCGGCAGCAAGTACCGCAACTATAAGGATGCCGCCGAGGAGATCATCCAGGGCTGCATCGACATCGCCACGGAGGTCGGCTCGCAGAAGATCGGCCGTCCGGCCAACGGAACCAGCTCCGAGGATATCAATTACATCGAGTCGCCTTACAGCCAGAATTCGAAGACCGATTTCATCGACAACATCATCAGCATCCGGAACACCTATCAGGGCATGACCTCCGGCGACGCTTCGGTGAGCGACTGGATCGAGGTGGTCGACCCCGTCCTCGATACGGAGGTTCGCAATGCGATTTCCACGGCGATCGAAAAGATCGAGGCCTGCCCGGCCCCGTTCGTCGACAACCGTACGGCACAGGCATGGAAGGATGCCGCCACCTATTGCAATAACGACCTTGTGAACGCGCTTACGAAGGCGCTGACGGCACTGTCGGTCGAAAAATAACCATTTTCAGCAATGAAAAAGCACTTGATTTACAGCCTGTGCATGTCGGCAGCCCTGATGGCTGCCGCGTGCGCTGATGACAAGGGGACGGATCCCGCCCCCGATCCGAATCCCGACCCCGTTCCCGAGGAGTATTACGCCGGCGGCAAGCTCGGCACGGCTTTCAACACTACGTCGGTGGCCTACGAGCAGCCTACGCCGGTCGTCGATGACGACGCCGCGATGACGCAGCGTTTCCTGAACGGCGAGGCGCTGTTCGAAAAACCCTTCACGGCCAACTCGTCGGGTGTGCGCTACGGCCTCGGGCCGCTCTATATCCGCACCTCGTGCCTGCACTGCCACCCGGGCTACGGCCACGGCAAGCGTATCGAAGGCGCGTTCAACACCAACCAGATCGGCAACGGCTATCTGCTGGTCATCACCGACGAGGACGACAATTACCTGACATCGCTCACCGGTATGCCGCAAACGCGGGCCGTGGCGCCGTTCAAAGCCCCGATCGACGAATCGAAGATCATGATCGGCTGGCAGGAGTATACCGACGAGTGGGGCAATAAGTTTCCCGACGGCGAGTCTTACAGCCTGATCTATCCCGAAGTGACGATCCCCGAGGACGCCTATTACGTGCCGCTGATCGGCGCCAAGGGCGAGGTGCCCTATGCCAAGGTGCGCGTGCGCCTCGAATCGACCATCGGCATCTACGGTACGGGCTTGCTGGATGCCATTTCGGACAGCGACCTGAAAGCCGAGTACGTTCGCCAGGAGCAGAACGGCGTGCCGCTCAATCCCGCGATCTTCAGGAACGGCGAGTGGGTCAAGACCTATGGGACGACCACCCATCCGCTGCGCTATACCTATGCCCTGAGTCGCGGCCCGTTGCAGGATGCGGCGGGTGCCAATGCCATCTGGAACATCACCAACGTGACCCGCTCTGACCGCCGTTACCACTACATGACCGCTGCTTATGCCGAAGTAGCGTCGAAGGACGCCGATGTGCAGCGGGATTTCTACACGCTTTTCCCGGCGTGGAACAAGACGGGCGACGTTGCGCAGGATATTTACAACTATCTGATGAACAAGGAACTGCCTGTCGAGATGAGCGATGAGGACTATGTCGACTTCATGGTCTGGCACCGCGGTCTGGCCGTACCGGCGGCGCGTAACCTCGACGATGCGGACGTTAAACGCGGCAAGACGCTCTTCACCGAGATCGGCTGTGCCACCTGCCACCGTCCGACCTGGACGACGGGCGACGATGTCTTTACCGACCCCAACGGTTTCTTTGCCGACGGCGACAGCCGCCTGCCGCGTTATCCTAACCAGAAGATCTGGCCCTACTCCGACATGGTGCAGCACCGGCTCTTCATGGTGAACGACATCCGCACGGGCTGGTGCCGTACGACGCCGCTCTGGGGCCGTGGCCTGAGCGAGAAGTGCACGGGCGCCAGCGACCGCCTGCACGATTGCCGTGCGCGGACGGTCATCGAGGCTATCATGTGGCATGGCGCGGCGCAGAGCGACGCCCGCTGGTCGGTCGAGAAGTTCCGCACGCTGAGCAAGGACGACCGCGACGCGGTGGTCGAATTCATCGAATCCATCTAACCCTTCCCGGATATGTGCGAAGCGCCGGTGCCCCGTGCATCGGCCTTTGCCGTGTCCGGACGATGCATTCACACACGAACGAACGGATGAAACTGTTGAAACTGTTGAAACGCCTTGCCTTCGGGCTGCTCGGAGCCGTGATGGCGGTGCTCGTTACGGCCACGGTACTTGAAAAGATATACGGTACGGATTTCGCCGCTGCGCATATCTACGGCGCGGGCTGGTTCGCCGCGCTTTGGGGTGCCCTCACCCTCGCGGCGCTGGCCTGCCTGTTCCGCCGGAAATTGTGGCGGAGGCCCGCCGTCCTGTTGCTGCACCTCTCTTTCGCGGTCATCCTCGCGGGGGCTTCCGTGACATGGCTCTTCGGCCGGCAGGGGACGTTGCACCTGCGCACGGGCGATCCCGGGGCGACCGCATTCGCCGGCCGTGACGGTTCGGAGCAAATACTGCCCTTCCGGGCCCGGCTGGACGATTTCCGCATCGAGTATTATGCCGGCACCCGTGCGCCGATGGATTTCGTCAGCCTTCTCACCCTGACGGCCGACGACGGGTCGCTGCACGGTGAAGTCGGCATGAACCGCATCCTGGTTTTCCGGAATTATCGGTTCTACCAGTCCGCCTATGACGAGGACGGACGGGGTACGACCCTTTCCGTTTCGTATGATCCGTGGGGCATCGGCATCACCTATGCCGGGTACGGGCTGCTGCTCGTTTCCATGCTGGCGTTCCTGTGCGACAGGCGCGGGGGTTTCAGGCGGTTGCTGCGCAGCCCTGCGCTCCGCAAGGCGGCGCTGTGTCTTGTCCTCTGTACGGCGGCCGTACAGGGTGCCCGGGCGGCTGACACCTTGCCGCAGACGCTTCCGCGCGAGGTCGCCGCGGAATTGGGCGACCTGTATGTCTACTACAACGACCGTATCTGTCCGTTGCAGACCCTGGCTAAGGATTTTACGGTGAAACTCTGCGGGAAGAGCCGCTACCGGGGACTTACGCCCGAGCAGGTGCTTTCCGGCTGGCTGTTCTATTACGACGACTGGAAACGCGAACCGATGATCCGCATCAGGAGTGCCGGGGCACGCCGCCTGCTGGAGGTCGGCGGGCGTTATGCGCGGCTGTCGGATTTCCGCAACCGGGTCAACGAATACCGGCTCGAAGGGGCTGCCGGGCGTCCGGCGGGCGAGGCCGATGAGAAATTCAACATCATCGGGATGGTCTGCACGGGCAGTATGCTGCGGATTTTTCCCTATACCGACCCTTCGGACAGCCTGCTGCGCTGGGCGTCGCAGGTCGACGGCCTGCCGCGGGAGCTGCCTCACGGGCAGGCGCTCTTTATCGGCCGGGCGATGAACTACGTCAGCGAACTGGTCGTAAAACGGGATTGGGCGGGGGTCGCAGGGGTGTTGCGCAAGATCCGCAGCTACCAGCAGAAGGAGGGCGGGGCGCATATGCCTTCCGGGCTGCGTTTCCGTGCCGAAAAACTTTATAACCGGCTCGATTGGTCGCTGCCGCTCGCCGCGGCATTCATCCTGACCGGGATCGGAGGATTCCTCGATGCCTGCCGCCGGATGGTGCGCGGGCGGGCTTTCGGGGCGAAAACCCGGGGCTGGCTCCTTGCGGGCGTTGCCGCCGGAGGACTGTATCTTACGCTGATGCTGGCGCTGCGGGGCTATGTCAGCGGCCACTGGCCTGTTTCGAACGGCTATGAAACGATGCGCTTCATGGCATGGTGTACGCTGCTGCTCACGCTGCTCTTCGCCCGCCGCTTCCTGTTCCTGCTGCCTTTCGGTTACCTGATCGCCGGGCTGTCGCTGATGGTTTCGATGATGGGGGAGTCGAACCCTCAGATCACGCAGCTGATGCCGGTTCTCGACTCGCCGCTGCTCTGCATCCATGTGATGCTGGTCATGGTGGCCTATGCGTTGCTGGCGTTCGTCATGTTCGGCGGCGTGGCAGG
>OOCX01001813.1_pt1 | contig 12435 bp, 8 predicted proteins | sample 1671231 | NCBI WGS metagenome assembly OOCX01 (sample SAMN06348135, study PRJEB24527) | human gut metagenome | biome: human gut; feature: ankylosing spondylitis patient; material: feces | host: Homo sapiens | place: China | collected 2015-10 | reverse complement strand
CTTAAATTTCATGAATAAACAGACCGCTCCTTAGCTTCGGCTCGAACCAGGTCGATTTCGGCGGCATCAAAAGTCCCGCATCCGCCACTGCGAACAGCTCCGCAATGGACGTCGGATACATTGCAAACGCCACCGCGCAGTCCTGCTCACAGCGCCGCACCAGTTCGTCCATGCCCCGGATTCCACCGACGAAATCAATGCGTCCGTCCGTCTTCGGATCTCTGATGCCGAGCACCGGTTCAAGAAGCTTATTCTGCAGTATGGAAACATCCAGATCTGCAACCGGATCTTCCGGCGTGCGGTCCTCCTGCCGGATATGGCAGGAAAACCAGTGTCCTTCCATATACATGCAAAAGGTTCCCCGCTCCTTAGGTCTGGTATCCTCTGCCCCGGTAATCTCCTCAACGTCAAACCGCTTCTCAACTTCACGGTACAATCCCTTAAAAGAATACCCGTTCAGATCGCGGATCACACGGTTGTAATCCATAATCATGAGTTCATCATCCGGAAACAATACCGAGAGAAAATAGTTAAACTCCTCCTCCCCGGTATAACCCGGATGTTCCTTCCGGCGCTTCTGCCCTACTTTTACCGCGGACGCTGCCCGGTGGTGTCCGTCTGCAATGTAGATGCTGTCAACGCCCGCAAACGCTTCGTGAATTGCGGCAATATCCGCATCCTCGCGGATGACAAACACCCGGTGTCTCACGCCGTCCTCCGATGTGAAATCATATTCCGGCTCTCCCTGCTTCGTCTTTTCCACGATACGCCGGATCCCTTCATTCGCGCGGTACGCCAAAAAGATCGGTCCGGTCTGTGCGTTACAGACATCCACATGGCGGATGCGGTCGACCTCCTTCTCCGCGCGGGTATTCTCGTGCTTTTTGATGATGCCGTTCTCATAATCATCGATGGACGCGCAGGCTGCCACTCCCGTCTGCACTCTTCCGTTCATGGTGAGTTCGTAGAGGTAATAACACTTTTTATCCTCCGTCAGAAACGTGCCGTTCTCCACCCATTGCCAGAGTGTATCATGTGCACGCTCATACACCTTGTCGTCATACATATCCACTGACAGCGGGAACTGCGTCTCCGCGCGGTCGATGCTAAGGAAAGACTGCGGATGCCGCTCCACTTCCTTCGTAGCTTCCTCTCTGTTATAAACATCATAAGGGAGGGCAGCAATCTCTGCTGCCTTCCCTCTCTGTGGTCTGATGCTTACAAATGGTCTGATTTCTGCCATTGTTCTCACACCTCGTTATTTTACTTTCCGTACTTTTAGTACTCCATCCGTCTGCTCCAGCTTTGCGAGCACATCCTCCGGCACGTTCGTATCCACATCGATCAGCGCATATGCATAGTCGCCCCTGGACTTGTTCGCCATGCCATCGATATTGATTCCGGCATTGCCGAGAATTGTTGTAAAATGGCTTAACATACCACTCTCGTTCTTGTGCAGAATACCGATTCTTCCTGCCGTCATGCAAGCGCCCATGCTGCAGTCCGGGAAGTTGACCGAATGTACGATATTGCCGTTCTCAAGGTAATCGCGGATCTCGCGCACTGCCATGAGCGCACAGTTGTCCTCGGACTCTGCCGTGGATGCGCCCAGATGTGGTGTCACGATGCAGCCCTTTGCACCGACTGTCGTGGTGTTCGGAAAATCGGAAACATATTTTTTGATCTTGCCCGCTGCCAGTGCGTCCACCATCGCCTCCTCATCCACGAGAAGATCTCTCGCAAAGTTGAGCACGATCGCCGTCGGCTTCATCATTGCAATCGCATCCGCGCCAATCATCTTTCTGGTGGAATCCAAAAGCGGCACATGAATCGTGATATAGTCGCACTCGCGGTAAATGTCCTCCACGTTGCTGATGTGCTTCACGCTCCGGGAAAGGCTCCATGCTGCACTGACGGAAATATACGGATCGTAGCCGTACACTTCCATTCCCATGTGGGTCGCCGCATTGGCAACCAGAACACCGATTGCACCAAGTCCGATAACACCTAACTTCTTGCCGGAAATCTCGGTTCCTGCAAAATTTTTCTTCTGCTTTTCAGCAGTTTTGGCGATATTCTCGTCGTTCTGATTCGCCAGACACCAGTCGATGCCGCCCACGATATCACGGGACGCGTAGAGCATTCCCGCAAACACCAGCTCCTTGACACCGTTTGCATTGGCGCCCGGGGTGTTGAATACGACAATTCCCTTCTCCGCGCATTTATCCAGAGGAATGTTGTTCACGCCGGCACCGGCTCTCGCCACTGCCGCAAGTCCCTCCGGGAGTTCCAGGTCATGCATTGCGGCGCTTCTCACAAGCACTGCCTCCGCATCCTTTAAGTCTTCCACCTTCTGATAATCATCCGAAAACAGATCCAGACCGACCGCTGCGATCGGATTTAAGCAATGATACTTATGCATTTGCATTCTCCTCCTCGAACTTTTTCATAAACGCAACCAGCTTCTCCACGCCCTCTTTCGGCATTGCATTGTAGATGGAAGCGCGCATACCGCCCACGGTGCGGTGGCCTTTTAAGTTCACAAAGCCTGCGGCTGTCGCTTCTTTTACAAACTTCGCATCCAGCTCTTCGTTGCCGGTCACAAACGGCACATTCATGAGGGAGCGGTCCTCCGGAACAACGGTTCCGTGGAACAGTTTGCTCTGATCCAGGAAATCATAAAGGATCTTCGCCTTTTCCTCATTGCGCTCCTTCATCACGGAAAGACCGCCCATCTTCTTTAACCACTTGAATACCTTGCCGCAGATATAGATGCCGTAGCACGGCGGTGTGTTGTATAAGGAATCCGCATCGGCGTGTGTCTTGTATTTTAACATGGTCGGTGTTCCCGGAAGGGTATCTTCCGTGATCAGATCCTCGCGGATGATGACGATGACAACTCCCGCCGGTCCTACGTTCTTCTGCACGCCGCCGTAGATCACACCGTATTTTGTCACATCCACCGGCTCAGACAAAAAGCAGGAGGATACGTCCGCTACCAGCGTGTGTCCCTTGGTATTCGGAAGCTTCTTGTATTTTGTTCCGTAGATCGTATTATTCTCGCAGATGTACACATAATCCAGATCTTCCGGGATATCCAGGTCGGAACAATCCGGGATATAGGAAAACGTCTTATCCTCGGAAGATGCAAGCTTTACTGCCTCGCCGTAAATCTGTGCTTCCTGATAAGCTTTCTTCGCCCACTGGCCTGTAACGATATAGCCTGCCTTGCGGTTCTTCATCAGGTTCATCGGGATCATGGCGAACTGCTGGGATGCTCCGCCCTGTAAAAACAGAACTTTGTAATTGTCCGGAATGTTCATCAGATCTCTCAGATCCTGCTCTGCCTCTTTGATGATGTTGTCATACACCTTGGAGCGGTGGCTCATCTCCATCACAGACATTCCGCTTCCTCTGTAGTCCAGCATCTCATCTGCTGCTTCTTTTAAGACCTCTTCCGGCAGCACTGCCGGACCTGCTGAAAAATTGTACACTCTGCTCATTTTCTAATTCCTTTCCTTTCTCTTTTATTACGGCAGTTCCCTACGCTGCCGCCTCCATGCCCCCTGTAACAAAACATATACGCATGTTATGACTGCGCTGCGGCTAAATCCTCCCCGGTAAATGCCGTACTGATGTCCGCACCCGGAGCAACCATCGGCCATACCTTGTCATCGCAGCCGATCACACAATCGATCACTACCGGCGTCTTTGCAGCAAGCGCTGCTTTTAACGCCTCATTAAATGTCTCGCGGGTTGTGGCGCGGTACCCAGTCGCCCCCATCGCCTCCGCAAGCTTCACATAGTCGACGCCGTCGTCTAAAACCGTCGCTGAATAGCGTTTTTCGTAAAACAGATCCTGCCACTGCCGCACCATGCCGAGCACATGATTGTTCACAATCACTTCGATCAACGGCAGCTTCTGCCGGACTGCGGTAGCAATCTCGTTCATATTCATGCGAAAACATCCGTCCCCCGCGATATTGATCACCTGTTTTTCCGGATTTGCAACCTGTGCACCGATCGCAGCGCCCAGTCCGTATCCCATGGTGCCAAGTCCGCCGGATGATAAAAACGTGCGCGGATTTTTATATTTATAATACTGTGCAGCCCACATCTGGTGCTGTCCTACTTCTGTCACAATGATGGCGTCGCCGTCTGTCTGGCGGTAAATCTCCTCCACCAGATAAGGTCCGGTCAGTCCCGGCTCCTGGTATGTGAGCGGATATTTTACTTTATAGTCCAGAATATGCGCTATCCACGCTTCATGCCCCAGCTGCGGCAGTTCCTCGTTGATCCGCTTTAAAATTTCTTTCAGGTCTCCGATCACAGCCGCATCGACACGGATATTTTTATTGATCTCCGCTGCATCCACATCAAACTGTAAGATCATCGCCTGCTTTGCAAACTTCTTGGCATTGCCGAGCACACGGTCGGAAAAGCGCACGCCGACGGCGATCAGCAGATCACACTCGCTCACGCCGAGGTTGGACGTCTTGGTTCCGTGCATGCCGAGCATCCCCGTGTAGAGATCGTTCGTCCCGTCAAAGGCTCCCTTTCCCATCAGGGAATCGCACACCGGTGCGTCCACTTTATGTACAAATTCTTTTAATTCCGCGCTCGCCCCGGAGATCACAGCACCACCGCCCACAAATATGTACGGTTTCTCTGCCGCTTTTATCATCGCAAGCGCCTTCGCAAGATCCTCTTCCCGTATCGTGTCCGTCACACGCGCGATCGGCTCTGCCTTGCAGAATTCATACTCCGTCTTTGCCGCCGTAATATCCTTCGGGATATCGACGAGCACCGGCCCCGGACGCCCCTTCTGTGCGATCCGGAATGCTCTGCGGATCGTGTCCGCAAGCTTTGTGACATCCTTTACGATAAAATTGTGCTTTGTGATCGGCGTCGTGATGCCTGCAATATCGATCTCCTGAAAACTGTCTTTGCCGAGAAGCGGCACATTGACGTTGCATGTGATCGCTACGATCGGCACGGAATCCATGTATGCCGTGGCAATTCCCGTCACAAGATTCGTCGCTCCCGGTCCGGACGTTGCGAAACAGACTCCTACTTTTCCGGTACTTCTCGCATAACCGTCCGCCGCATGGGAAGCTCCCTGCTCATGTGAAGTTAAAATATGCCGAATCTCCTGATGCTTATATAATTCATCGTATACATTCAGTATGGCTCCGCCCGGGTATCCGAATACGGTGTCCACACCCTGTTCTTTCAGACATTCGATGACAATCTGTGCTCCTGTCAGCTCCATGTCGTATACCTTCCTTTTCTATCCTACTGTTCTTCCGGGAGCGCCAGTATCGCTCCACGGTTGCCCGAAGTCACGAGCGATGCGTACCGCTTTAAGTATCCGGTCGTCACCTTCGGCTCTCTCGGCTGCCATTTTGCCTTTCTGGCCAAAAGCTCCTCGTCCGATACGGCGAGTTCCAGCTTTAACTCCGGAATATTGATCTTAATAAGATCTCCCTCTTCCACCAGTGCAATCGGTCCGCCGACCGCTGCCTCCGGCGATACATGGCCGATCGACGCGCCGCGGCTTGCACCGGAAAAACGTCCGTCTGTAATCAGTGCCACCGAAGATCCAAGCCCCATTCCCGCAATCGCGGAAGTCGGGTTTAACATCTCGCGCATACCCGGTCCGCCCTTCGGGCCTTCATAGCGGATCACAACGACATCCCCGGCAACAATCCTGCCTCCCTTGATCGCTGCGATCGCATCCTCCTCACAGTCGAAGACTCTCGCCGGTCCCTCGTGCACCATCATCTCATCGCAGACTGCCGAGCGCTTGACCACGCTGCCGTCCGGCGCAAGATTGCCCTTCAATACGGCAAGTCCGCCGGTCTTGCTGTACGGGTGATCCACCGGACGGATCACTTCCGGATTCTTATTCACTGCATCCGCAATATTCTCCCCGACGGTCTTTCCGGTCACGGTCATGCACTCCGTGTGCAGCAGTCCGATGTCCGCCAGTTCTTTCATTACCGCATAGACGCCGCCCGCCTCGTTGAGATCTTCCATATAAGTCGGTCCTGCCGGTGCCAGGTGGCACAGGTTCGGTGTCTTCTCGCTGATCGGATTGGCAAATGCAATATCAAAATCAAATCCCACTTCATGGGCGATTGCCGGAAGATGGAGCATGCTGTTCGTCGAACAGCCGAGCGCCATATCCACGGTCAGCGCATTCAAGATGGCTTCCTTCGTCATAATATCACGCGGGCGGATATTTTTGCGGTACATTTCCATCACCGCCATACCCGCATGCTTGGCGAGCTTGATGCGCTCCGAATAGACTGCCGGGATCGTGCCGTTTCCGCGAAGTCCCATTCCCAGCGCCTCGGTGAGACAGTTCATGGAGTTCGCCGTGTACATTCCAGAACAGGAGCCGCAGGTCGGACAAACCTTCTCCTCGTATTCCCTGACTTCCTCCTCCGTCATCGTGCCGGCTGCATAGGAACCTACCGCCTCAAACATGGAAGAGAGGCTGCGCTTTTTGCCCTGTACATGTCCGGCAAGCATCGGTCCGCCTGACACGAACACTGTGGGTACATTGATGCGCGCTGCAGCCATCAAAAGTCCCGGGACATTCTTATCGCAGTTCGGAACCATGACGAGCGCATCAAACTGATGTGCAAGCGCCATACATTCCGTGGAATCGGCGATCAGATCACGCGTCACCAGCGAATATTTCATACCGATATGTCCCATCGCAATTCCGTCGCAGACCGCGATCGCCGGAAATACCACCGGCACGCCGCCAGCCTCCGCAACACCAAGCTTTACCGCGTTGACAATCTTATCCAAATTCATGTGGCCGGGAACAATCTCGTTGTAGGAGCTCACAATGCCGACCATCGGCTTGTTCATCTCCTCCTCGGTAAATCCCAGCGCGTTAAACAAACTTCTATGAGGTGCCTGCTGCATCCCTTTTTTTACATTATCACTCTTCATCTATCTTAACTCCGTTTCTGTCATTCTATCTGATCCGCTCGCAGATCAGATCTCCCATCTGTGCCGTGCCGACCTGGGTTGCCTTTTCCTGCTGCTTCTCCTGCGGCATGATGTCGATCGTCCGGTAGCCATCCTTTAAGACCTGCTTCACCGCCTGCTCCACTGCATCCGCCTCCCGGTCCAGATCAAAGCTATAACGCAGCATCATGGCTGCACTTAAGATCGTTGCGATCGGATTCGCAATTCCCTTTCCTGCAATGTCCGGTGCCGAACCGCCGCTCGGCTCGTAGAGTCCGAACTTTGTATCGTTTAAGCTGGCGCTTGAGAGCATACCGATCGAACCGGTCACCATGCTCGCCTCATCCGACAAAATATCGCCGAACATGTTCTCCGTCAGAATCACGTCGAACTGCTTCGGGTCTTTTACCAGCTGCATCGCACAGTTGTCCACGAGCATATGCTCATAGGTCACTTCCGGGTAATCCTGCGCCACCTCCTCGACGATCTTTCTCCAGAGTCTCGAGGAATCCAGCACGTTTGCCTTATCTACACTCGTCACCTTTTTGCGCCGCTTCATGGCAATATCAAAACCGCGCTTAGCGATCCGTCTGATCTCGTTCTCATTGTAGGTCAGCGTATCCGTCGCTGTCAGCACACCGTCCACTTCCTCGGTCTTGCGCGCTCCGAAATACAGTCCGCCGGTCAGCTCCCGCATAATCATCATGTCAAATCCGTCCCCGATGATGTCGTCCCGAAGCGGGCATGCGGCTTTTAATTCTTCATATAAATATGCCGGTCTTAAGTTGGCAAACAGGTTCAGCGCCTTGCGGAGCTTTAAAAGTCCCGCCTCCGGTCTCTTCTCCGGCGGCAGCTGATACCACGGCGAAGTCGATGTGTTGCCGCCGATCGATCCCATCAGCACCGCATCGGAAGCCTTCGCGGAAGCGATCGCCGCATCCGTGAGCGGCTCACCCGTCGCGTCAATGGAGCAGCCTCCCATCAGAATCTCTTCATAGCGGAACACATGTCCGTAGGTCTTTCCAATCTGATCCAGAACTTTCTTTGCCTCTGTTACGATCTCCGGTCCGATCCCGTCGCCGGAAATCACGCCTACCTTATATTCCATCTCTCTAATCCCTCTTTTCTTCCTGCCGTGCAGGAATCCGTCTTGTATTGACTTTAGTACATTACTAACAGACAGTATATAAATTCTATAATAATGTATCTCGGGAAACAATGCAACCTCTGAATCTATTTTTCTTTTTCATACTCCCTATAACCGGGTCTTATGAAAAAGGAGCAGCCTGCCTTTTGTGTCCGCTGCTCCCTTCTGCCGTCTCATTCCGTCTGCTCTAACACAACGCTGTTCAGTCCAAAATAGACGCGCATATATTCATTTCTCCAGTCGCTTTTCTCCTCTGTAATATCGTCGAGGAAAAGCATCCACGGCTTTGCGGTATACGCCTTTAACACCACGTCTTCCCCCGCAGAATCACACAAAACGGCGTAGCGCTCATCAGCCTCCGCCGAATATTCCTGTGCCTCGCCGCTGCGGATCAGCAGGTATGCCTGCCATGCGGTCATATTTTCCCCGCATCCGATTATCATTCCCACCGCAAGGACAGCAGCCGTGATCAAAAAACTGCCCGGAAATTCTCCTGCAGCCCCGGACAGTGCTGCCGCCCCGGACGCCTCCAGTCTTGCCCATCCGCACAGATAGGCTTCATTTAACACAAACAGCCAAACGAAGGAAAAATATACCACGTTGGTCAGCCGGACGTCCCCCGGCGTTCCCATCGCGTAGATGGGCGGGCAGAACATTGCGCACAGCCAGGCGACCGACAACACAAAGACAAGCAGCGGATAGCGGAACGAAAATCCATACTGTCCGCGTATCTTCTTTACCAGGGGAAGAAGCACCGGAAGCAGCAGGACCGCCGTGACAATGACTGCAAGTCCCATCCAGCTGTTGATGCATGCAATTCCGGTTTTTACCGCGGTAACAATCGTTCCCGCTACACCGGGTCTGTCGGAAAAATACGACTGCCGGATTCTGGTGCCCGGCGACGTCACATTAAAAAGGAATCCCGCCACCATAGCCGCAAGCGTTATGACGCAGTTCAGACGTGTGCTCTTCCGATCTATCAGGTTCTGCCGCCGCTTTTTTACCGCAGCAAATATTCCAAATCCGACAATCAGCAGTATCCCCATAAATGCGGTCACGTGATTCCCGCCGGCAAGCAGCACCGCAAGCAGCACCGCAAGCACCGCCCTGCCTGCTTTTCTCCGCGGGTGCTCCCCGGCAAGGCTGAGCAGCACACACAACAACAATAATAGCACCGCATGGAAGAATACATAATTCATCGCGCCGTTATACCAGTACAATCCCTGCAGAGCGGAGGGCATCCATTCGATCATAAGAAACGACATGACACAGCCGGCAGCAAATCCCTCCAGTCTCGGGCAGCCGCATTTGCGGTGAAAGATATAAACCGTACCCGCGCAGTTTGCCCCCACAATAATTGCGATCAGCAAGATTCCGGTCAGCGCGTAATATTTGTCGCCGAAAATTCCCGGTTCCAGCGCCAGCAGAACCGCCGATGCATAAAGCCCCTGCCACTTCTGATAGAACTCCGCTGATGTGGCAAACGCTTCTTTTATCACATTCCAGAAAGAATGTGTCTCCCGCCAGATCTGGAAGGTGCGGTAGGCATAACCATAGTCATCCCCCGACTGATGATTGTACTTCGAGAGTACGGCTAACGGGATCAGCGCGCAAAGGCTCAATAAAATCAGCAGCCACAAATATACTTTTTTTCTCGCTTGTAATTTTTCCATTCTGTTACCTCAGATCCATCTTAAATATATCGTATACACCACCGGAATCACATAGACGACCAGCAGAAATCCGGCATAGACCACCACAAAAATATCTGCGGCGGCACAGCCAAGTCCGGCATAGATTTTATCCAGGACACTTTTTCTCCGAAGCAGACGTGATAAAACGCCCCAGCCAGCCAGAAGCATCAGTGCCATGCTCGTCACCGCCGCGCCCTTTTTCATTCCCCGCGGCACATAACAAAGCGTAATCTCATTCGTACCCTCGTCAAGCGGCACGAGCATCAGATTGCCCGCGAGCCGGCTTATGGCCCGCTCCTCTCCGTTTACCGTACAATACCATCCGCTATCCGTATTGACCGGAAGCATCAGATACTCCGCTCCCGCCGATTCCACAGTAAGCTTACAGGAATCCCGATCCAGTTCATATGTAACCGCCCTTCCCGCTGCATCCACCGCCTCCAGCAGTTCCTGCGGATCGAGGAATCCGAAGAACACCGCTCTCTCTGCGCCGCTGTCCCCAACAGACTGACGGATTTCCACCGTGATGTCTTCGTCCGAAAAACACCCGAGGGAGAGGATTCCCTGATTGCCGGTTGCCGGGTAGCTCTCATTGTACAGATCATTGTAATCCGGGACGTAGAGCCTCTCCCCGTTTACCGTAATTTCTGCCTGCTGCAGATCCTTTCCATAGAGATATAAGATCTGCTTTCCATCCGCGTAAAACCGGTACGATAATTCCGCTCCGGTCTGATCATCCAGATAGGTCTCTTTTTTCCAGTCGATGGGAGTTGTGTGAAAAAGCAGCTCCGACAGCCGGTTCTGGTTCTCAAACACATTTTCCGTGTACGCTTCCGTGACTGCATACGCTTCATAGTCCGCTTTTGTGATAAAAAATGCCCTGTCCCCGACGGGCGCATTTTCCCACAGCGTAAACTTTTCGGTCTCAGCAAGCGGCCAAAGGGAATCCGCCGCCGTGTCTTTTCCCCACGATCCCGCCTTAGACGCCACATAATAACGGTACCCCAGCATGATGTCGGACGCGAGCGTTCCGCCCGTGTCACTTAATCTGGTCCACACCTGAGAATACCCGAGCAGTGTGTTCATCCTGATCTGCTCCGACGTCATCAGATGCAGATAATTGGAGTAGGAGGTGCTCTCTGCGATCAGCGGATAGTTGTTGTCAATCGCTCCGTCCGCCAGCTTTGCCTTGTGGAAAACATCGGTTTTTCCAGCAAGCGGCTGACCGATTTCCGTGGCATCCCCAACAAAATCCGTCTCGTCCGTGTGCGTTTCCGGCTGTATCAAAGAAATGCCAAGCGCCACCATCTGCACGCACCAGATTCCCAGGAACGCATATAAAATGTTCCGCCGCACGCGGCTATCTCCCACAAAATCCGGCACGCGCGCCGCTGCCATACAAATCACGGCAAACACCAGCATATAACCATATCGCATCGGGAAGCACACATACGTCCCGCGGTGCCAGATGAGATTGACCGCCTCGAAGAAAACCGGCAGCACCATCGCCGCCACCAGATACCACTGCCAGATGTGCTCCCGCTTCCGTCTGCCAGAAATGACGAAGAACAGCAGCGGAACCGCCACGCTGCCAAGAATCACCCATTTCCACACCGCGTCCATTCCGTCCTGCCGAAGCAGCAGAAAATAGCCGGAGATTCCCCGGTACTCCTCGCTCGACAGCCGGTAGGAACCAAGCATTGCCCTCGCTGCCGGCAGAAATATTACCGCCGCAATTCCAAGCGACAGTAAAGAAGTCAGCCCGAATTTTAAAATGCCGTTCTTTTTTAGCGGCTGGTCCTGTCGTTTCAGGAAAAAATATCCTCCCGCAAACACGATCAGGAAAAAACACATCATGTACGCCTGCGGAATATTGATGAGGAATACCAGCGTCAGGCAGACGATATAGCCGAGCGTATTTTTCCCGAGACGCCAGTCCCCTTCCCGCTCCGCCATCCTGCAGAAGAAATAACACAATAGCGGCAGGATCGCTGCCACATCCAGCCAGCCCATGCCATAGTACAAAAGCGTATAGCCGTTTACGGCATACCCCACGCTTCCCGCCAGAATGTAGATTCCGTAACGCTCTTCCTTAAGGATCTGCTCTTTTAAAAACCAGCGCATGCCATAGCCCATGGCAAGCAGCTTGATTAAAAGAAACACGATCATGGATTTTTCAATCCAGCTTCTTTTCACAAAGAGGAAGAACAGGTTAAACGGGCTGAACAGAGAAAACTGCGCGCTCACTCCCGCAAAATTATTCCCGCCGCCGACTCTCCAGTCAAAAAAGGCGCTGCCGTCTCCGTGCAGCACGTCCCATACATGGTAATATGCCGGAATCCACTGGGACTGAAAATCCACAGTGTCAAGCGTGGCAATTCCAAACGGATAGATGCCCTTTATGATGCACAACAGCAGAAAAATGGCAGTTGTCACGCAGCCGACGGCGGCACGTGAAACAAACGTATTTTTTTTACTTTTCATCCGGACAATCTCTCCTCGCTCTCCGAAATACTCTCTCAAAAAGAAAAGGGATAATACATTTTATATACTATCCCTCTTAAAAATCTTCTTATTCAGTTACATCTTCCGGCTTCTCAACTGCGG
>OOCX01001812.1_pt1 | contig 12435 bp, 9 predicted proteins | sample 1671231 | NCBI WGS metagenome assembly OOCX01 (sample SAMN06348135, study PRJEB24527) | human gut metagenome | biome: human gut; feature: ankylosing spondylitis patient; material: feces | host: Homo sapiens | place: China | collected 2015-10 | reverse complement strand
TGGTATGCTATGACGTTAAATCAGCTTATACTTGTCGCGAAGCTGCTCTCATCAAAGTACACCAGGTCGAAGGTCAGAAAGGCTCTGCCTGAGGAATATGCGTACATCATCGATGAGCTTTTGCATGCGCAGGAGGATGAGGATGCAAATCAGGTCAGATATCACAAGCAGATATTAAAGACTATAATTGATTTGGAGGATGCGGATGAGTTTATAATCGCTTTGTCTGCACTGATTAAGAGGCTTGCTGTTGACCATCTGCACATTGTGGGAGATGTATTTGACAGAGGAGGAAGCGCGGATAAGATTCTCGATCTGCTTTATGATTATCACTCGCTTGATATCGAGTGGGGCAATCACGACATTCTCTGGATGGGTGCGGCATGTGGAAATGATGCATGTATATGTAATGTCATCCGCAACAATCTGAAATACAACAATGTGGAAATTCTTGAGAATGCCTACGGAATAAGCTTACGACAGCTAATGCTGTTTGGCATGAAAACATATGGTATAGAGGATGGAATTGAGGCTGCAAGGGCGGCCATCACAGTAATGCTTTTTAAGCTTGAGGGGCAGCTTATACTTGCACATCCCGAGTATGAGATGGGAAACAGGCTGATGCTTGACAGGCTGGACGAGTTGCAGGATGTAGGAGTGGACAGAAAGCGCTTTCCAACCGTCGATGATGAGAGACCATACGCACTAAGTGACGAGGAGACTGTCATCATGAGAAAGCTGCACAGACAGTTTGTGACAGGACAGCGCCTGCACAAGCATGTCAGATTTTTGTATGATAAGGGCGGCATGTACAATGTATACAATGGCAACCTGCTCTATCATGGCTGTGTTCCGGTTGATAGCAACGGAGCTTTTGACAAGCTGTATATTGATGGTGAATTTTATCACGGAAGGGCGCTGCTTGACAAATGTGATGAGAAGGCAAGGGCTGCGTATGTGGACAATCCTTATAAGGATGATGTGGACTTTATGTGGTTTTTGTGGGGAGGAGAAAAATCACCGCTGTGCGGCAGAAGGCTTAAGACCTTTGAGATGGAATATGTTACAGACAAGAGCATGTGGGAAGAGCCTTCTAACCCATATTACAGCAGGTATTACGATAAGAGCTTCTGCTGTCAGATACTGCACGAGTTCGGGCTGTATGATGATGATGCGCATATCATAAATGGACATACACCGGTTCACGCAATAGAGGGAGAGAACCCTGTCAGGGCCAATGGCAAGCTGTTTGTGATAGATGGAGGCTTCTGCCGTGCGATGAACAAGAAAACCGGTATCGCCGGATATACACTGATTTACAATTCACATGGTCTAAGGCTCAAGGCACACACGCCTTTTACATCGGTGGAGGATGCCCTGATAAATAATACTGACATAGAGACATCATCAGAGGTCGAGGAAAATGATAAGAGACGTATGCTTGTGAAGGATACCGATATAGGAAAGAGGCTTATAGGAGAGATTGATGATCTGCACAAGCTTCTTGAGAACTACAGGAGGCTGTAGGGGAACATATTGGACTGTAGGGTGCGTATGGGACAAGACCTTGACAAATAAGTTATAAAGAGTTATAAAAAGATTACAAAGTTATAAAGAGTTATAAAAATTATTAAAAGTTATAAAGAGTTATAAAACAGGAGCGCAGAGATGAAAAAAAATCCCTTTTCATTATCATTTGGCAAGGAACCGGTCAGTTTAATTAACCGTAATGTTCAGTCTTATGAAATAATTGATACATTTGAGGATGAAAACCCTACTTACCAGGTTTGTATGATTACAGGAGTCAGAGGCTCAGGGAAGATAGGTTAAGGGAGAGGCATATGATTAAAGAGTAATCCGTCATGCAGTGTATGCATGGCGGATTTTTCGTATGTAATTGTTTGTGCCTGATACATTTTAGATACAAGTATCTGCTAATATATAAACAGCCATGCATAATGCAGTCTAAATATATGCTCCTTAGGATTGACAGCAAAAGAAGAATATGCAAAGATTTATAAAAGATTATAAATTTTAGAAGGAACATCATGATAGAAATATTAATAGTAGAAGATGAAAAACCGATATCAGACCTCATCAGATTAAATCTCATGAAAGCAGGCTATAGCTGCACCTGTGCCTTTGATGGTATGGAGGCAGCAGATGTTCTGGAAGAGAGAAATTTTGACCTGATAATACTTGATGTAATGCTGCCGAGGTTAAACGGCTTTGAGCTTATGGAATACATAAAGCCGCTTGGCATACCTGTGATATTTCTCACAGCAAAAGCCACTTTAGATGACAGGCTAAGAGGTCTTACGTCCGGTGCCGAGGACTATATGGTAAAGCCATTTGAGATTGTTGAGCTTTTAGCCCGGGTAAATATAGTGCTAAGACGTTATAATAAGATGGAACAGCAGCTCACCTTTAAGGATATAGCTATCGATACGAAAAACCAGAATGTATCAAAGGCAGGAAAGCATATAGAGCTTACACCAAAGGAATTTGAGCTGCTTGAGCTTTTGATGCGCAATAAAAATATCACGCTTTTCAGAGAAAAAATATATGAAGAAATATGGGGAAGTGAGTACTCTGTCGAGTCGAGGACTCTCGATCTTCACATACAGAGACTGCGCAAAAAGCTTGATATAGGAGACAGCCTTAAAACCGTATTTAAGGCAGGATACAGGCTGGAAGAATAGAAAACTAAAGACCATTAAATATGGGTAAGCGTAATATACAAAAAGAGGGATAAATGAAATTCAGGTACAAGGTATTGTTCACAAACTTAATACTGCTTTCACTTGGACTGGGGCTGGTGGGGTACCTCATGATACACAAGAATTTTGAGCTTGCGAAGCAGACACAGCTTAAAAACGCTATTGTGCAGAATAATCTGGTACAGTCCTCGGTGGAGTATGAGCTTCTGCAGCTTTTGAATTCAGTTTCCGATAATTCTGAAACTTCGAACAATAATACAGATAACAATAATGCAGAAAAGAGCAGCATTTCCGCATCATCAATAGCCGCGCAACTTCCGCAGATCGGAAGCCGTGTAAGCAGCAGTGTGCGCTCAAGGGATTCATTTTTCTACATATATTTTGATGGTGAAAAAGTATATACAGATGACAAAAGTGATGCAAGGATAAGTGATACACTTTTTAAAAATCTCACAACAGGAAACAAAAACTATGTGATTAAAGAAGAATCCCAAAAGCACTATATCTATGTTACATCGCAGAGTGTGATAGATGAAAAAAATCTCTGGATAGTAAGTAAATGCGATGCATCAGAGGCGTATACACTGCTTGATGAGCAGATAAAATATTTCAGGCTGATAATAATAGTCATATTGATTGCGGAGTCGGCAGCAATGTATTTTATCAGCAGGTACATGACAAAGCCGCTCGAGAAGCTTAACCATGTCAGCGAGGAAATAGCGCAGGGGGATTATGCCACAAGGGTAAACGTAAAAAGTCATGATGAGATAGGGCTTCTTGCGCAGAAATTTAATATCATGGCGCAGGCAGTATCGGATCATGTAGACGAGCTTAACGATATGGTGCACAGGCGTGAGCAGTTTGTAGCGGATTTTACCCACGAGATAAAAACCCCTATGACGTCAATCATTGGATATGCAGATACGATGCGTTCACTGGAGCTTCCGAGAGAGGAGCAGATGATGGCGCTTGGATATATTTTTTCGGAGGGAAAACGTCTGGAGAGCATGTCGCAGAAGCTTTTTGAGCTGATATATCTGCGCCGGCATGATATTGAAAAAGCGCGGGTTCATATGGCAGATCTTTGTGCAGAGGTGGTAAAGGTTGTTGAGCCTGCATACGAAAACAGGCATCTTACTATAGAAACAGAGATAGAGGATGCTGTGCTGACCGTGAATAGAGAACTTCTGGTTACAGCACTTGTCAATATGATGGATAATGCAAGAAAAGCGTCAGAAGAAGGTCAGCAGGTTGAGGTTACAGGAAAATTTGTGGACAATATGGCTTGTAATATACGTAAAGATAAAACGGATATAGGCGAAGACGAATCAGCAGATGACAGGAAATGTATGAGGGCATATGAAATCTGCATAATTGATCACGGAATTGGAATGACTAAAGAGCAGGCGGCAAAAATCTGTGATGAGTTTTATATGGCAGACAAATCCAGAGCCAGAAAAGAGGGCGGTGCCGGAATCGGAATGTCGCTTGTGGCAATCATTTTAGAGCACCATAATGCAGTACTTTCAGTGGAAAGTGAACCCGGATGCGGAACAACGATGAGGATTTTGCTGCCGTGGTAATCTGAACGCAATATAGATATAAAAAATGGTAAATTCGTAAGATTTAAAGGAAGATATGAAAAAAGACAGCTTCAAATTAATAATAATGTCTATTGCAGTAATCTGTATAGTAATAGCAGGCATCATGGTGCCTGGCATAGTGCTTGAGGCAAATCAGAAAAGTGAACATGATCATGTGGCGAAGGTTCCTAAAGGCTATCTGCCTTCAGGCTCTGTAATGGCAAAGGAAGCATCTGCCAATCTGAAATTGTCGGAGAAGCTCTCGCTCATAGATGGGCAGTGGGACAGCACGACAGATGATGCTGCCTCTTATGAGATGGATGAGCAGGATTATCAGGCAGTTGCCACATGCAGAAAAAGCATAGAAAAGCTTTATGAAGAAAAGCTCTATCCTGTAAATCTTTCACCTGACTACTCTAACTGGTATACGTGGGAGGCAGAATCGAAAAAGGCATCGGATAATACCTTTAACACATATACGGCATATTACTGGATAATCAGGTTTGAGAAGTATGATGGTACACAAAATCATACAATCTGGATGCTTGAGGATGGGACAATCATTATGGCAAAAGCACATATGAAGGATATTAGTGATATGAGTGAATATAAAGAGGTTTTGCATGCAGATGATGAATCACAGGCAGAAACTGATTTGTCTGCTTACAAAGGATATTTTGACTACAGCGGGATAGATTTTTCAAAGCTTAACCTGATATCCGAGACAACAGCAGTGGAGCAAAAAAATAATGAAAGCTATGAGGTGCTGCAGTTTTTACAGGAAAATGAATATGTATATGCGATTCATGAGAAGTGAAAAATTGTAATGACAAATGCGGTTCACTATGTTACTATTATTTCAGAGCATTATATTTCTGTTGAGCGACACCACAGTACACATTTTTATCGGTGCGTATCACTTTGAAGAGGGCAGAACCACTTATTATTTTTCGACAAAGACATGGAAATTTTCAATGCTTTAAGTTACCTATCAATAGCGGGGAAAATGGATATGTCGATTGAGAAAATCTTATGTGAATGAAGCGGACTAGGGTTGCGGATGCTTTATATTGATAAGAGATTTCGTATCATGCGATATTATATTCTCCCTGCTCACACAACTAAACAGGAGGAGAATAATGTCGGGAGAGACAAAAGAAATTTTGGACAGTAATTATGGCCAGAATGATGTAATCATCAACAGATTGATTGACAAAATGACACTGTTTGATGACAATCTGATGAGTCTTGTATTCGGGCAGAATATTGAGACGACGGAGCTGCTGCTTCGCGTAATAATGGAGCGTGATATTAAGGTTATAGACGTCAGGGGGCAGGATGAATTAAAAAATTCGGTGATTGGCGGGAGATGTATTACCTTGGACGTGCATGCAATAGATGTCGATGGCAGGCATATTGATATCGAGGTGCAGATTAATGCGGAAGGATCGCATGTTAGAAGAGCCAGATATCACAGCAGTATGATGGATGCGAGGATGCTGGGGGAAGGACAGGAGTTTAAGGAGATTAAGGATTCCTATGTGATTTTTATTTATGATCACGATAAGTTCAGAAAAGGACTGCCATTTTATCACATTCAAAGACGTGTTGATGAAACAGGCGAAGTTTTTGGAGATGGTTCACATATCATCTATGTAAATGGAAGGTATGAAGGTAATGATGATATAGGTCGGATGATGAAAGATTTTCACCAGTGCAGGCCGGAGCAGATAGAAAGTGAGACATTGTCAAAAGCAGTGGCTTATTACAAAGAAAAGGAAGGACGTGGTGCTATGAGCGAAGCAGTAAGACAGTATGCAATGGAATATGCAAAAGAGTATGCAAAGGAATATGCCAGGGAGTATGGTGAGGAACAGAAGGAAGAGGGGATTCTTCAGGGAAAAAATAATATGTTGTATTCATTGGTTTCAAAGGGAAGGTTAAAAATAGATGTAGCAGCCGAAGAGGCAAATGTCAGCCTTGGAGAATTTGAAAAATCGATGGAGGAAGCAGGATATAAAATTCCTGAATTGGTATAGTTTAATAGTTACAAGATACGTTAAATATAGACCCGGTTTGCATAAGTATGTGCAGACCGGGTTTTTATAATAAAAATGCAATGTATGATACAAAAAGTTTACAACTGACATATATACTCATTATAACAATATGGAACACAAAAAAGGAGAACCACATATGGATAAAAGGGGTAACATATTTTCACGAAATATGAGATTATTTGCAGCAATTATGACACTCATCGAGGCACTTGTCCTCACATCATTCACAGGCTGTGCCGGTAAAAAGGTGGATTATGGTGTGGACACGGAGGTAAAGGAGCAAAAGAACGCTTCTAAGGTATCTTATTTAAGGACTGACAAGCCATGGGTCGAAAATATAACTGTCCAGACAAAAAAAGGAGATGTAACCCTGGGAATCGATGCCAAAATACTGGTGCCGGATTGTGAAACCATGCATGTTGTTGGAGTGGAGGATGTGAAGCTCGATACAGAGTACAAGAAAAGGTTTTTAGATGCGTACTTTGGTGGTGGAGAGTATTATTATCATGATTTAGAGCATTATACAGTTGATGAATTGAATTCTTATATAGATTTAAAATCCAGGGAGCTGAATGAAATGAATAGCAGGGATGATGTGGATGATAGTACAAAACAGGAGCTGGTACAGCAAATGGAGCAGGATTTATCAGGTTATCGGGATTTACGAAAATCTCGTATACAATTGCTTCTGATTTACAAAGCTGTGATGAGTATGCCGGCTATAAAGGAGATACATTTTGTGAGGTAACATTTAAAGAGCATTGGGTAAATGCTTATGTCTTTAAGCTCGATGGAAAATATTACGGACCACCTTCATTTAAGGAGGAAAATTATGATAATGTCTCGCAGACATTTCAGGAGGATAATCTGACAGACAGTGCCGGAGCTGATGGAAATGAATGTACAAGAAGTGCAGCAGAGTCAAAAAAACTTGTGCAGGACTTTATGGGAAAGCTTGGACTGTCAAATCAGGTTGAGCGTGGAGAGTGCGATTGTAACTGGCTGGGATTTAATAATGGGGATGAAAACTGGGAGAGCCGCAGTAACACATTGTGGGGATATGTGTATTCGTATGGAACAGGCATTGATGGACAGGTTTTTAAGGATAGTTTTGATTCATCAGAATGTGACTCTATGCTTCGCGAGGATACGAAAGACATTACATTGGGTGACAGTATTCAGCTAACTGTTACAGACAATGGAATAATTGATGTGGTTATAGAATATCCGGTGAGTGTGACAAGCATATCCGGCAGTGTGGAGATGCTTTCTTTAAAGAATATAGAGCAGATAATTAAGGAGCAGCTAAAAAACAATGCCGACAAATATGAGCTTGAGATAAACAAAAGCTTTAACAATATGCAGCTTACATATTTCAGGCTGAAAGATAAGAATGAAACTGCAAAATACAGTTATGTGCCTGTATGGTCATTTTCGCGGCTGGTTGATTCACAAAAGAAAAATGTGATACTTGTAAATGCAATAGATGGCACAATAATCAATTCCGAGGATGTATTTTAAAATTTATGGAGAACTATTATGGGAAAGAAGAAAAAAGCAATTATGACACTCATCGAGGCACTTGTCCTCATATCACTCGCAGGCTGTGCCGGCAAAAAGGTAGATTATGGCGTGGACACGGAGGTAAAATCCCAAAATGTGGTAAGCAGTGTAAAGGATATTGACACCAATACAAGTTTTAATGATGAACTTACAGTAAATATGGGTGGTACTGATGAAAAGGTGAAAATCACGGCAGATATCAGAGTGCCGGAATGTGATACCATGTCAGTCACAGAGGTAGAGCGCATACCTTGTACCAAGGAGTTCAAGGAAAAGGTGATAAAGGCATATTTTGGTGATTCACAGGTCTATTATTACGACTATGCGCACATGACAAAAAAGGAGCTTGAGGAGATTATTGAGACTCTTGACAGGGACAACAACAGTCTGTCGGATGATGCCTCTGAGGAGATTTTGAAATGGCATGATGATATGAAAACTGAGTGCACAAAAGCACTTGAAACGGCAGCTGATGTGTGGACAGAGGCCACAGAATATGATTCCTGTGATGATTTTGTCGGAAAAATAGGTGATACCTGGTTTCACCTTCAGTTTTCAAGGCCAGATGATGACAACAGTGTGCTATCAGGCATCCAGAGCTATCCGCTTGACAGATGTGTGAAAAGCGTTTCAGATGGGGATCCGGATGAGAGGAGTACTAAATTTGATGATGGCTATGTGAAGCAGTACTATGGACCAAAATCACTGAAAGAGTATGACACGGTGAGGTATTTAAACGGTGACTTTATTGATGGAGACCTGCCGGTAAGCGATGTCAATGAGGCAAATATTTCGTTTGATGAGGCAAAGAAGAAAGCAGGTGACTTCATGCAGGCAATAGGAATTGAGTCAATGATTAAAACAGGAGAAAGCGACTGTGAATGGGAGGGATATAACAAGACTGAGGATAATGTATATAAGGAGGGGGATGTGCATAGAGCCATATGGGGCTATGCGCTTGAATATTCGCTTGGCGCAGATGATGTAGTGTATTCAAAATCACTGAATGTATTTGATTATTCAGCTTATAACAAATTTTGTCCTATGGACTGTCCTGGTTATGAGACAGGCAGTTTCAATGTAAATGAATATGGTGTCTATAGATTTGATATAGCAGAGCCGGTAAGCATTGTGAAAAAACAGCAGAAGGTGGAGCTCTTACCGGTGTCAAATATTTATAAGATTGCAAGAAATGAGCTTGAAAGCCACCCGGATAAATATATTGTGGAAGCGGATACACAATATCGTTATCTGACACTTGGCTATATCAGGGTAAAGGACAGCTCAGATTCACAGAGATTCAGCTATATCCCGGCATGGAGCCTTGAGCTGCTGCAAAGAGGAGAGGTCGAATCGTGTCCGGTATTTGTAAATGCAATAGACGGAACAGTGATTGAGCCGGAGCAGATATTCTGAATCAGAGAGAAGTGTGCATGGAGACTAAGGGAAATTATATAATAAAAAATGCAATACATGATACAAAAAGTTTATACATGGAGTTACATTTTTAGATAATAGATCAGGTTCATATTTATTTGGAAAAGATGTGGAAAATATATGATTAATAAAAAGAAAAAATATGTAGGGCGTTTGACACTTGCCGCTGCAATTACCTCTATTTTATTTTCAGGATGTGGGGCGGCACAAAAGGAGCTTGCACAGACGGACAGAGCTTCCTACGAGAAAATATCATACCAGACAGTTACGGTACAGAGCGGTTCACTCACACCGCAGACTACCATCAGTCTGAGCGCGCAGGGCTATACCAGGTTTTCCTATGGTGCGACAAACACGGAGCTTACGCTCGAAAAGGTAAATGTGGCAGTGGGTGATCATGTGAAAAAGGGTGATATACTGGTGGCTTTTAAATCCGGGGAGATACAGAAAAAGATTGAGGACTACAGCGGGCAGATCAGTCAGAATAAGCTTTTAGCAGAGCACTACAGGGCTATTATGAAAATCGATGATACTCAGGATTATTCAAGCGATATTGCCCAGCTTGATAAGGATACAGAGGTTGCGCAGCTTTATCTTTATGAGGCTAAGGAAAAACTGTCGAGATATCAGATCACGGCATCCGAGGATGGCACGATCACAGCAATGAACAATTCGCTTTTGGCGGGAGTTTTTGAACCGGGCAGCAATCTTATAACAGAAATCAGCGGAAACGGCAATTACGAAGCTGACAGACCGGAAGGTTATGACTTTAATGTAGGTGATGTATACACGGCAACAGCATCTGATATAGAGTTTGAACTTAAGGTAAAAGAGGTGGACGATAAAAAACTTGTTTTTGAACCGGTATCGGACATGTCGGCAGTATCGGATGCACAGATTTTTTCAATGGAAGTGACGCGCCCTGCTATAGAAAATGCTGTGTATGTGCAAAAGGACGCAGTACATGAGAAGGATGGCAGGTATTTTGTATACACACTGGATGAGAATGGATACAGACAGGCGGTATGGATAAGTGTCGCAGATCAGGTGGGAGACTACCGGATCATCACAGAAGGACTTAAAAGCGGGGATGAGGTGGTTTTGCAGTGAAGAACAGAAACCTTTTATCAATAAAAAAACTGGCAGTACTGGGGATATGTGTATCGTTTGTGGCAGGCGGCTGTGGAAAAATGACAGAAAGTAGCATACCAGAGCTTGAAGAACCTGTAGCGTTAAATGAAGCCTACAGACCTGTGGAATACGGTACGATTGGCTCCATACAGGTGCTGATGGCTACCGCAGTTCCTAGGGATTACTGCAATTACTACAGTGCCAACGTAAATATTTCACAGATATATGTGGAGCCGGGAGATACAGTAAATGTAGGGGATGTGCTTGCTGTCTGTGATGTGGATGAGGCAAAAAAACAGTTGCAGCAATGTAATGATGCGCTGGCGCATGAGAATGAGACATATGAGATATCCGCTCAGATCTCGGATACGCAGATCAAATTATGGGAGAGTCAGGCTGCGGATACGGACGAATTTTCAACAGAACAGATTGAGAAAAAAGAGAGCACAGAAGAGGATTACAATACGCAGATTGCCACAGAACAGGAAAATGAACGGTACGATAAGCAGCTTCACGAATACCGAGTGCAAAAGATCAATGAACAGATGGCTTTATATCAGCAGATTGTTGATGATGGAACGCTTAAGGCAGCCCACAGCGGTCTTGTCACTTACACTAAGAAGCTGACAGATGGAAGGTCTGCTGCGGCATACGAGAATATAGTCATTGTCTCCGATACGGATGACCTTGTGCTGGATATAAAAGATACAGCCATAAATGAGTACAAATACAGCGATTATGACAAGAAATATGTGATAGTCGATGGCGAAAAATATGATGTCGCTGAGTCTCAATATACATCAGAGGTTTTGGTACTTTCAAAGATAAACAACCGATATCCGGATGTGTGCGTGGAAAGCAGGGAAAAGCCGTTTCTTACGGCAGGACAGATGTATCCGGTATATTTTGAAAAGACAAAAGCGGATCAGGCACTTGTCGTGGGAAAAGATTCCATCTATAAGGATGGCGATACCAGATATGTCTATGTGAAAAATGATGAGGGCGGCCGCGAGAAACGCATCATAACAACAGGTGAGTCTGATGAAAACTATACACAGGTCACAGAGGGCTTAAAAGAGGGGGAGCTGGTTTACTATAATTCTACAGATCAGGTTCCGACAAAGTATAGCAAATATACGGTAACAAGGTCTGACTTTGATATAGCAAACTACGGTGTGCGCTACAGCAGATCTGACGCAGGGACGATAACCGAAACCTGTGATTATGAAGGGCAGATCGTATCGGTCAATGTGAAGCAGGACGATACGGTAGAAAAGGGCATGCTGCTTTACGTGGTGGATACCGGAGAGGGCAAAGCTGCTATAACAGAGGCGAAAAACGCGATCGACTCGGAGAATGAATCCTATGCGCAGAAGATTGCTGATTACGATAAACAGATAAAAGATTTATCTGAAGGTGGTAGCAGCGCAGAAGAAAATAACCGGCAGGATGAAAAGCCGGATACAGCATATGATGAGCAGCAGTTGAAACTGAATTTACAATTATTGAATCTGCAGAAAAAACTTGCCTGTGCAGACCACATCTATCAGCTTTCCAGGCTACAGTCAGCATATGACAGCATAAGCGCAGGAAATGACGGCAAAGGAAATATTTCAGTATATGCCAAAAATGACGGAAAAGTTTCAAAGGTGAGTGTCAAGGCAGGAGATAATGTGGAGAAAGGCTCAGATATCCTGCAGATAACCGGAAATTCCACGGACGTACTGCTGGTTCAGGTAAAGGATAGCAATAGCTATAAAGTATATAAGGACAATATAGCAGATGTGGGAGAGAGCGTATCACTTGAGCTGGACGGTACAACGATCTACGGAAGCTGTATCGGTTTTGCCGGTTACGGTAGTGTTGCTCAAAAGGGATATATAAATCAGGATGATAAAGGTGTGCATATTACCGGAAACACAGATTCGGGATATGGAAATG
>OOCX01001805.1_pt1 | contig 12456 bp, 8 predicted proteins | sample 1671231 | NCBI WGS metagenome assembly OOCX01 (sample SAMN06348135, study PRJEB24527) | human gut metagenome | biome: human gut; feature: ankylosing spondylitis patient; material: feces | host: Homo sapiens | place: China | collected 2015-10 | reverse complement strand
CAAAATTCTGTACGTTTCCGGCGAGGAATCGCCGCGCCAGCTCAGGCTGCGCGCCGACCGTCTCGGCGTGCAGTCGGACAACCTGTACGTGCTGTCCGAGACCTGCCTCGGTGATGTGCTGGAATCCGTCGAAGAGGAAAAGCCCGACGTTTTGATCGTCGACTCCATCCAGACGCTCTATCAGGACTCGCTCGAATCGCCCGCGGGCAGCGTGGCGCAGGTGCGCGCCTGCACGCTGGAGCTGATGCAGCTCGCCAAAGGGGAGGGCATCACCGTCTTCGTCATCGGTCATGTCAATAAAGAGGGCTCCATTGCGGGCCCGAAGGTGTTGGAGCACATGGTCGACTGCGTTTTATATTTCGAGGGTGAGGCGCACATGAGCTATCGCATCCTGCGCGCGGCAAAAAACCGCTTCGGCGCAACGAACGAGATCGGCGTATTCGAAATGCGCAGCGAAGGCCTTGTCGAAGTGCCGAACCCGTCGGAAATGCTGCTTTCGGGACGGCCCGACGACGCGCCCGGCACCTGCGTGACCTGCGTGATGGAGGGCCAGCGCCCGGTGCTGGCCGAGGTGCAGGCTTTGCTCGCGCCCGCGGCGCAGTCGGTCTCGCGGCGGACAAGCAACGGCTTTGACTACAACCGCGCCGCCATGCTGATGGCGGTGCTCGAAAAGCGCGGCGCGCTCAAGGTGTCCGGCTGTGACGCGTTCTTGAACGTCATCGGCGGACTGAACGTGGACGAGCCCGCAGCAGACCTTGCCGCCGTGCTGGCGCTCGCGTCGAGTTATCTCGACAAGCCCATCGGCAATCACGTCGCCGCCATCGGCGAGGTCGGCCTGACGGGCGAGCTGCGCAGCGCGAACCATTTGAGCGAGCGGCTCAGCGAGGTGCACCGTCTGGGCTTTGAAACATGCATCATCCCGAAGCAGCGCAAGGATCAGATCCGCGCGCCGCAGGGGCTCGCGCTGATTGAAGCGCGCAACATCGCCGAAGCGCTGCGCGCCATTGTGCAGGCGTAAACGCCGATGCGCCGATTGTAAAGCAGTTTCTATAATCTATAATATAGTAGCAAAACCGGCAGCGTTTTCACACTGCCGGACCCATAGAATCCCACGATCCTGACAAAGGAGGTTTTTTGCCGCCAGCCACGCCAAAACGCTCATTTCCGCAAGAATACGCTTTTCCGCTCCCCTCAATTGAACAAAATTTTTATTTTGTTCAATAATGTATGGACTTCAAAATGCCCCCTCTCCATCGGCCACTTTATTGAAAGCCGTCATACCGTCGATTAACGGCATGTGCGCTGTGCATCCGTTCGAACGATCAATCGCTGCGCAGCTGTGTATCACGCTTGAACCGCCGACAACGCTCACAGATCAGAGCTACCGAATTTTTTCCGGTATTTTGAAATCCAACACTTCGTAACTTCTCCGTATTTTTTCTTTCTGATTTAGATGAGCTGTTTCTGAGCCTGCGCTGGCGCTCATTTACTATGAACGACTACCGCTTGGAATCGCCGCCGATCCTGCGTGATTTTTTATCCTATCACGAGACCATCAAAGCCCACTCGCAGAAAACAGTCGACGAATACTTTCTCGACCTGCGCAACTTTTTTCGCTATCTGAAGCAGTCGCACGACCTGTCGCTGCGCGACCTCCCTTTGAGTGAAATTTCCATCATGGATGTCGATCTCGACTTTGTGAAAAAAGTAACATTAACCGATATCTACGCCTACATGACCTATCTGAGCCGTGACCGCGTGCAGCATCAGAACAGCGACGTGTCCGACTACGGCCTGAATGCCGCGTCCAGAGCACGAAAAATCGCGACGATTCGGTCTTTTTACAACTATTTGGTCAATAAAGCGCACCTTTTGGACACGAATCCCTGCAAGGACCTTGACTCCCCCAAGATCAAAAAGTCGCTGCCGAAATATCTGACACTCGATGAGAGCGTGCAGCTTTTGCAGTCCGTCGACGGGCAGAACCGCGAGCGCGATTACTGCATTCTGACGATTTTTCTGAACTGCGGGCTGCGAATCTCCGAGCTTTGCGGCCTTGATCTGCAGGACATTCAGGACGACGCGCTGCGCGTGCTCGGCAAGGGCAACAAGGTGCGCATCGTCTACTTAAACGACGCCTGCAAAGACGCGCTCAAGCGTTATCTCGCCGTCCGCCGCCCCATCTCCGGCCGCGACCGCAATGCTCTCTTTCTCTCGTCGCGCAACGAACGTATCAGCCGCTCGAGCGTCCACGCGCTCGTCAAAAAGCACCTGAGCGCCGCGGGTCTCGACGCTTCAGAATACTCCTCGCACAAGCTGCGCCACACGGCGGCAACGCTCATGCTGCAAAATGGCGTGGACGTCAAAGCCGTGCAGGAGGTGCTTGGGCATGAGCATCTGAACACGACGGAGATCTACACACACATTGATAACGACGCGCTGCGCGTGGCTGCAAAGGCAAATCCCTTGTCGCATGTAAAGATGAAAAAGAACGAGGATTAAAATTGACTTTCCCGGCTTCATCCGATATACTTAACAGTTGATGAAATGTATTTTTCAAGGAGGGTTTCCATGAATACAAAAGAGCTTTCCCCCATCTGCCGGCAGGTACGGCGTGACATCATCACGATGACCGCCAACGCCGGCAGCGGCCACCCCGGCGGTTCGCTGTCTGCGGTGGAGCTGATGACCAGCGTCTTCTTCAATCACATGCGCGTTGACCCGCAGAACCCGCACGATCCCGACCGCGACCGTTTCGTGCTCTCCAAGGGTCATGCCGCTCCCTGCTACTACGCAGTCCTCGCCGCCAAGGGCTTCATCTCCCGCGACGAGTACGCGAACTTCCGCCAGCTGCACTCCATTCTACAAGGTCATCCCGACGCGAAGAAGGTCCCCGGCGTGGACGCTTCCACCGGCTCTCTCGGTCAGGGCGTGTCCATCGCTGTCGGTATGGCGCTCGGTGCCAAGCATCTCGGCAAGGATACGAAGGTCTTCGCCCTCGTCGGCGACGGTGAGAGCCAGGAGGGACAGATCTGGGAGGCCTATATGGCCGCCGCGCACTATAAGCTCGACAATCTGACCGTCATCATCGACAACAATGGCCTCCAGATCGACGGCACGAACGACCAGGTCATGAGCCTTGGCGATCTGCCCGCCAAGCTGCGCGCGTTCGGCTTTGACCTCGTCGAGCTGCCCGACGGCAACAATCTTGACGCCGTCGAGGCCGCACTCTCCAAGCCTACCATGCCCGGCAAGCCCAAGGCCATCCTTGCACACACCGTCAAGGGTAAGGGCGTTTCGTTCATGGAGAATCAGGTCGGCTGGCACGGCAAGGCCCCAAATGCCGAGCAGCGCGAGCAGGCTTTGAAGGAATTGGAGGACTAAGAACATGGCTGATAAAATTGCGACCCGTCAGGCTTACGGCGAAGCGCTGATCGAACTGGTCGAAAAGAACGATAAGGTCGTCGTGCTCGACGCCGACCTCGCCAACGCCACGCAGACCTGCAAGGTCGCCAAGGCGCACCCCGAAAAATTCTACAACTGCGGCATTGCCGAGGCCAACATGGTCGACATCGCCGCCGGTATGTCCACGATGGGCCTCATCCCCTACTGCTCTTCGTTTGCGATGTTCGCGGCGGGCCGCGCCTATGAGCAGATCCGAAACTCCGTTGCTTACCCGCACTTCAATGTCAAGGTCTGCGCCACGCACGCGGGCGTCAGCGTCGGCGAGGACGGCGGCAGCCACCAGTGCATCGAGGATCTCGCGCTCATGCGCGCCATCCCCGGCATGACGGTCATCTGCCCCGCGGACGCCAACGAGGCCAAGGCCGCCACCATGGCGATCGCTGATTTCGAAGGCCCCGTCTACATGCGCCTTGCGCGCCTCGCCACGCCCGTTTTTGAGGGCGACATGGTCAAGCCCTTTGAGATTGGCAAAGCAAACGTCCTGCGCGAGGGCAAGGACGTCGCGATCTTCGCAACGGGTCTGATGGTCAATGAATCCCTGATGGCTGCGGAAGCGCTCGCAAGCGATGGCATCGACGCTGCCGTCATCAATATCCACACCATCAAGCCCATCGACGCAGAGTGCGTGACGAAGTACGCCGAAAAATGCGGCAAGGTCATTACCGTTGAAGAGCACAGCGTCACCGGCGGCCTGGGCGACGCCGTTGCCGACGTCCTGATGGGTAAGGTCAACTGCAAGTTCCATAAGATCGGCGTGAACGACCGCTTCGGCCAGTCCGGCAAGGCGGCGGACGTGCTGCGCGAGTATGGCCTGACAGCGGACCAGATTGCTGAGACGGTCAAAGTGAACATCTGAGGAAAGAAAGGAGACAAAGCGAATCGGTTTTGTCTCCTTTTTTTCAAAAATATCGCAAATCCTCTTGCAAAATCAAATTTCTGTGTTACAATGCAATTAGTTCCAAACGTACCAAACATTTGAAATAACTTTTTATCAAAGGAGAAGATATTATGCCGCTCGTAACATCTACTGAAATGTTCAAAAAAGCCTATGACGGCGGATACGCCATCGGCGCGTTCAACGTCAACAACATGGAGATCGTGCAGGGTATCACCGAGGCCTGCCAGGAAGAGCACGCGCCCGTGATCCTGCAGGTCAGCAAGGGCGCCCGCGCCTACGCGAACCACACCTACCTCGTTAAGCTCGTCGAAGCGGCGGTCGAGTGCTGCCCCGATATCCCCATCGTGCTGCACCTTGACCACGGCCCGGACTTCGAGACCTGCAAGTCCTGCATCGACGGCGGCTTCACCTCCGTCATGATCGACGCCTCCTCCAAGCCCTTTGCCGAAAATATCGAGATCACGAAGAAGGTCGTCGAGTACGCACATGACCACGGCGTCGTGGTCGAGGCCGAGCTCGGCACCCTCGCCGGTATCGAGGACGAGGTCAAGGTCGCCGCGCACGAGGCGTCCTACACCCATCCCGAAGAAGTCGAGGAATTCGTCTCCAAGACCGGCTGCGACTCCCTTGCCATCGCCATTGGTACCTCTCACGGCGCTTACAAGTTCAAGCCCGAGCAGTGCACCGTCAATGAGCAGGGCATCCTCGTCCCGCCCCCGCTGCGCTTCGATGTGCTGAAGGAAGTCTCCAAGCGTCTGCCCGGCTTTCCCATCGTGCTGCACGGCTCCTCCTCCGTCCCGCAGGAGTATGTCAAGATGATCAACGAGCACGGCGGCAAGATGCCCAACGCTATCGGCGTGCCCGAGGATCAGCTGCGCGAGGCTGCGAAGCTCTCCGTCTGCAAGATCAACATCGATTCCGACCTGCGCCTTGCCATGACCGGCACCGTGCGCGCCTTCCTCGATGAGCACCCCGACAAGTTTGACCCGCGCGAGTATCTCAAGCCCGCTCGCGCCAACATCAAGGAGCTCGTCCGCCACAAGCTCGTCGATGTGCTCGGCTGCGCTGGCAAGGCCTAAGCGATAAGGAGAACTGCTATGAGTGAATTGAAAGGCGCGTGCATCATCGGCCAGTCCGGCGGCCCGACCTCCGTCATCAACGCGAGCGCTTACGGCGTCATCCGCACGGCGCTCGATTCCGGCTGCATCACGAATGTCTACGGCGCAGAGCACGGTATCAAGGGCGTGCTCGAAGACCGCCTGTTCGACATGAGTCAGGAAGACCCGAAGGAGCTGGAGCTTTTAAAGTACACCCCCTCCTCCGCCCTCGGCTCCTGCCGCTACAAGATGAAGGACCCCGACGAGGACGACACCGATTACAAGCGCATCCTTGAGGTATTCAAAAAGCACGACGTCCGCTATTTCTTCTACAACGGCGGAAATGACTCGATGGATACCTGCAATAAGATCAGCAAGTACATGCAGAAGGTCGGCTACGAGTGCCGTGTCATGGGCGTTCCCAAGACGATCGACAACGACCTCTACGGCACCGACCACTGCCCCGGCTACGCCAGCGCCGCCAAGTACATCGCGACGAGCCTGATGGAGGTCTATCAGGACGCGCACGTCTACGACACGGGCATGATCTGCATCGTCGAGATCATGGGCCGCCACGCCGGTTGGCTGACTGCCGCCGCCGCGCTCGCGACGAAGTACGGCGCGGGTCCCGACCTCATCTACCTGCCCGAGACTGATTTCGACATGGATACCTTCCTTGCCGACGTCCAGCGCGTTTATAAGGAGACCGGCAGCTGCATGGTCGCCGTGTCCGAGGGCATTCATTATGCCGACGGCAGCTTCGTGTCCGAGGCCAAGACCAGCGCGACGGACGGCTTTGGCCACGCGCAGCTCGGCGGCCTCGCCGCGCTGCTGGCGAGCATCGTGAAGGAAAAGACCGGCGCGAAGGTGCGCGGCATTGAGCTGTCGTTGCTCCAGCGCTGCGGCGCACACCTGGCCTCCGAGACCGACATTGAAGAGGCCGTCATGGCCGGTTGTGCCGCGGTGGAGAACGCCGTCGCCGGCATCACCGACAAGATGGTCGCCTTTGAGCGTGAGACTGTGGACGGCCACTACGTTTGCAAGACGAAGCTACTGCCGCTCACCTCAGTCGCGAACTTCGAGAAGAAGATTCCGCTCGAGTGGATCAACGATGCGCACAACGGCGTCAAGCAGGAGTTCATTGACTATGTCCTCCCCCTCATCCAGGGCGAGCCCAAGCTCCCGAAGGAGGACTCCCTCCCCCGTTTCGCCAAACTCAAAAAAGTGCTGGCCAAGTAAATTTTTCAGTAAAAAAGGAACCGATTCTTTCGAATCGGTTCCTTTTTATATCATTCCGGTCAGTCATCTGCAAACCACTCGCCGAGAATATCTGTGGTAAGCGGCAGCGTCGTTTCCTTCGTGCCGCTTTCCGTGTAGAGCGTCAGCGTAACGGTATTGTCCTGTGCGTGATAGGTCTCCGCCCGCGCGACCGAGCCAAGCGGCGCACTCAGGCGCGCAAGCTCTGCGTCCGCCTTCTCCCAGTCTATGCCGCTGTGCTGCGAGATTCCCTCCGCGGTGTTCCAGCGGTAGACAAAAACATACGGTACGCCGGTACCAAAGGTGCTGCGCGTGACCAGCTCGCTGCGCCCGTCGCCCGTAAGGTCGAGCGGCCACACGCCGTCGCCCCACTCTGTATCATCAAAGCCATGGCCAAAGGCTTCTCCCGCATAGACGAAGCCCTGCTCCGTCAGCGCATAGAAGTAACGAACTGTCATGCGCCCGCCTTGGACCGTTTCAAGCTCGAAGCCCGGAAAGCCGAGCACATCGTCCCGCGCGGTCAGGGAGACCTTCTCGGCGGCCTCGTCCTCCCCGATCCAAGTACGGCGATCCACGCCGAACGGTATGTCGATCTCCGTACCGTCCTCATGGAAGAGCGCATAGCGCGCATAGCCCGCCTCATCCAGATCGTAGACTCTCAGCGTGACGGTCTGATCACCGGCCTCCTCGGTCTGTGTGAGCAGCGCGGTGGGCGCGTCAGCCTCCTCCGGTGGCAATTCCTCTATGATGGGCTGCGGGGTGCGGCTTGCTAAGATGATGCTGACAAGTGCCGCTGCCACCAGCAGCGGCAGCGCGATCTTTCGGCTCATATCCTCTTCCTCCTGTTATTCTTCTTATAGAACAGCATAACAGCGGGCAGCGGAAATGACAAGTTACAAAGAGATGACATTCCAGTTACAGGAATGTAACAAAGCGAGAGGAAGTTCCTCTCGCTTTGTTTCTTTACAGGATGATACAGATGAGACCGCCCGTGCCCTCGTTGATGATGCGCTCAAGCGTCTGGCGGAGCTTGAGGCGCGCGTCGTCCGGCATGTGCTTGAGCTTTGCCTGCAAGTCTTCGTTCACGATCTCGTGGAAGCTGCGGCCGAAGATGTTGGACTGCCAGATCTTCGTCGTGTCGCCCTCGAACTCCTGCAAGAGGTAGTTGACCATGTCCTCGCTCTGCTTTTCGTTGCCGACGATGGGCGAAACGGTCGTTTCGATGTCGGCGCGGATGATGTGCAGGCTCGGCGCGCTCGCCTTGAGCCGCACGCCGTAACGCCCACCCTGCTTCATGATCTCCGGCTCTTCGAGGTTCAGCTCATCGACCGTCGGCACAACGATGCCGTAGCCTCTCTCGCGCGCATCGGACACCGCCTGCGCCACCTTGTCGTACTCCGCCTTGACCGACGAGAGCTCAGTGAGAAGGCCCAGCAGATCGCCGTCATCCTTCACATCGAAGCCCGACTGCTCGCTCAGCGTCCGGTAGAACAGTGCGCGCGGGAGCTGCAATTCCGCCGCGGCGACGCCCGTGCCGAGCTGAATGGACGTGATGCGCGCGCTGCTGACACTTTCGCAGCCGCCGATGGCGCTGATCGCGCCCTGCACCTCTCGGATACAGTGGAGGCTGCCTGTGTTCTCGCGGATGGCCTGATAGAGGCCGCTTTTGATCGGGTGATCGTCGGCAAGCGCCTCGACCCACGGCGGGATGAAGAGGTCCAGCTCGCAGAGCGGGAACTCGTAAAGGATGGCCTTGAGAATCATTCCCACTGCGTTGTCGTCGAGCGTCAGGCAGTTGACGGGCAGACATGTCACGCCATAGCGTGAAGCGATATCCCTTGCCATTGCCTGCACGCGATCGCTTTCCGGCTCTGTCGCGTTGAGCAGGACGAGGAAGGGCTTGCCGATCTCCTGCAATTCGCGGATGACGCGGCCCTCGGCCTCTATGTAGTCCTCGCGCGGGATATCAGTGATACTGCCGTCGGTCGTCACAACGACGCCGATGGTCGAATGCTCGCGGATGACGCGCGTTGTGCCGAGCTCCGCCGCCTCGCTCATCGTCACCTCGTGGTCGAGCCACGGCGTCGAGACCATGCGCGGGCTCTCGCCCTCCATCTGCCCCGTCGCGCCCGGGATCATATAGCCCACGCAGTCGATGAGCCGAACCGAGCAGCTGCTTCCCTCGTCGAGCGCGATGTCCACCGCCTCTTCCGGCACGAACTTCGGCTCCGCCGTCATCACCATGCGGCCGCTGCCGCTCTGCGGCAGCTCATCCTTCGCCCGCTCGCGGCGATAGACATTGTCGATATTCGGGATGACCTGCGTTTCCATAAAGCGCTTGATAAACGTTGACTTGCCCGCGCGCACGGGGCCGACGACGCCGATGTAGATGTCCCCCGCCGTGCGGGTCGAAATATCCTGATAGATCTCCGTATTCATGCTCATACCTTCTTCCTCCGTTCCTCATCGCCTGCGTGGGATCAGCAGCAGCTTTCCGATCACCGCGGCGGATTCCTCCTTGAGCTCGTTGGCCGCAAGGATGGCCTCGACCGTTGTGCGGTAGAGCTTAGCAATATCCCACAGCCGCTCGCCCTGCTTCATCGCGCGCAGCACGAGCGAGGGGACGTTCTCGTCCTTTTTCCCGCACTCCTCGGCCTCAAGCGACTGAAGACAAGGATAACACGGCGTTTCCGCCACGCTGACGGCAAACGTTACAGGGAAGCGCAGCTCCACGCCGTCCGCGCCGACGGACGCGGCGATCTCGCCCGCATACACATCCTGCACCCGCGCCTGGCCGCCGGCCGGAAGGTCAGTCTCGAGCAGCACCTCGCTCCGCCGCTCGGAGAGCAGCGGCACGGCGTTTTCGTCGAGATACAGCACGCGCAGATTCGCTGTCGCGCGCAGCGACGCGCTCTCTCCCCCGCCGCTCACGCCCGCGCTGCTGAAGATCACGCCCGTCGCCAGCACCGTCTGCACCTCGGCCCCGGTCTCGATCTTTTCGCGCACGAGCTGCTCGCGCAGCACCAGCGCCGCGCTGTCGCACAGCTCGACCGTCTCCGTCTTCGCGGTCAGGTCGTAGGCCGTGCTGTAAAGGTCCGCCACACAGCAAACGCTTTTCACCTCGCGCACCGCTGTGAACGCGCTGATGTATAGCCGCAGCGAGATGGCGCGGTTGTTGTCCGGCTCGCTCTCGCTGCCGACATGGGTCTCCGCGCCTGTCAGGCGCAGCGACGCGCGCACCGTCGTCTCGCCCTCCTCTTCGGCAAGTCCGTCTAGGATCTGCGAAAACGGCAGCTCGCTGCTCATGGACGCAAGGTTCCCGCTCTCATCCAAGTAGATGGCATCCAGCCGCGCGACGCCCTTGAGCACGATCTTGTTGCCGATTGACTTGCAGTCAGTCACGCGCAGCGCGCACTTTGTGCGTAAAAGCTCCTGAATGGGCTCCTTCGTGCCCGAAAGCAGCACTTCATCGGAAAACGTGAAGTCCTTTTCCCGAATGGCGCGGATAATACCGATGTCCTTTTTCTCGCACAGCGTTTCGATCTTGTAGGCTTCCTGCTCCTTCACGCCGCTGCACACGCTCAGCGACGCTGGCACATAGGGCGTGAGCGTCAACTCCACGTTCACGCGTGTGAACACCTTGCGCGGATTGAGCATGCGCACTTCGCACGAGCAGAGCCGGCCGTCGAGGCAGCTGTCCGCGCTGCCGCTCAGCGCGCGCCCCTCGATCGTCTCGTCGAGCGGCAGCGTGTATTCAAACGACTTCATCCCCTGCGCGTCCTCGGCCACATACAAAAGCGTCATGCGGATCGTGCCCGACACCTGCGCTTTTCCGTCTGCGATCTCACGGCTGCGCAGGAAAAGGCACCCGCTCGCATCCACGATGCGGGCGATGTCCGGCAGATAGTCCGGCACGATGGTCTCCGTTGTCTCCTCGCGGTTCTCGCTGAGCTGCGGTAACGCCTGATAACAGGCAAACTGCTCCTTTTTCAATTCCAGTTCCATTGCAGTCCCTCTCCTTCGGCTAAGTGGTTACTGCACTTTATGCCGGGTGGACGCGCATTATGCCTCCTCTTTGACGCCAAATACGCGCCGCAGCAGCGACGAGAGAACCTTGGGTGACTTCCAAACGACAATTTTCATGCTTTTCCCCCTCCCAATATTCATGCCCTTTTCAACCAATGTTAAAATCTGCGCAGGCAGCCGATGCCGCAAAAGATGAGAAGAAATGCGACCAGAAACATCAGCGCCCCCACCGGAAAAACAGCCGCAATGAAAATACCGAGCCCCAGCGCCAGCGCGCAAACACCCACGCAGCGCCACGGGCCGAACAGCGGCGGTCCCGGCGGGCGCGGCGGCGGATTCGAATACATGCTTTTCCCCTCCTCTCCCGGCGTTCGCCTGCTCCATTCTATACAAAAGCGGCCGCCGCGTTCCTGCTTTATCGTGACAAAGCGTCGAACTTCGTCATGTTGTCCTTTGTAATACTTGACATTCTCTCATCTTTATGTAATATTAAGAACAACTTCACTTGATCGCGGCTCTGCGAGCGTGTTCCGCACTGACCGCAACGGAAAGGACGGCACACCCATGCAGGAAATGAGCAGAAGAAATCAGCACTTTACCGACTCCGTCATTCGCAGAATGACGCGTATCTCCAACGAATGCGGCGCGATCAACTTAGCGCAGGGCTTCCCCGATTTTGACCCGCCCAAGGAGATGATGGACCGCCTCGAGGTCGTGAGCCACGAAGGCCCCCATCAGTACCCCATCACGATGGGTGCGCCGAATTTCCGCCAGGCCATCGCGCGCAAATGCGGTCACTTCATGGGCCGCACCATCGACCCCGAGACCGAGATCGTCGCGACCATCGGCTCGACCGAAGCGATGGTCGACACGCTCTTCGCCCTGACGAATCCGGGCGACCGCGTCGTGATGTTCTCCCCGTTCTTCGAAAACTACCGCGCACAGGTCATCATGGCCGACTGCGAGCCGGTCTTTGTCCCTCTGAATCCGCCGACGTTCTCCTTTGACCCGAACGTGCTCGAAGATGCGTTCCGCGGCGGCGCGAAGGCCATCATCATCTGCAATCCCTCGAACCCGAGCGGCAAGGTCTTCACCGAGGAAGAGCTCAAGACCATCGCCGACCTCTGCATCCGCTACGACGTTTACGCCATCATGGACGAGGTATATGAGCACATCATCTACGACGGCCGCAAGCACGTCTACATGAACAGCATCCCCGGCATGTGGGAGCGCACGGTCTCCTGCTCGTCGCTCTCCAAGACCTACTCCGTCACCGGCTGGAGACTCGGCTATGCCATCGCGCCGGAGAACATCATGGCGCGCATCCGCCAGTACCACGACTTCAACGCCGTCGGCTGCCCGTCGCCTCTGATGGAGGCCGCCGTCGTCGGCCTCAACATGCCGCTGAGCTACTATGACGAGTTCGGCGCGCACTACGCGCACATGAAAAAGATTTTCACCGAGGGCATGCGCGACATCGGCATCCCCTTCACCGATCCCGAGGGCACGTACTTCGTGCTGGCCGACATCTCCCCGTACCTCAAGAAGGGCCAGAGCGATGTCGACTTCTGCGAGCAGCTGGCGAGAAAAGCCGGCGTCGGCGCCGTGCCGGGCAGCTCGTTCTTCAATGAACCGATCAACAATATTGTGCGTCTACACTTCGCGAAGAAGGATGAGACGCTGTACGCCGCGCTGGATCGGCTGAATCATATC
>OOCX01001798.1_pt1 | contig 12488 bp, 8 predicted proteins | sample 1671231 | NCBI WGS metagenome assembly OOCX01 (sample SAMN06348135, study PRJEB24527) | human gut metagenome | biome: human gut; feature: ankylosing spondylitis patient; material: feces | host: Homo sapiens | place: China | collected 2015-10 | reverse complement strand
TGCAGAGCAGCTCGGCGGTCACGGTGCTGGTGCTGGGCCTTGTGGGGGCCGGGCTGCTGACCCTGCAGCGGGCCGTGCCGGTGGTGTTCGGGGCCAACATCGGCACCACGGTCACCGCGCAATTGCTGGCCTTCCGGCTGGAGGATGCCCGGTATCTGCTGCTGGTGGCGGGGCTGCTGCTCTGGTTCGCGGGGCGCGGGCGTCTGCACGCAGCCGGGCAGGCGCTGTTTGCTTTCGGCCTGCTGTTTGAGGGCATCGCGGTCATGGCCGAGGCCATGGAGCCATTGGCAGCGGGGCCGGTGTTCCGGCAGTGGATGGCCCAGGTGCGGCACCGCCCCGGCCTGGGCCTGCTGGCAGGGCTGGGCATGACCCTTGTGGTGCAGAGCAGCTCCGCCACCATTGCGGTGCTGCAGCAGGTAGCCGCCCGCCCCGGGCCGGACGGCGGGTGCCTGCTGGGCCTTGCGGGAGCCATCCCGGTGCTGTTGGGGGACAACATCGGCACCACCGTCACGGCGGTGCTGGCATCGGTGGGGCAGAGCCGGGACGCCAAACGTCTGGCGGCGGCCCACGCCCTGTTCAACCTGTCCGGGGCGGCGGTGTGCTGGCTGCTGCTGCCCCAGTTCACCGCGCTGGTGCGGCTGGTCTCGCCCCACGGGCCGGAGAGCGCCGTGCTGGCCCGGCAGATCGCCAACGCCCACACCCTGTTCAATCTGGGCTGCACGGTGCTGTGGCTGCCCCTGACCCCTTGCATGGTGCGCATCGTGTGCATTCTATTGCCGGAAAAGCACGCCCCTGAGTTGAAATGAACGCCTTAAAATGGTATAATGACAGTGTATCGAAAATTTTGTGACGCTTTTGTTGCACAAACGAGGGACTGACCCTTCTGTGGGCCTGCAGCGGTGTGCGGCTGCCAGGGCACAGAGCGAACCAAGAGGACGTGTTTACTATGAAGGATATCATCAACGGGTTGATCGAGCGGTTCCGCAGGCAGCATGTACAGGCCCGGCGCTATGTGGCCATGATGCTGGTGCTGGCCCTGCTCACCACCCTGTTCGTCAACTGGCAGCTCCATGGGGTGGGCATCACCATGACGGCCGACTACCACTGCGGCTACGAGGAGCACCAGCACACGGCGGCCTGCTACGAAAAAGTGCTCACCTGCGGTTACGAGGAGGGCGAGCCGGAAACGCCCGTCACCTCTTCGGACAGCAGCGCCGATCCGGTGTCCGCCTACAGCGCGGAAGAGCCGGAAGAGCCGGAAGAGCCGGTGCAGACCGAGCCGGAGACCATCTGGGTGCCCCATGAGCATACCGATGCCTGCTACGAGGAGCACCGGGTGCTGACCTGCTATCAGGAAGAGCACGAGCACACCGACGACTGCTTTGACGAGTACGGTGCGCTCATCTGCGGCGAGTTCGAGCATATCCACGACGACAGCTGCTACACCACCGAGTATGAGCTGGTGTGCGGCCTGGACGAGGGCGAACTGGTGGAGGAGCCCAACCCCGCCTATCAGGAAATGCCTGCCAGCCGCCCCGTGGTGGACTTGCCCCCTGAGCCGGCCGAGACCACCCCGGACGAGCCGGTGCTGCATCACCACACCGACGCCTGCTACACCGAGGAGCTGGTGTGCACCATCCCGGAGCACCACCACACCGTGGAGTGCCTGGCCGATACTCAGGCCGACGTGGAGACTGCCGAGGAATGGCAGGCCGCGGCCAACGTGGCCCTGAACGGCAACTGGGCCGAGGACCTGCTCACCGTGGCAAAGTCCCAGCTGGACTACCAGCAGAGCGACAAGAACTTCAAGCTGGATGTGGAGGACCAGCAGGTGCTGCGCGGCTACTCCCGCTATGGTGCCTGGTACGGCAACCCCTACGGCGCCTGGGACGTGATGTTCCTGTCCTACTGCCTGCACTTTGCAGGTGTGCCCCAGACGGTGGTGCCCCAGCGTGCGGGCGTGATGGCCCTGCACAGTGACCTGCGCGGCTCCCAGTGGCTCACCGACGCCGACGGCTCCACCGCAAGGCCCGGCGATATCGTCATCTACAACACCCTCACCACCGAGCAGGTGGCCGTGGACGAGAGCTCCTATGGCATCGCCCTGCTGGACCTGGACGAGGACCCCGACACCGCCGCCCAGCTCACGGCTTCCGAGCCGCAGGTGGACACCCGCACCGTGACCACCGAGACGGTGGGCGTCGTGTCCGCCGTGGACCCCGACGCCGGGACCCTGACCGTGATCTCCGGCAACGTGGACGGCAAGGTGGCCGAGGTGCCCGCTGCCATGTCCGACGTGACCAGTGTCATCTCGGTGACCGGCGCCTATGCCGCCGAGACCACCGCTGTGGCTCCGGAGGACCCGGCAGGCTCCCAGGAGGAGCTGGACGGCAGCTATGCGCTGCTGGAAGATGAGGATGGCTTTGGGGCCACGGTGGAATGGGTCGGCGAGGCCCGGCAGCAGGACCCCGATGCCCCGGCCCTGCTGGCAGAAACTGCCGATACGGAGGTGATGCTGGACCCCACCTGGATCACTAAGATAGCGTTCGAGCAGAAGGTCAATGGCTCCTGGGAGCCTTTGGTGGGGAATGAAGTGGAAAGCGGTACCAACGTGCAGGTCACCATGACCTACAAGCTGCCTGCGGGCACCTTGACGCCGGACCGGCGGACCCTGTGCTACCAGCTGCCGGATGCCATGAAGCCCAAGCAGCCCACCTCCGGCAAGATCCTGGACGTGACCGACAACAACAAGGTCATTGGCACCTATACCATCGACACCGACGGCCTGGCAAAGCTGACCTTTTATAAAAGTGATAAGTTCACCGGTTTGGATGCCAACGGCAACCGGGAGTTTACCGGAACCTTCCAGTTCTCCCAGAAAGTATGGGCAGATGATTTTGCAAATGACAAAAACATTACCTTTAAAGATGGCTTTACTCTGACCATCAAGAAGAAAACGGCAGATATAAAAATCAGTAAAGGGTACACCGGCTATTGGAGTGCCTTTGAAAATCATCCGGAAAGTGGCACCTTCATAAACCATTATATGGTGACGGTGGAGACCACCAACGGCACCAAAGACCCGGTGACCCTTACGGATACCCTGAACACGAATCAGAGTGGAATCAGTGCTGGTGATTACCTGAAGGGCGGCCAATACCTGGTAAACACCTTTAAACTCTGCAAAGTGGATGCCTCGGGCAAAGAAACGGAGATCCCCTTCCCTGAGTATAAACTGGGAACCGACAGCAACGGCAACCCCCAGGTGGTCCTTGATCCGCTGCCGGCGTTGGAGATCGAAGAAAAGTACATCTGGTACTATGACGTTCAGCGGAACTATGCGGACTTTGACAAGATGCCCAACGGTGTCGGTATGATCTTCAATACGGCAACAGCGAAGGCAGGGGACAGGGAGGAAAAGAAGGCTGAAGCATACTACACATGTAAAACCCCGCGTATTGAGAAGAACGGCCAGTACGACCCCAAGACAGGCCACATCCAGTGGACGATCACTGTAAAGGTACCCCATTCTTTCCTGGGGTCCTATATGCTGCAGGGCTGCAAGATCACAGATGCATTGCCAGACAGTGTGAAAATCGTAGGGGATGTAAAGGTAGGCGACGATACGATATCGGCAGAGGAATTTCTGCAAAACGGCTATACCATCCCGGAGAAGTATAGTGGAACAGAGCTGAAGATCACCTTTGAGACCACCACCCCCCTGGGCGGCGGCTCGGTGAAAAACGTGGCACAGATCCTGACCAAGAGCGACCATACCTTTGAGGCCTCGGCTACCGTGAACATCGGGCAGGGGAATTGGACCCTGAGCAAGGAGCTGTCCAGCAGCAGCAAGGGCCTGGCCAAATGGAATATCTCTGCCGCCAATGCGGCTGGCGAAAGCAGCTTTACCCTGGTGGAGACCCTCCAGGACGCTGTGAACGAAAGCGGCCAGACCCAGCTGGACACCCACTACGCCTACGCCGCAGAGCTGGAGAAGGCTTTGGAAAACGGCCTGACCCTGACCCTCCACGACGGCGGCACCATGAACTATGCTGATGCTAAGGCCGCCGGGGTCATTGCCGTCACCTACTACAGCGGTGCCGACGGCACCGGCGGCACGGTGACTGCCAACGACCCCTCCACCCGGGTGCGGAGCTTTACCATCCAGATAAACAAGGAAGATGGCAACCCGGTGCGGCGTGTGGAGGTAAAGGACCTCCCTACCCACGAGGATCAGAGCAATGTGCCCACCGGAGAAAAATGGACCTACAAAAACAGCGTCAGCATCCAAGGCAGCTCTCAGAGGGCTGAGGCAGAGGACACCTACCACAGCTACAAGAGCTTTGAAAAACGGGTGTCGGCGAACAGCGATCAGGACGAATCTGGTTACCAAAGCGGAGACCAGACCTACCAATACAGTGACCTCAGCGGCAACAACCTCCACTATCAGCTGGTGGTGCAGACTGCTGCCGAGGATGATGCCGACATCGTCATCACCGATACCCTGCCGGAAAACACCGAGTTCAAGACCGACTGGGTAACGATCGGCATGGACAAAGGGGCCCCGGATAAGGCTGACAAGTTGGAGGGGGCCAATGCCACTGTAATCTACGAGGAAGCCACCCGGAAGCTGACCATTACCATCAGCGGCTACAACCTGAACAAGCGTGAACAACACAAGTTCCGCATTCTGTACAAGGTGAGCGTGGACGACGATCCCAGCTGGAAGAACCCCTCGGTGGGCGAGGTGATCTACACCAACACGGCCCAGTGGGGCGAGCTGACCGAGACCCTCCACACCACGGTGGAAAAGACTGTGGACCCCCTGAAAAAGACCGGACAGCTGGTGGATGGCAAAACCGACCGCATCGAGTACCAGGTGGTGGTGAACCCGGCCCGGAAGGACCTGTCGGTGGAAGCCAACAAGGCCCCGACCATTGAGCTGTGGGACGACGTAAAGGCCCAGAACGGTGCCATTGTCCGGGGAGACCCGGAGTCTGTAAAGCTGTATTACTTCCAGTATGACGAAGCCACCAACACCGTGACCCGAGGGAAAGAAGTGCCTCGCAGCCTGTACCAGGTGCTGCCGGCAGATGACGAGGGTTGGCTCCACATGGTGATTCCCAACCAGACCGCCATGATCCTGGTGTACCAATGTGATGTAAAGCAGGGCAGTGCTGCTGAGGATTACAACGTGGACAATACCGTCAAGCTGGGCAATGGGGACTCCACCGAATCGGATTCCATCAAGTTTACCTATGCATCTGCCGCCACTGCCTCCACCGGACAGTTCCTGCTCCACAAGGTGGACGATTACTCCGGCGTGGCATTGCAGGGAGCAGAGTTTACCATCTGGCAGTATGATCTGCAAATCAAGGACTGGCAGCTCTGGAGCGGCGGCGATAAGGGTGTTGTCACCACCGGCGAAAAGGGCCAGGTGAGCCTGACGGTGCTGGAAAACGGCGGGCCCCAGACTCTGAAGCCGGACCTGCTGTATAAGATCGTGGAGACCAAAGCACCCCAGAACTACCAGAAGGACGATACCCCCCACTATGTGCTGTTCCACAAGAGCAGCGAGACCCCCCAGACGGCCTTTGATACCGCTACGGGCAAGGGGACGGCGATGGATGGAGAAAAAATCATCCAGTTTGAAGATGTCCAGGTGGGCAGTGCTGCCCAGACCACCACGGCCCAGTATACCAACCGCTACAGCAACCTGACCGTCAGCAAGCTCTGGCTGGATGCCGATACCCGCCAGCCGGTGGAACCGGCGGTGGACAGCATCCGCATCAAGGTCTGGCAGTACACCGACAATGACAAGGACAAAACGTTGTTTGCCGAAGCCGACCTGACAGCAGATAACAATTGGACCTGGTCCGAGTCGGGGGACAAGCTGCCCCTGGCGGACAAGAACGGCAATGCGTACCACTACCTGGTGGAGGAAGAGACCACCGGAAACTGGAACGTTTACATTGACAACAATGGAGTCCAGACCGGTAACATCACGGTGCAGAACTACGTTTACACCGGCTACGAGCTGCCGTCCACCGGCGGCATGGGCACGGCACCCTTCGGGGTGCTGGGCGGCGCACTGGCCGCTGCAGCAGCCCTGCTGCTGGTCCGCAAACGGAAACAGAACGAGGAGGAGTGAGCAGCCATGAAACAAAACAAAAACAACCGGGTTGCCGCTCTTCTGCTGGCGCTGTGCATGGCCGTGTGCTGTGCACTGCCCGCGCTGGCAGCCCCCGCGGCCAGCGCCAACATCGACCTGAGCCGCACCGGCAGCATGGACGTGACCCTGTACGACCACCAGAACGACGTCCCCCTGCGGGGCGGCGCACTCACCATGTACAAGGTGGCGGACGTGGCCCGCACCAACGGCGACCTGCACTTTGTGTACACCGCCGACTTTACGGGCTGCGGCATCGCGCTGGGCGACCTGACGGACAGCACGCTGGCTTCCAGGCTGGAAGCCAAGCTGCCCGCCCGCGCCGCCGGCACCACCCATAAGATCAGCGAGCAGGGCATCGTCTCCTTTGACGCGCTGCCGCTGGGCCTGTACCTCGTGGTGCAGACCGAGAACTCCAAGGGCTACGAGGCCATCAATTCCTTCCTGATGTCGCTGCCCATGGCGGACGAAAGCGGCTGGCTCTACACCGTGGACGCCACCCCCAAGGTGGGCGCGCCCACGCAGGAGGTGACCCCGCCCGAACCGGAAACTCCCAGCACGCCTTCGGAACCGGACAAACCGTCCAAGCCGGAGAAGCCCTCGGAGCCGGACAAGCCCACCCAGCCCGACAACCCGGACATGCCGGTCGATCCCAACGACCCCAACCGCCCGGTGTCGCCCGGTACGCCGGATAACCCCGTGGCCCCCGGCACTCCGGATAACCCCGTGGCCCCCGGCACTCCGGATAACCCCGTGGCTCCGGGCCGCCCGGACGGCAATGCACTGCCCCAGAGCGGCCAGCTGAACTGGCCCATCCCGTTCATGGCTTGCAGCGGCGTGCTGCTGTTTGCCGTCGGCTGGGTGCTGGACCGAAAGGAGACGCTGGCATGAACACAAAGCAGAAGATCGGCCGCGCCTGCATGATCGTGGGCATCCTGCTCATTCTGGGCGCGCTGGCCCTGCTGGGCTATAACCAGTGGGACGCCAACCGCGCCGACCAGGCTTCACAGGACGCCCTGGGCAAGCTGGAAGAGACCCTGACCGAGACCATGGAGGACAAGACGAAGGACGAAGAGCCGGTGGTCCAGCCGGAGCTGGACCCGGAGCAGGAGATGACCGTCACCGACATCGACGGCTGGGGCTACATCGGCTGCCTGTCCGTCCCGTCCATCGGGCTGGAACTGCCCGTGATGAGCGAGTGGAGCTACGCCGGCCTGAAGATCGCGCCGGGCCGCTACAGCGGCTCCACCTACGCTGACAACATGGTGGTCTGCGCCCACAACTACGCCAAGCACTTCAGCCCCATCAAGTGGCTGGCCCTGGGCAGCGAGGTGTACTTTACCGACATGGACGGCCAGCGCTGGAGCTATGAGGTGTCCAACGTGGAGACCATCCAGCCCACCGACATCGACAAGATGATCACGGCCAGCGACGAGGACGCCTGGGACCTGACCCTGTTTACCTGCACCACCGGCGGCCGCGCCCGCTGCGCCGTGCGCTGCACCCGCACCGGTTACCCGGTCTTGGAGACCAGCGCGGCAGGGCGGATCACGGAGTAAGCAGGACGATTTGGAATTGCCTCCGCTTTGCTCTGGCAATATCAGCGGAAAATTATTTTTAAAGATATGCAATCCCGGAAAATCTGCGGATTTTCCGGGATTGTTTTTTCACGGATGGGCGTTAAGGAAAGTGGCCTGTTCTCTGGAAGGCAAACGATTTAGAATGCCCTCCGCGTTGCTCTGGGCATGAATAGCGGAAAAATTATTTTAGATTTTGCAAATCCGGCAGGGCTGCGGCCCCGCCGGATTTGCTTTTTCACGGGAAGGGTCGTTACGGGAAGTGGCATCGGCTGCTGTTGGCCTGCGGCCAAAGCGCAGAAGGAGAACTCGCGTTTTGCGGAAAGGAATCCTGTAACGTCCCTCCCGGTGCGATGTCATTCCGGTATCAGATGCCACTCCCCGCCATGACCCCTCTGGTGAAAAGGCAACTCCGGAAAATCCGCAGATTTTCCGGAGTTGCAATAAAAAATAATATTTCCTCTAATTATGGCGCAGCGCACGCGGAGCCATTTCAAATCGTCCTGTTCCGGTTTTCCGCAAGCGTACAGGGAGCTGTCGCGATAGTGCACAAAAAAGCACCCGCCATGCGGATGCACAGCGGGTGCCTTGAAGGATCCTACGGGGGTGCTCAGTGGGTGGTGCCCATGTCCACAGCCAGGTCGGCGTCGTTCTTCACAACGGCCTCCACGGCCTTCTCCAGGCCGCGGGCGATCTGGTGCAGGTCCATGCTGGGGGTGCCCAGGGGCTTGTTGACCACCTGCTCCATGGCGTAAGGCACATGGATGAAGCCGCCCCGGATGTTGGGGTACTTCTTGTCGATGAGGTACAGCAGGGTGTACATCAGGTAGTTGCACACATAGGAGCCTGCAGTGTAGGACAGGGCGGAGGGGATGCCTGCATCCTTGATGCTCTGCACCATGGCCTTCACGGGCAGGGAAGTGAAGTAGGCGGTCTCGCCGTCCTCCTGGATGGTCACGTCGATGGGCTGATAACCGGCGTTGTCAGCGATGCGGCCGTCCATCAGGTTGATGGCCACCTTTTCCGGGGTGATGGCGGAGCGGCCGCCGGCCTGACCGATGCAGATGACCACATCGGGCTGGTTTGCCTGAATGGCAGCTTCCAGCACCTCACCGGCACGGATGAACTCGGTGGGCACTTCCTGCTTGACGATCTCGGCACCGGCGATGGTGTCGGGCAACAGCTTTACCGCCTCAAAAGCGGGGTTGACGGTCTCGCCGCCAAAGGGGTCGAAACCAGTGAGCAGAATCTTCATAGTAAAAAGCCTCGATTCTCAGATATAAATGGACGGCTCCAGAACGGTGAGCTGTCCGTGATCCATGATCATGCGGTTGTCCACATAGATGCAGGGAGCGTGGGTGACCAGATCGTAATGGCCGGAAGCATCCTGCACACCGCCCAGCGCAATGTTGCGCCCGAACCCGATATGGAAGGTGCCATAGGTGGATTCGTCCTCGATGTAGCAGTTGCCTGCACAGCGGGAGTGGGTGTTGAGCCCGATGCCGAACTCCGCCGCCACCACCATGTTCTCCGGGTCGTGGAAGCGGGCCAGAAACTGCTTGAGCCGCCTGCCGCTGGCATTGTCCTCGATCTCCACGATGCGGCCGCCGCGCAGCTCCACCCGCACGGGGCTGTCCACGATGCCGATATAGCCCATGGAGCCGTCCAGGATCAGGGTGCCGTTGGTGTCGCTCTCCACCGGTGCCACATACACTTCCACGCTGGCAGAGGAAAGGCCCTTGCCGTCGTGGCAGCAGCCGTTGAAGAAGCCGGGCACACGCCCCTCGATGTTGAAATCCAGGTTCGTGCCAAGCTCCGTGGTCACATGGATGTGTCTGGCGTTCTGGTAGCAGGCCATGATGATGCTGGCCATGATCCTGCTTTTGGGCAGGCTCATGTTCAGGAAGTCGTAGCTCAGCAGTGACTGCCCGTTGCTGGTGCTCAGCGGCAGCGACAAAAACCGGTTGCGGCGGGCAATGACCCGCTTGACGGCCCGTGTGGTGATGAGGGAATACTCGGCAGCACCGATCACGGCGTTGTAGGGGTCAAAGACGTCCTCGCGGTCATCGAAATACTGGCCCACCTGCTCGTGCAGGTCGTCCAGCATCAACACATCCGCCACGCCGCCCACCGCCTGTGCGGCTTGCTGCATGGCTGCCACCTCGACAGCATACTTCTGGCTGGATACGATCAAGATGCGTTCGCCTGCACGGAGCCGGACCCAGTCGCGAATAATGATATCGGCTCCGTGCTGAATTGCTTGTTCCATTGAATCACTCGATCTAACAAAAAATCACTTCAGGAGGATCATCATCACGATCTGGACCACCATCATGATGATGGCGACAGGAACCTGATTCTTGATGACGCCCATGGGCTTCTTCATATCCAGCAGTGCCACGGGCACGGTGTTGAAGTTTGCAGCCATGGGGGTGCACAGGGTGCCGCAGAAGCCGCAGGTCAAAGCCAGCATGCCGATGACCACCGGGTTTGCGCCGTGGGCCAGCACGAACGGGTAGCCGATGCCCACGGTCATCACGGTGATGGCGGCGTAGGCGTTGCCCATGATCATGGTGAACAGCATCATGCCGATGGCGTACACCACGATACCGGCGTTCACATTGCCCTCGGGGATGATGTGGCTGACCAGGTCAGAGATCACATCGCCGACACCGGCAGCGGTGAAGACGGAGCCAAGGCAGGCCAGCAGCATGGGCAGCATGGACAGGGGGCCCACGGTGGACAGCATGCGCTCGGAATCGTTCAGGAAGGTGGAGGGCTTGTTGTCGCGATTCATGATCATCAGCAGGATGATGGCCACGATAACGCCCAGAGCCACGCCGTTCAGGGCGGACAGGCCGATGCCCATGCCGGTGATGGCGCAGATGACGGCCAGCATGCCGATGCTCAGGGTGGGGACAAAGATCTTCATGCCGATCTTCTCATAGGTAGCCTCGGTCTCGGCCTTGGTGGCAGCAGAGACAGCGCCCTTCTTGACCTTCTTGAGGATGGCGGGGATGCACATCACCACCACCAGGATGCCGCTCACCAGAGAGGGCAGCCAGCGGCCCAGGGCAAGCACGACGCCCAGCACGGCCCAGAAGATAAAGGTGCCCACGGGTTCCGGGTTCTCCTTATCCTTCAGGTTCTTCACGCCGCAGTAGATGCACAGCAGGCCGATGATAAAGTAGATGATCTCCATCACCTTGGTGGACAGGCTGTAATCAGCACTCATAAAAAAGCTCATTCTTCTGTCCTCCCTTACTTATAGTACTTCTGGATCATCTTGCGATCCTTGATCACATAGAATACGATGGCGACCACAGTGGCAATGATGCACACGGGGATCTCGATGGCAGCCAGCTGGGCCAGCTCCACCTCGATGCCCAGGCCGGCCAAAGTGCTCTGCACCAGCAGGCCGCCGGAACCGCCCACGAACAGGACCTGACCGAAGAACCAGGTGATGTTCTCCATGCCGGAAGCCATACCCTTCAGCTCCTCGACATGCTCCTCATTGGGCTCATAGCCCTGTGCCACAATGGCACCTTCGGCCATGGGCATGATGACGGGGCGCACGAAACCGGCCACGCCGCCAAAGCCCACGTTGAAGGCTGCAAAGACCGAGCGCATCACGCCGTAGATGCCGATGACCAGGCCGGAGGTGGCACCCTTGAACTTGCCGATCAGGGCAGCGGCTGCTTCACGCAGGCCGTTGCGCTCCAGCGTGCCGGTGACCAGCATCACGATGATGAAGATGGCCATGCTGCGGTTTGCCACAAAGGTGCTGCCCAGCGTTTCCAGCAGGGTGACCGGGCCCAGACCGCCAACCAGTGCAGTCACAACGGCTGCCACCAGAATGACCAGAATGGAGTCCAGCTTCAGTGCAAAGCCAGCGATGACGATGACAATGCCAAGTAGTTTCAGTAGTTCCATAATTGCCTTCCTTTATACTTATATTTTCCCGGCGCTGTGCTGGCGGTCCGCCTGTGGGTCAGCAGGCAGGCCGTCGGCACTACGCCGAAAAGTCCAGAGAAAATGCCTTACAGGCGGATAAACGCTGCCAGCAGCAGAGAAAAGCCTCCTGCCGTAAGCCACAGCGGCACCAGACGACGGCCCAGGTGAGCTCCGATATCGCAGTGCTCCAGCACCCCGGAGGCCTTCATGGGCACCACCGTGGTGGCTTTGGGCACGGCCTCTGGGCTGCTGTAGGGGTTGGTGGAGGTAAACTCACCAGTGCCGATCTCCCCGGGGCAGGCGTACACCCCAAACCAGGAGGACAACAGCCCACCCTTGCCAGCGCTTGTCTTGTACACTCGCACCAGCTGCACCGTAAGGGCCTGGGCCTGCTTTTCTTCCACCAGCAGGTTGACCCGGACCATATTTACCAGGTTCAGTATCGAGGAAATGGCGATGAGAGCGTCCAGGATCAGGACCAGGATCAATAACGAGTGCATGGGGCACACCTCCTGCAAACAGAGCAAGGGCTGCGGCAGCCCCTGGTGCTTTCGTAAGATGGAAATAGTATACCATAAAGTGGGACGAATTGTAAATGAAATATAGATAATCTGTCTAGCCTTCCTAAAAAAGGAAAAATCCCCTGTTTCCCAAAGGAAACAGGGGATTTGCGCCGTTTGGCAGAAATTACTTGTTGCGGATGTACTCATCCATGGCCTTGGCGGCAGCCTTGCCGGCACCCATGGCCTTGATGACGGTGGCGGCACCGGTCACGGCATCGCCGCCGG
>OOCX01001787.1_pt1 | contig 12533 bp, 8 predicted proteins | sample 1671231 | NCBI WGS metagenome assembly OOCX01 (sample SAMN06348135, study PRJEB24527) | human gut metagenome | biome: human gut; feature: ankylosing spondylitis patient; material: feces | host: Homo sapiens | place: China | collected 2015-10 | reverse complement strand
CTTGAAGGCTATGCGGATGATGCCGCAGCTTCATCCACATGGGGAAAGATAAAGGACTGGTTTTCGGACAGGGGAATGGATTTCCAGAGCTGGACAGGAAAGCTCGGAATAGAAAACTATATAAACGACGTGGATACATACCACCAGAAGATAATAGACAAGAATAATGCCACTAAAAAGAAGATAGACACTATATTTTCAAATGTGCAGTCAGTGGATACAAAAAGCATGGCAGCCATGAACAGACAGATAACGTGCGGCAATAACATAATAAAACTCATAAATGACCTTGCAGCATCAATAAGCCCGGACGGCGGAAACCTGGACATGGCAGGAATGAAGGGGACGCTTGATGCGGATGCTGCGAGAATAAAAAATCCTGAATCAGCAAAGAGTGAAAAGACCGAGAAGGAAAAGCTCGGCGCAGGTGATACATCATGCAAGAAAAGCAGTGATCCTGTAAACTTAAGCACCGGAAACTTCATCTATGACCATGAAGACATGCAGGCAGGTGGAGAGATACCGCTTTCATTCCACAGATACTACAACTCAAAGGATACCGGCACCGGCACAATGGGCAGCTGTTTCCTGCACAATTATGAAATGGAAGTGCAAAAGCAGCCGGACCAAAAAGCGGCGGTGCGCATGCATGACGGACAGTTTTACTACTTTGCGGAAACAGACACAGGCTATGTGGCGGAAAACGCGGCGATGGGGCTTTTGGAAAGGACGGAAGACGGCTATAAGCTTACATGTCATCCGGGCATGGATGCCGTGTACTTTGATAAAAACGGAAAGGCGGCAAGGCAGGAAAACACAAACAAAAGGGGAATCACATTTATCCGTGATGAAAGAGGAAGGCTGGAAAAGGCGGAAACCGATACAGGAAGCTTCCTTGAGTATGCATATGACAGTGAAGGCATGCTCATGGAAGTCACAGACCATGTGGGCAGAAAGGTAAAGCTTGAGTATGACGGAGGCATGTTAAAGACAGTCACGACACCGTCAGGAGCAGTGTACACATACAGCTACGGAGACAACGGAAGGATAACGGAGACAGTAAATGCAAGAAATGTCACGGCCGTAAGGAACAGATACGACAGCCTGTTCAGGGTGACACACCAGGAGTTCCCGGACGGCGGCACGATGGACTTTGAGTATGATGACAAAAACAGCCGCGTCACACTCACGGAAAGAAACGGAAGCCGGATAACATACGTGCATGACAGCCGGTACAGAAATACAGCCACGCTGTATGAGGACGGAACAAGGGAAAAATACCTGTACAATGACAGGAACCAGTGCATCTGCAGGACAGACAGGAACGGCCACACCGTGCGCATGTCATATGACAGCAGGGGAAACCTGACCCAGACAGTGGATGCGGGAAAGCGCCGAATAAACTTCACGTATGACATTTTCAACAACCTTACCAGTCTGAGCATCAACGGAAGGACAAGGCTAAAAAACCACTATGATTCAAAGGGAAACCTGACAGGCACGACGGATGCACTCGGAAACCGGACGACGATAAAAAATGATGTATTCGGAAGGGCAGAAAAAATCACATATGCAGACGGAAGCAGCACTGAGCTTTCATATGACCGCAGAGGCAACATCACGGCAGTAACGGATGGAAACGGCAACAGCACGTCATATGAATATGACCTTTTAAACAGGGTGATAAAAACAACGGACGCAAACAACAATGGGATACATTTCAGCTATGATGCGTCAGACAGAATCAGCACAGTAACAGACGCACTTGGAAATGTCAGGAAATACACTTACAATGCCGGGGGGAAGGTGACAGGCCTTACGGATTTCGACGGAAAGACAGTATCCTTTGACTACAATGACCTGGGAAAAATCAGCGCATACACGGACAAGGAAGGATACCGTGCAGAGATTGCATACGACAGGATGTGGAACGTAAGCAGCATAAAGTCACCGGACGGTGGAATACAGCGGTTCATATACGACAGCGACAACAGGCTTAAAGAGCATACGCTGCCTATGGGTGGAAAAATCAGGTATGCATATGATGAGGCAGGAAACCTGCTGTCCGAAACGGATGCAGCCGGAAACACTGCCAGGTATGCATATGATGAGGCAGACAGACTGGTGCGCATGGAAGCGGCAGACGGGGCAGTAACCACTTTCGGTTATGATCATGAGGGAAATCTTGTATCGGAAACCGATGCGCTGGGTCATGTGACAGAATATACCTATGATGATCTGGGAAGAAGAACGGGTGTCACGGATGCAGCCGGAGAGACCACAAGCGTATGCTACAATGAGATTGGAAATGTGGACAGGATATGCCATCCCAATGGAAGCAGCACAGTATACACCTATGAAAAGGGAGGCAGACTCAGAAGTGTGCTTTATCCGGACGGATCAGGTGAAAAATACAGTTATGACGCAAAGGGAAATATGACAGAACGTATAACCATGTCTGGAGAACGTTATCATTACAGTTATGATGTTCTTGACAGGATAGTATCAATAACGAATGCTGTCGGTGGAACACAGCACTTTGAATATGATGCACTAGGACATGTGACAGAGGCTGCTGATGAAAATGGAAACATAACACGTTATGAATACACACCAAATGGAAATCTGTCAAAAGTAACGGATGCTTTAGGAAATGAGACTTTCTATCAGTATGATGCCATGGGACACCTGACACAGACAAGCTGTACTGGAACAGGCGGAGAGCAGACACAGAACACTGCATATACATGGGATAAGGAAGGACATGTTGTGGCAGTGACAGACCCGCTGGGAGATATGGAAACATATACATATGATCCTGCCGGACGCATGACCTCAAAGACGGACAGGGATGGATATGAAACTGCCATAAGCTATGGAGCAGATGGACAGGTAGAAGAGATCAGATACGCAGACGGAAGGACAGTGTCACTCACGTATAATGCCATCCGCCAGTTAGAGGAAGTAAAAGACTGGCTCGGCACAACCAAGATCGCCATGGATGAGGCAGGACGGGTATCTTCTGTCACAGACCCATACGGAAAAACGGTCGGGTATGAATGGGGAAGAATGGGCGAGAGAACAGCCCTTATATACCCTGATGGAAAAAGGGCAGAGTATGAGTATAATAATGCAATGCAGCTTACGGCAATGAAACTCATGTCAAACGAGGCACCGGAGCAGACAATATTGTACAGTTATGATGAAGCAGGAAGACTCACAGGAAAGCAGATGCCGGGAGGAAGCAGCACATCATACGCATATGGAAACCTTGGAAGGGTGTCAGAAATCCTGCATACAGGAGCTGATTTTGAAGAACATTATCATTATGGATATGATCTAATAGGAAATAAAATATCAGCAGAAAAGAACCGGCAGGGGATAAATGCAGATAGCGGAAGATATGAATACAGCTATGATGTGATGAACAGATTAACAGGTGTATCGTACGATGGAATGCCACAAAGACAGTACAGTTATGATGCATTTGGAAACAGAAGCAGAAAAACAGAATACACACCAAATGGTAAGCTTATAACCACATATGGCTATAACACAAAAAACCAGCTGATAACAGAAAACTCTGAAAATGGTATTAGAAACTATTCATATGACCATAGGGGAAATCTGTTATCCGTAACAAGTGGGGAAGATGTTTTAAAAGCATACGGATTTGATGCAGCAAACAATATGACAGAATCAATGGGGCTGACTGCCGGTATGGTAAAGAGAGCAACTTACGAGTATAATGGACTTGGTCACAGAATGGGACAAAACCTGATTGCCGGTAATTCAGATCCACAAAAGAATATCCACTATACACTGGATCTGACACGCCAATATCATAATCTGTTACAGAAATCAACTGACAAAGGAATACAAGGAAATCCGCTGCACAGTACTCAGACTTATTTCTGGGATGGAAACGTCACCGGAATGGAAGAGGAAGGAAAAGATCATTTTTATTTTCAGGATGATCTGGGAAGTCCAATGCGTATAGCCGATGAAATGGGAAGGAGTGAGGAAACATATGGTTTCGATGAATTCGGAAATAGCATTGAGTGTAGTATAAATGCAGTCACAAATCCTATGCAGACTTTTGGTTTTACAGGATATCAGATGGATGAAGCAGGAGGTCTGTACTTTGCACAGGCAAGACGCTATGATGCCGGAGCAGGAAGATTTGTCAGTGAGGACTTCCTGAAAGGACACATCGCAGTACCATACACGATGAATCATTACAACTACTGCTGGAACAGACCGATGGACCTGGTGGATTTGAATGGAAAATTCCCATCATGGAGAGATTTGAAGAAATTCTGGAATAAGTATATTTATGGGGAAGAATATGTTATATCTGTATCAACAGTGGAGGTTACTGGTCGTGATATCGGATTAGGGACATATTGGGGTAGAACTGATGATATTACGAAGCCTAGTGCGCAATATACAGGTAGTTGGATAAAAAAAGTCACAACAACTGATGGCGATGATGGAATATCTCAATAGCTTAAATATACCAAGCATAGATTTGGGAAAGAAAAATAAATTTGGGATTCCAACATCGTTAGGAGTTACATGCAGTAAAGATGGAGTAAGTTTAGATGCAAATATAGGCATTGATATAGGTAAATTAAATGTAAATATTCCGATAAGTGTTGGTTTAAATTGGGATAATTTAGTTTCTATAGATGCATCATTAAATGGTGGATGGGCAGATAATTCATATGGACTTGATTTGAGTGCAGGACTACATCCAGGGTCTAATTTAAAAGTGGGCGTACATAGTACAAAGAGTAATGGTATCAAAACGTCGACAGATAAATGTGGGATATATATGCGAATGGGATATGTATATGTTGTGGTAATAGCAGCTGCGGCACTGGTGTCAATGTTATATGGAAATGATCCAAGTAGTGCAGGGCAGACAATTATTAATTTTATTAATAATTTTGTAAATAATGGTGTGTGTCCGGCGCTTCAGTAATATGAATGATATAAATGTAATATATAAAGGAAGAAAGATAACATGATTAAGAAAAAAAAGAAAATAATAATCGCAATAATCGTATTTGTAATAATGTTTATTGGTATATGTATAATAATGAGTTATTTGCATAGGGAGGATGAATTTTTAAGTGGAGCAAATGGAAATGCAATGTCATATATTAATGATGTACATCCAAATAAATATAAGTCTGTAGATGAGGCATTATTAGATGTAGATGGAAAAGTGAAGTCAGAAAAACAGTTATGTCAGATAGAATATAATGGGGTAGTTCATGTTTATATGCAGGGATATTATAATGTTAAATTTGAAGATGTTGATATTAATAGAACAAATACATACATAAAATGCTATGATTTTGTAACAGTTTCAGATGGTTATAATTATAGTGGAGAACGAAAATTGGTGATTAATTTTGATGATGATAAAAAGTATACATGGAAAGAAACATTTTTAGCTGATCTTTTTATGAGCAGAGATGCTGTTTATAGGGGAGCTGTTGAAAAGAAATATAAAGTTCTTCCAGCATGGGGCGTCACAGATTATTCTGACATTAGTAACGTAACGGTTGATGACCAGAAAATTGATGAGGTACATGAACTTGATGTGGACGGCAAGACTTATTATCTCTGGATAATAAATGATTTGAAGACACAAAACGAGGCATCAGAAGTTCGGATAGAGTCTGTTGACAAGACTACCCAAAACCGATAAAATTACACCTATCAAGGCACACTTATGGAAACATAAGGTCGCAAAGCCAGAGTCTAAAACAGTTACACGATGTAATGACAGATCGGCTGCATCATTCACGGAAAGTGGATGCTGCAGCCGTTGTTTTTTTTGAAGAAAGTCGCTGTAAGCAGGCAGCCGTAGTGAGGCAAATATAGAGAACATACAAAGCAGAATCTTGAAAATCAAAAGGAAGAGGAAAAGACAGAATGCAGGGTATTTTTTGATGTAACAAGTGATACTTTAAAAGGTATGATTATTGATGAAGCTATAGGCCTTTCAGCAGTAATAATAAATGAAACCGTAGGAGATAAGATTAACAAGGCTAACGCAGTAATAAATTATTTGAATGACTTAAGCGCTCCATGCCTGCGTTTGAAAAGATATACAAAAAATATAATAAATAATAGTTGATTATAACGAATAAAAAATACGCAAATGCCGAAAATTGTCTAAAATTGTACAGTTTTCGGCATTTTCAATGTATACTTTTTACAAAATCCGTGGAAAAGTGCTCCGTGTGACCGTTGTGTGACCAAAGTAGTGTATAATCTTACTCAAGAGGAAAACGTATAAATAAAATATGAGGATAAGAACGTGTGCTTTGGGATAAGGAGCCGGAATATGATAGATTGTCGCAGAGCATACATAGGGACGAAAATGGAATTAAAGCCAGAAGCATTTAAAGGGAAAATGTTTAAGGTAAATGAACGGAAAATTTTTTTGAAAAAAATTTAAAAAAGTACTTGCATTATTCGTTTGACCATGATATTATAATACACGGTTCGTTGGTCAAGCGGTTAAGACGCCGCCCTCTCACGGCGGAAACACGGGTTCGATTCCCGTACGGACTGCTAAGTATTTAAAGCCGGTACATTCATGGAAGCATGATGTACCGGCTTTTTCGTTGTATATATTCATATGAGGCAGAGCTATTTATGAGCAGCTGCAGCTGCTGTATGCTTTTTGAAGCCGTCAGGCGCTTTTGTGATGCGAAGGGCAACGACAATTATTGCGGCAGCAAACAGAAGCTGTATTCCCATGCATATTGAAATAAAGCCAAGCTCCCTGACCGGATGAAAGTCAATACTTTTTACAGCCTGGTTGTACCAGTAGGCAGGCAAAAAGTGAGCGGCCTTTATGATGCCATCGCTTAGAAATTCCTCCGGCACAAATATACCGCACAGGAATGCCATACCGAGTGACACAGTGTTCGCAAACATGTTCAGTATCTCACTGTTTGAGGTGATTTTGCTGATTAAAAAGGCAAATGCCAGTGAAACAAGCATGTAGCAGAGCATGTTGAGTGTAAACAGGAAACCTGAAAACGAGAATGTGCTGCCTTTAAACATGATTGTAGCTGAGGCAAAAATTACAGCGCATACCACAAGTCCGGTTAAAATCACACCCAAAAGCAGCTCGCGGTTGTAGTTTGCAAATTTATAGGATGAGCAGGATATTCTCTCCTTGATTTCTTTTTTGGAGAAAACCTGAAGAACAGGAGCTATACCTGCAATCATCATGACAAGGAGCACCCATCCCAGATAACTGAAGCAGTAGTATATCCCTGAGTGCGAGGTGACATTTTTGCCACTGAGCAGTGAGACAGAAGCCTTCTGGCTTAGCGAGGTATTTACTGCGGCTAGAGCATCAGCTTCAGAGTAGCCGGAAGCAATGTAAGTATTGTACGTTTTCGTAAAGCTGTTTATGGCAGACTCAAAGGTGGTCGCTGCCTGCGTACCCGGTATGGTCACAACATCAAGCTTGAAGCCTTCTTTTATGATGAGAACACAGTTTACGTTTCTGGCAAACAACTCATCCTGCATAGTTTCCTTTTTGTCATTTTTAATATTTTTTTGTGTGCATGTCTTTTTAAGATAGGCTGTCAGAGCTTTGCTTTCTGATGATTTGTCATAGTCAAACACCGCAAATTTGGGCTTGGTGGCTTCATAATCATCTTCAGCTTTGTTTGTGCGTGTCGCAGTGAGAACGACCATGACACCTATGAATATGGACAGGTACATAATCATCTGGCCCATATGTCTGTTGAGTATTTTGAAATATGATTTAAATACTTGCATATTTTTCCCTCCGAAGCAGTACAAAGGCAATGATTAAAAGAATCACTGATTCTACTGCCATGATTGATATGTTTCTGAAAAATCTTTCGTAGCTGTCATATACGTTGAGCGAGTAAAAGCAGTCGGATATGAGACAGGCTGGGTTGAGGCGGTTGGCAATAGGAAGCTTGTGCTCGACCATATCCTTTATACCGTTGGCACATAAATCCGCAAGCACGGAAAGCACCATGCCGATTCCGACAGAGATACCGATTTTGCTGCCCTCTGTGAGCTTAGGAATGGCACCGATTATAACTCCGATTGAAAGTCCGATCATGCAGCCGAAAAACAGTGTCAGGATGATTGCCGGATATTTATTTCCAAAATCCACGCCAAGAAGAGTCATGTAGGCAAGTGCTATGAGCTCAACAGCAAAATGGATGCTTAAGAGTGAGATATACTCTGAAAAGATAAGGGTGTTTTTGCATGCCGGCACAAGGCTTTTTCGCATGCCGAGAGGGCTTGTATCAGCTAACAGCCTGCAGGTGGAGCTTACGGCTGAAAATGAGGCGAACAGGCAGCTCATCGCAAAAACAGCGTAAAAGTAATTGGTGTATTCATCCTGATTTCCCGATGAAAGTGAAATCTCTTTATACTCTGATGCGGTTTCAGAAAGCCCGGCAATTGCAGTCTCAAGCGCAGCCGGATTAGTCTTTGCTATGTTTGTAAATACGTCCTTTTGCTGTTTGTACTGTGTCAGGATGGATTCAAGGATTGTGGCATTGTATGAGTTTTCCTCCACGACTAAAGAAGCATCCTCTGTGTAAATAATGCCTGTCACTTTTTTGCAACGATTATCAACTCAATTTCTTGAGGATCAAGATTGGCCATTTTTAGTGCTTTTTTGGCTGCTGAGCTATCCATTAGCTTCATGTTTATGAGGTCTGAAAATGAATTTGTGCTATCGGACTTGTCGTCTGATTTACTGACGGAATCAGTATGGTTTACATCGAGAGACTCAAGCACGCTCATCAGAGTGTCATCGTTTTTAGATTCAACCACTGCCACATTTATTGTCTTGAACATTTCATCCTTTTCAAACAGATTTCCGAATGCCATATACATAAAGGTGGCGAGCAACAGTGGAAATGCAAGTGTCCAAAACAGCGTGACTTTCAGGCGGAACATGCTTAGCATGGTGTATTTTGCGTTGTGAAAAAATAATTTTAGTCCATTCATCAATCCCTAAGCTCCTTTCCGGTAATCTCTAAGAATACGTCGTTAAGAGTCGGAAGCTGCGTGTACACCTGACCGAAGGACAGATTATTCTGCTCTAGATAATCAAGCACATGGATTATATTGTGGCGTCCGCCACTGAAATAAATCCGAAGCTGTCCGTTTTCAAAGCTGACCTGATATGCATTGTGCAGCTGCTTTAATGCGTCAAGCTGTGCTTCTGACAGGTCTGCGATTTCTACGTTTATTGTCTCTGTATTTTTGATCATGCGCTTTAGCTCATCCTTTGTGCCGAGTGCGAGAGCCTTGCCCTTGTCCATGATGAGTATGCGGTCGCAGAGCTGTTCAACCTCCTCCATGTAGTGTGAGGTGTAGATGATTGTCGCACCATCACGGTTTAGTTTTTTGATGCCCTCCAGAATCTTGTTTCTGCTTTGAGGGTCGACAGCCACGGTCGGTTCATCGAAGAAGATGAGCTTTGGTTTGTGTGCTATGCCACACGCGATGTTGAGTCGTCTCAAAAGTCCGCCTGAGAGCTTCTTTGGCAGAAATTTGCTGTAATCCGCTATGTCCACGAAATCCATTGCTTCCTTTACATATTTTTCGCGGAGCTTTTTGTCACTTACGTAAAGACCGCAGAAATAGTCGATATTTTCATATACAGTCAGCTCGTCGTACACGGCCACATTCTGCATGACTACGCCGATTTCGCGTTTGATATCGTAGCTGTTTGAGTACATTTCCTGCCCGAATACCTTTATATCTCCCTTATCGTATGTGAGCAGGGAAAGTATGCAGTTTATAGTGGTGGTCTTTCCGGAGCCGTTTGGTCCGAGCAATCCGAAAATCTCGCCGGTTTTAACGGTCAGATTGAAATGGTCGAGTGCCACAAGCTCCTTGTAGCGTTTTACAAGGTTTGTTACTTCTATCGCATTTTTGGTTGTATCCATTGAATTGCCTCCATAATGTTGTATTTTCGTTTGCAAGCCTGATATCCGGCTCAATAACAGATTACTATATGGCGTGCCGGAAAGTAAGTGTCAAATGTCACATTCGTATTTATGTTTGGATGAGGCATTGTTGTGTAAAAAATGACATTTGTCATAGTGACGTTTGATGGAATTTGTTGTAAGCTTATTTTACGGAAATGGAGGCTTTTAATGTATAAGATATGTAGTCAGTTTTTAATAGTTCTATCATGCGTGATGCTTATGGTGGTATCCCTTCAGGTCGATTACGTCATGATAGCGTGCATACTTACAGGAATAATTGTGTGCACATTTATAGACATGCAGGGTGTGCCGCAGATGAGTCCTGCTAAGGAGAGCAAAACGGCAGACCGGGCTTTTGATTTGATTCTGGCGGTTTATATTCTGTCCGGAGTATTTTTTGCACCATCATTTTTTATGCTGCCGTATGCAGCGATGGTATTCAGAAAGAGAAAATACACGGCATCGAGGATGGCTGCAGCCTTAGTGGGGATAGTTGTATCGGTGGACTGTATTTTAAAGATAAAACATATAGCACCCGGGATTTTTTATATCCTGGAGGTTGTACTTCTCATGGCTTTTGCGGTAATGCTTTCGTATTTCACAGAGCTGCTTTTGGGGTATCAGATGAAGATGCACAGCATGAGAGATGCGTCCATGGAGCACGACATGCTTATGGAGCAGATGAATCACCAGCTTATCGAGAAGCAGAATGCGCAGATATACAATGCCACGCTAAAGGAGAGAAACCGTATCGCAAGGGAGATACACGACAACGTGGGTCACATGATTACGCGCTCTATTTTGCAGGTGGGAGCAATCGGTGTGATAAATACTGATGAAAAGCTTAAAGCGCCTATCGCAGACCTAAAGAGTACACTCGATACGGCAATGGACAGCATGAGAAAAAGTGTTCATGATTTGTACGATGAATCGGTCGATTTGCGTCAGGCGCTTGCGAAGCTTAAGCCTACAGACAGTGCATTTGCATTTTCACTCGAATACGACTGTGAGGATGATGTGCCCAGAGATGTCAAGTATGCTTTTATTGCAATTGCAAAGGAAGCGGTAAACAACGCAGTTAAGCACAGTAACGGCGATGAAATCAGGATAATAGTCAGAGAGCATCCCGCCTTTTACCAGCTTGAGATAATGGACAACGGCACAACGGCTGACGAAAGAAGACTTTCGGGAGAAACAGGAGATGGAATAGGCATAAAAAATATAAAAGAGCGTGTTGCAGCGATAGGAGGAACCATGCGTATAAAGGCAGACGATGGTTTCATGATATTTGTGACGCTCATGAAGAAGAAAGGAACAGGACATGAAAATAGTAATAATAGATGATGATAATCTCGTATCACTTTCGCTGAATACAATACTGAGCGCACAGGATGACATAGAGGTGTCTGCGGTTGGAGACAGCGGGCAGCAGGCGGTAAAGCTGTACGAGGAGCATATGCCCGATGTGATGCTCATGGATATAAGGATGCAGGGCATGACAGGTCTTGAAGCAGCAGAAAAAATACTCGGAAAATATCCGGATGCCAAAATACTTCTTCTGACCACATTTTCGGATGATGAATACATAGTAAAAGCAATCTCGCTGGGTGCGAAGGGCTATATACTAAAACAGGCCTTTGAGAGTATTGCCCCGGCACTTAGAGCTGTAAACAACGGACAGACAGTGTTTGGAACACAGATAATGGACAGGATACCACATCTGTTCGGAGCTGATGGTAAAGCTTCATCAGGCACCGGTCAGGCCCGGTTCATTGACGCAATGAAGAGCTATGATATAAGCGGCAAGGAGCTTTCAATCATAGAGCTGGTTGCAGAAGGACTAAACAACAAGGAAATAGCGGATGAGCTGTATCTGAGTGAGGGAACCGTACGAAACTATATCAGTGTCATACTTGAAAAGCTGCAGCTGAGGGACAGGACACAGCTTGCATGCTTTTATTATAAAAGTATGGTATAACATGAAACTTTTTCTATGGTGTGGGACACATATATAGTGAAGGGAGGGATGCAGATTGATTAATCAGGCACAGGATGACTTTTTTAATGAGCTATATGCCTCAACCAATCAGAAGGTTTTAGCGTACATCATTGTAAAATGTGGAAAAACTGAAGATGTAGCAGATATATTTCAGGAAACCTATACAGAGGTTGTTAAAATAATAAAAAAACATGGAATATCATATTTTAAGCAGCCGGATGCACTTGTAATGCAAATAGCAAAGAGAAAAATTTTTCGTCATTATAAATTAAAAGAAAAGCTGCGTGGCATTGAGGAAATGAACTATTATAATATTTTGTCGGCAGATGAAAATGATATAGCTGTACAACAGACTTCATTTGACGATATAGCAATATCAAAAGAAACAGTACAAAGTGTGTTTACATATCTTTCTGCGAAGGATGAACTTACTAAAAAAATATTTTATCTATATTATTATATGGATAAAAATATTTCAGAAATAGCACTCCTTTTTTCTGTAAAGG
>OOCX01001774.1_pt1 | contig 12574 bp, 10 predicted proteins | sample 1671231 | NCBI WGS metagenome assembly OOCX01 (sample SAMN06348135, study PRJEB24527) | human gut metagenome | biome: human gut; feature: ankylosing spondylitis patient; material: feces | host: Homo sapiens | place: China | collected 2015-10 | reverse complement strand
ATAAACCACACGCACCTCAAACGTGCGCGTCTGCCAGTTCCGCCACCCTCGCATACCGTATTGTTTTCGCAGCCCTGAAATCTCTGAGGTGAAAGACCGTGATGCGGACTGCTTGAATATATTACCACGTTCCCGGCAGATAGTCAAGCGCTTTTTCTCTTTTTAAATGAAATTTTTGGGCCGTCATTTCTTAAGAATATGTTGGTTGAAATGCATGGATGGGTGTGATATTATAAAACTAACTATCTCTGCTCAGTTGTTTTGGCAGCAGGGAAGAAGATGATAAGGATACGGCGGAAATGCATTTCTGCGCAGGGTGCAGACCGACCGGTTTTTTGAAAGGAATTTGAGTGGACGCAGGAATGAACGAGAAAAAAGAAAATGTTATTGTAAACGGTTTTTTCTGGCGCTTTGCAGAGCGGTGCGGTGTGCAGCTGATCTCAGCGGTGGTGTCCATCCTTCTGGCGCGCATCCTTACACCCGATGATTACGGCAAGGTGGCACTGGTGACGGTGTTCAACAATATCATGTATGTCCTGCTGGACTGCGGCATTGGCACCGCGCTGGTGCAGAAGAAGGAAGTGGACGAGCTGGATTACTCGTCGGCGTTCTTTTTCAGCATTGTGATCAGCTTTGTGCTGTATGGGGGAATGTTCGTGGCGGCACCGTATCTGGCTGCTTTCTACAATGACCCCAGCATGACCCCGATCTTTCGCGGCATCAGCCTGACAGTGGCGGTCTGCGGCATCAAAACGATCCAGCAGGCGCATGTGACCCGGAATATGAAGTTCCAGTATTTTTTCTATTCCGCCTTTGCGGGCGCGATCGTATCCACGGTCCTGGGCCTGGGCCTTGCCTATATGGGCTTTGGAGTCTGGGCGCTGGTGGTGCAGCAGGTATCCAATATCACGGTGGACACGCTGGTGTTGTGGAAGCTGTCCTCCTGGCGGCCTAAGATGGAGTTTTCGTGGCAGCACCTGAAAGGGCTGCTCTCTTATGGCTGGAAGCTGCTGGCCTCGTCGCTGAGCAGCGTCATCTACAACAACCTGCGCAGCCTGATCATCGGCAAGATGTACACCTCGGCGGATCTGGCGTATTACAATCAGGGCGATAACCTGACTTATAATATCGCGTCAAGCGTGGATACTTCCATTGAGAGCGTTTTGTTCCCGGTCATGTCCTCACTGCAGGATGACCGTGCGCAGGTCAAGAACATGACCCGCCGCTCCATCAAGACCTGTACCTATATTATTGCGCCGGTGATGATGAGCACTGCGTTCTGTGCCGAACCGCTGGTGCGCCTGATCCTCACCGAGAAGTGGCTGCCCTGTGTGCTGTTCCTCAGGGTGTTCTGTCTGGGGTATGTGTGCTGGCCGATCATCACGGCAAACATGAATGCAGCCAAGGCGGTGGGCCGCAGCGATCTTTACCTGAAATGTCAGCTTTTGAACGAAGGGGTGTGCATCCTTCTTCTGCTGGCAACATTCCGTGTCAGCGTCGAGGCCATTGCATATGGTATGCTGATCACGAATGTTGTGACCCAGATCCTGGATGCACAGCTCAACAAAAAGCTGATCGGCTATGGCTATCTGGAACAGATGCGTGATATCCTGCCGACCCTGCTGCTGGCAGCGGGCGCGGGCCTGTGCATGTATCTGGTCATTTTCCTGCACCTGCCGGATCTGCTGACGGTGATCATTCAGGTGGTGGTTGGTCTGGGCATTTATCTGACAGGCTCTGCCATTCTGGAATTGGACACCTTTGAATATTTCAAGGATGTGCTGGCTCCGTCCATCCGGCAGAAGCTGAAACGCTGAAACCGGCATTTTGAATCGTGTGAAAATCCGTCGGACGGGTGATGTCCGACGGATTTTTGTTCTTTTTGTCTAAAGTATACAAGAACAAACATTAAAAACCGGCAAAGCGACCATTGAAAAAACGCAACTGATATACTAGAATATAAGTACAAGAGCGCGGCACACGGCTGCGCGGAAAATGCAAAGCAGAAAATATAAAACAGGAGGATTTTCCTATGCCTATGAAAATGGGTTGGCGCTGGTATGGCGAGGGCAACGATCCCATCAGCCTGAGCGACATCAAGCAGATCCCCGGCGTGACCAGCATCGTCTGGGCGTTGCACGACAAGATGCCCGGCGAGATCTGGGAGATCGACGAGATCCAGAAGGTAGCCGATCAGATCCACGCCTACGGCTTCGACATGGACGTGGTCGAGTCGGTCAATGTCCACGATGACATCAAGATCGGCCTGCCCACCCGTGACAAGTACATCGAGAACTACAAGCAGTGCATCCGCAATCTGTCCAAGTTCGGTGTCAAGGTCATCTGCTACAACTTCATGCCGGTGTTCGACTGGACCCGTACCGATCTGTTCCACCCCGTGGGCGACGGCTCCACTGCACTGTTCTATGAGAAGGATAAGATCAAGGGCGATTACAAGGCTATGGCTGAGTACATCATGTCCTTCACTGAGAAGTATAACATGACCTTCCCCGGCTGGGAGCCGGAGCGCATGGCAAAGCTGGACGAGCTGTTCAAGGCTTACGCCCCTGTCACCAAGGAAAAGCTGTGGGAAAACCTGAAGTACTTCCTGGAAGCACTGATGCCCACCTGCCATGAGTGCGGCATCAAAATGGCTATCCATCAGGATGATCCCCCTTGGGATATCTTCGGCCTGCCCCGTCTGCTGGTGGATGCCCAGAGCATCGACCGCTTCCTGAGCATGGTGGATGATCCGTACAACTGCCTGACCCTGTGCACCGGCAGCCTGAACGCAAACCCCAACAACAACTGTGCCGAGATCATCCGCAAGCACTGCGACCGCATTGCCTTCGGCCACGTCCGCAACATCCACCACTTCCCCAACGGCGACTTCTCTGAGGCTGCTCACCGCGACTGCTGCGGCGAGACTGGCATCATTGAGGTGATGCGCGCTTACCATGACTGCGGCTTTGAGGGCTACATCCGCCCCGACCACGGCCGTCAGCTGTGGGAGGAAGGCCCCGGCGTCTGCCGCCCCGGCTATGGCAAGTATGACCGTGCTCTGGGCATCCAGTATATGCTGGGTATCTGGGATCTGCTGGACCGTCTGGATGAAGAAAAGAAGGGCTGATGATTATGAAGCTGTCTGATATCAAAAACGGCAATCTGTCCGCCGAGTGGGCAGAAAAGGGCTACGAGCTGCCCAAATTCGACATTGAGGCCGTTAAGGCCAAGACCCACGCCGAGCCCACTTGGGTGCACTTTGGCGCAGGCAACATCTTCCGCGCTTTCCCCGCTGCCGTGCTGAACGACGCACTGAATAGCGGCAAGTATGACCGCGGCGTCATCGTGGCCGAGAGCTTTGACTACGAGATCATCGACAAGGCTTACCAGCCCTACGATAACCTGAGCCTGCTGGTCTGCCTGAAGTCCACCGGCGAGATCGAGAAGAAGGTCATCGCTTCCGTTACCGAGAGCCTGAAGGCTGACTACTCCTTCGGCGCTGACTGGGCACGTCTGGTGGAGATCTTCCAGAACCCCAGCCTGCAGATGATCTCCTTCACCATCACTGAGAAGGGCTACGGCGTTGCTCCTGCTGATTTGGAGCGCGGCCTGACCCCCGTGCTGGCCATGGGCAAGGTCACTGCTCTGCTGTACGAGCGCTTCAAGGCCGGCAAGCTGCCCCTGACCGTCCAGAGCATGGATAACTGCTCCCACAACGGCGATAAGGTCAAGAACGCTGTCCACGCCTATGCTGCCAAGTGGGTGGAGCAGGGTCTGGTGCCCGCCGAGTTCCTTGCCTATGTGCAGGACGAGACCAAGATCACCTTCCCGTGGAGCATGATCGACAAGATCACCCCGCGCCCGGATGCCAAGGTCCAGCAGATGCTGGCCGACGACGGCTTTGAGGACAACTACACCATCGTCACCGAGAAGCACACCTTCACCGCTCCCTTCGTCAACGCCGAAGAGACCCAGTACCTGTGCATCGAGGATCACTACACCAATGGCCGTCCTCCGCTGGAGCTGGGCGGTGTGCTGTACTGCGACCGCGAGACCGTGGACAAGATCGAGAAGATGAAGGTGTGCACCTGCCTGAACCCCCTGCACACTGCCATGTCCATCTATGGCTGCATGCTGGGCTACACCCTCATCTCCGCCGAGATGGCCGATGAAGATCTGCGTGCTTTCATCCAGAAGATCGGCTATATCGAGGCCATGCCTGTGGTCGTTGATCCCGGCGTGCTGAACCCCTATGAGTTCATCGGCGCTGTCATCAACCGCCGTCTGCCCAACCCCTTCATGCCGGATGCTCCCCAGCGTATTGTAACCGATACCTCCCAGAAGCTGGCCATCCGCTTTGGTGAGACCATCAAGGCCTACGAGGCACGCGGTCTGGACAAGAGCAACCTGATCCTGATCCCGCTGGTGCTGGCAGGCTACGCCCGCTACCTGAAGGGCATCGACGACAATGGTCAGGCTTTTGAGCCTTCCACCGATCCGCTGCTGGCTGAGCTGCAGGCCATCGTTGCTCCGCTGGAGGTCAAGGAAGGCGAGCAGGACTTCAGCTGCCTGAAGAAGCTGTACAGCCGTGTTGACGTGTTCGGCGTGGATCTGTATGCCGTTGGTCTGGGCGAGAAGATCGAGGCAATGGCCAAGGAGCTGTTTGCAGGCCCCGGCGCTGTGCGCAAGACCCTGCACAAGTATACGCTGGCCCGCTGATCGGTTGACGCAAGAACATAAGCTATCTTCGCACCCGCGCTGCGCTTTGCTTTGCCGCAGCGTGGGTCTTTATAAAAGAAAAGAACTGCTGAACGAAATGTCAGCAGTTCTTTTTTTGCGTGTGCATATTTTTTGGGCTTAACCTTTTCTGCAGTCGTGGAGCTTTTCTTTGGGCAGGATGCCGGCCAAAAACTTCCACACCACTTCCATGCGGTCGTTCAGTAAGTAAGCTTTCTCTTTTTCTACGTAGAGGTACACCGCATTGTCCGTGCGGTAGGCGCAGTAAAAGCTGTCCCATGCGTGGCGGCTGGTGGGTTCGGGCTTGTCCTGCTGGCCGTACATCCACACAGCAATGCCGGTGTCGGCCAGCTCCACACGGTAGAAGGCACGCGGCAGGTGCATCTGTTTGATCTGCCGGGAAACGCTGCGGAAGAACGAGTAAAAGTAGCTCACCGGCAGGCCGATGCCCACAATGGCAAGCACAGCAGCCAGCAGCCCGGCACCCGGGCGCTTGCCCAGCTGCGAAAGGCAGACGGCGGCAAAAGCCAGCATGATGGCGGCAAAAACAGCGGGACGCAGCCATGCTTTGCGGTGATGGAATGCATCGAACACGGCAAAATCGCGGAAGCCCTGCTCACCCATGGTGGTGGAAACGGAGATGGTCTGGGACATAAAGTCGCCTCCTTTGTATTTACAGGCATCGTACCACAATTGCGCGGTTTAGGCAAGAGAAAAACATGCAAACCTTGCCAATCCGGCCCAAAGCGTGGTACAATAAATCGTTACCAAACGAAAGGAGGCGGCAGGCTTTGCAGCACCGCAAGCGGCAGATCACCCTCAAGCAGCGCATGGGCTTGTGTCTGGCAGCATTTTTTGCGGCCTTTGCCATGCAGCTCACGCTCAATGGCTACCAGTCCAGAGCAGTGCAGGCAGTACAGGACGCGCAGATGGGCTGCTTCAACGCCATCAGCCGCTTTCAGGGCGGTGTGGAAAGCTCTATTTCCGTGCTGGAGAACTACCGCTGGGAGAACAGCGAGCCGGAGGAGATCATTGACCGACTGCAGTCGGCATCTTCCACCTGCAACGCATGGCTCTGGCGCATCGGTACCAGCCTGAACAGTCTGGAAAGCGTCAGCGATGAGCAGCGGGTGCTCTACAGCGCAGTGGATACGGTCTATCAGACCTACACCGGCCTGCTGGATGAGCTGGAAAACGACCTGCTCAGCGGCAACGATGCCGCAGCTTCCCAGCTGTATTATGCAAAGGTGGTGCCCTGCGGCGATTACCTGAGCCAGTACACCCTGCAATTGCTGGAAACCGCCATTCAGGATTCCCAGACCACCTACACCACCATCTCGGCCCTGAACGAGCGCATCACCATGCTGCAGACGGTGGTGGTGGCGCTGTGCGTGGCGCTGGGCTGCGTTACCGGTTTGATGGTCATGCGTCTGCTCACGCCGGTGCAGCAGATGATCGCTGCCTCCCGCGCCATTGGCAAAAGTGAGTTCGACACCCCGGACATCCCGCTGCCCAAGCAGCCGGAGATCGCTCAGCTGGCCGAGTCCTTCAACATCATGAAGCACTCCATGGCCCAGCAGGTGACCACCCTGCAGGAGAAAAACGAGATCGAGCGGGAGCTGCACCGCCAGAAGACCGAAGCACTGGAGCTGCAGAACCGCATGGAGCGCAGCCGGCTGCAGCAGCTGCGCAGCCAGATCGACCCGCACTTTCTGTTCAACACCCTGAATGTGATCCAGCAGACCGCCGGTACCGAGACGGCCTACCGTACGCAGGCGCTCATCATGGCGCTTTCGCACCTGCTGCGCTACAGCCTGATGAGCAACGATGAACAGGTGCCGCTCTCCCGTGAGGTGCGCATCGTGGATGAATATTACTCCATCTACCATGTCCGCTTTGGTGAGCGGGTGCGTATGGAGTGGCGCATTTCCGATTCGCTGGATCTTACCGAGACCATGGTGCCGTCCTTTATTTTACAGCCCGTTGTGGAAAATGCCTTCAAGCACGGCATCTGCCCCAAAGAGGAGGGCGGTGTGGTGCGCATCCGCGTGAACCCTCTGCGGGAGAAGGGACTGCTGTGCATCCGCGTGGTGGATAACGGCGTGGGCATCCAGCTGGATCAATTACGACAGCTGCGCGGGGCGCTCAGCCAGCCCGGTGAGCGCTGGGAGCATATCGGCATTTATAATGTTGCGGCCCGCCTGCGTCTGCTGGATCGGAACAGCCGCTTTGTGATACGGTCCCATCCGGGACGCGGTACGGCGGTGGTGCTGTATCTGCCATTGGTGGAGAATGAGGAGGAGTTTGAGGAATGATTCGTCTGTTGATCGCGGATGATGAAGCACTGGAACGGGAAACGCTGGCGGACATCGTGGCCCGCCGCTTTGAGCACGAAGTGACCATCGAGACTGCCGAGAACGGCCGCAAGGCAGCGGATACGGCGGTGCTGTGGGGCGCAGACCTGATCCTGATGGACATTGAGATGCCCGGTATGAACGGTCTGGATGCAGCCCGCGCCGTGCTGGAACAGCGCCCGGAGTGCAAGGTGATCTTTGTTACGGCCTACAGTCTGTTCCAGTACGCCCACGAGGCCATGCATCTGGGTGCCTGCGATTATCTGCTCAAGCCGGTGAACCCGGACGAAGTGGAAGCTTCCATCCGCAAGGCCATCCGTCAGATCGAGGCGGGCCGCCGCCTTGCAGAGCTGGCTCCGGTGGAACCGGAGCCGGAAGCTGATCCGGAGAGCGATGCCGCCGAAGCAGGGGAGAACGACCGCAATGCACTGGTCATGGCCCATGTGCGCAAGTATATGGAGGATAACTATATGTTCGACCTCTCGCTGGACAGTGTGAGCGAGATCCTGCATATCAGCCCGGCGTATCTCTCGGCACAGTTCAAGAAGTACCAGAAGATGAACTTTCTGGACTGCCTGACCGAGCTGCGTATCAACGCTGCCAAGGAGCTGCTCACCGACCCGTTCCGTTCGGCAGCAGAGGTGGCTTCCATGGTGGGCTACGAGGATTCCAGCTATTTTGCCCGCACCTTTAAAAAACGCACCGGCATGACGCCTACCCAGTACCGCAGGGAAGCGGCCAAGGCTGCACGGGAGGCCCGCCTGTGACCCGCCGTCAGATGCTCACCGCCCTGTTCGGCGCGGCGGTGCTGGCACTGCCAATGGCCGGCTGCGGCCACCAGCCGGTGCAGGAGCAACAGGGGGCGGAACTGATCCTGCGCTATGCGGAGAACCAGCCGGAGGATTATCCTACTACGCAGGCAGCGCTGGCCTTTGCAGACCTTGTAGCCCAGCGCACCGATGGCCGCGTGAAAGTGCTGGTGTACAGCGGGGGAGAACTGGGCGCGGAGCAGAGCGTGATCCAGCAGATGCAGTTTGGCGGCATTGACTTCTCCCGTGTGTCCCTCAGCCAGCTGGCAGAGTACGAGCCGGCGCTGAGCGTATTGCAGCTGCCGTACCTTTACACCGACGCTGACCAGATGTGGCGCGTGCTGGATGGGACCATCGGCGACGAGTTCCTCTCCACGCTGGAGTCGCTGGAGCTGACCGGCCTTTCCTGGTTCGATGCCGGTGTGCGCAGCATCTACACCCGACAGAAGGTGACAGGCCTTGCAGATCTGCAGGGCCTGACCATCCGCGTGCAGGAATCGGACATGATGAGCGAAATGATCACCGACCTCGGCGCAAAGCCGGTAAAGGTAGTGTACAGCAAGGTGTATGCCGCCCTGCACAACGGTGAGATCGATGGCGCAGAGAACAACTGGCCCAGCTACGAAGCCATGGGTCACTACGAGGTGGCACCTTACTTTTTAAAGGATGAGCATACCCGCGTGCCGGAGGTGCAGCTTGCAAGCCCTGCTGTGATGGAAAAACTGGCCGCACTGGACGAGCGCTACCCGGAGATCATCCGCCTGTGTGCCCGGGAGAGCGCCAAGGTGGAGCGCAGGCTCTGGGCGCAGCAGGAGGCGGAATCGGAAAGTGATCTGCGTGCAGCAGGCATTGAGGTGACAGAGCTGGACGAAGAAGAAAAGGCAAGGTTCCGTGCTGCTGTGCAGCCGATGTATGATCGGTTTGCCCAGCAGGGCGAATTGATCGCCCGCATCCGGCAGGCATAAGCCCCACAGCAAAGCCCGGAAAAGATGGGCAAAGAAATCAGGAAAACAGAATAAAGAACCGGCAAAGCGCTGTGTGCTCTGAACCCCAAAGGGAAGGGCATCCAGCGCTTTGCTTCTATCTGGAATACAGAAATGTATCCATCTGTTAGGCGAAGGTGCACAAACAAAAAGCAAAGCACTTGGCATTTTTCACAAAAGAAATTCTGACATTTTTTCAAAAAACAGGACATTTTTTGAAAGCCCTTGTTTCGTTTAAAAAAATTTGCTAAAGTGTGTACAGTAAATGAACGGCATGCGGGTCCTGTGCAGACCGTGCTGTTCGGGAGATTTAAGGAGGACGATTTATTATGAAAAAGATCACTCGTCGCAGCTTTCTGGCAGCAGCCGGTGTTTCCGCCGCTGCTCTGGCTCTGACCGCATGTGGTGGCTCCAGCAATTCTGCTGCTGCTTCCACCTCTACCGCAGCTTCTTCCACCGCAGCTTCTGCTGCTGGTGATGCTACTGCTGCTGCAAACGATCCCAAGGTGACTCTGGTCTACGCCGAGGTCAACCCGCTGGATACCATCGTTGGTCAGACCGCTACCCACTTCAAGGAGAAGGTCGAGGAGCTGACCGGCGGTTCCGTCGTCATCGACGTGCAGGCTTCCGGCGTTCTGGGTTCTGAGAACGACGTTCTGGACGCAATTCTGGGCGGTTCTACCTCCATCGATATGAGCCGTATCTCCGCTTTCGCACTGACCAGCTATGGCTGCAACAAGTCCAAGCTGCTGTCCATCCCCTTCACCTTCGAGAACCGCGCACACTTCTGGAACTTCGCCAACAGCGATCTGGCACCTGAGTTCCTGAACGAGCCTCAGGAGCTGGGCCTGCCCGTTCGTGGTGTCTTCTACGGCGAAGAGGGCTTCCGTCACTTCTTCACGGTCAACCCTGTTTCCGGCATTGATGATTTCAAGGGCCTGAAGCTGCGCGTGTCCAACGACCCCGTCATGAACGGCCTGGTCGAGGGTCTGGGCGCTAACCCCACCGTCGTTTCCTTCGGTGAGCTGTACAGCGCACTGCAGACCGGCGTTGTGGATGGTGCTGAGCAGCCCATCGCAAACTACAAGTCCAATGCATTCCCCGAGGTTGCCAACAACCTGATCCTGGACGGCCACACTCTGGGCGCTGTTCAGGCTGTTATCACTGATAACGCATGGGGCAAGCTGACCGAGAACCAGCAGGCTGCCATCATGGAGGCCGGTGCTGATACGCAGGCCTTCAATGCAGACCTGTCCGAGACCGCTGAGAACAAGGTTCTGGATGAGCTGAAGAGCTCCGGCTGCAATGTCGTGGATGTTCCCGATAAGGCACCTTGGCAGGAAGCTTGCCAGAAGGTCATCAGCGAGAACACCTCCGATCAGGCTGAGCTGTATCAGCAGCTGCTGGACATGAAGGCATAATTGAAAAAGCCTTTCCTGTTCTGAGATAGTATATAGCCCGGCGGGGGACTACGGGATACGCCCGCAGACCTGCCGGGCTTTTTATATGGAGGAATTCATATGCCGAAAATCTTTACCACTTTGGATAAGATCAAGCCGGTGTACGACATCACCTACAAAGTGGTCCTGTTTATCTGCAAGCTGCTGCTGATCGCAGATATCCTCATCACTACCATGTCGGTCATCGGTCGTTACGTCTCGTTCATCCCGGACCCGGCATGGTCGGAAGAGGTTGTGCTGACCTGTATGAGCTACATGGCCGTGCTGAGTGCTGCTCTGGCCATCCGCCGCGGTGCCCATATCCGCATGACCGCATTTGACGTGTATCTGCCCAAAATCGCCGTCAAGGTGCTGGATATTCTGGCCGATCTTGCCGTGTGCATTCTGGGTGTCATCATGATGGTGGTCGGCTGGAACTATGCCACCACTCTGGGCGGCCGCGGCTTCTACGTGTCCATGCCCTGGCTGAGCCGCTTCTGGATGTACTTCCCGGTGCCGCTGGCCGGTGTTGCCATGATCATCTTCGAGATCGAGGCACTGTACAACCACATCAAGAGCATTTTTGTAAAGGAGGAAGTGTCATGTCTTTTGTTGCGAAGGGTGGCCGTGTGGTCACTGATGACATGTTGGACAAGTGGGCCGACGATGCGGATAACGGCGAGTTCGGCGGAAGGCCGGGTGCGGTGTATTCCGGGCCTGTCGTTCCTGTCGCTCAGGCGGATGCTGTCAGTCGGACGTTTTCGTTAAGCGCTGACATGTCGGCCATGTTGGATGCCGTCGCTAAACGTCGTGGCGTGTCCGCTGATGACATCATGCGGCACGCGCTGGTGCGTGAGTTCGCGTCAGTGTGAGCTGTTCGGCGTGCTGGTTTTCCGACACGCCGATTTGTTTAAACCAAAATGATACGTTATGCTATCAATTATCAAGCCCAATCGGGCAAGACAAAAGCAAGTTTGAGAACTTAACAGTGTTTCCCTACATGCAAATGATACATTTTGCTGTCATAATTGGTTTACCTACTACTAGAGAAAGCGGGTAAGCCTATGGGACTTAAGGAACTGCGCAAACAAGCCGACTTAACACAAGTTGAGCTAGCCAAGCGCACTGGAATAGCGCGAACAATCATCAGCAGTTATGAGACCGGGCGGCGAGACGTTCGGAACATGACTCTTGAAAACGCTTTGAAGATATCCAGTGCACTCAACTGCCAACCGAGCGACCTGATGCGTTAAAAGAATGCGGCTAAGTAGCGCCAACTACCTAGCCGCGTGCCTTAAGTTGAAAGTTCTCTAACCAATCAATCAAATCGAGGCTGTGCTATCTTAGCACGCCTCACATGGAAGTGAGGAACCATGCGTAAAATTCTGGCGGCTTCAGCCGCGTTAATCACACTTTTCACCCTGTCCGCTTGCGGTAGTGATACCGCGAACATCCCGCAATGTGAGAACGAAGACGGCTCGGGTCAAGCTGGACTCTGCTACTGGGATAGTGCTCGAATGGGCAACGGACGCGGTACCGGCCTGTACATCTACCAAGACGGCATTCTAATCGACGAACGCTACTAAGTCTTTCAATCAGATTCATTCAGTCGCGCGGCTGTCTCCGCGCTTCATCAATTCAAGGGAGATTCACAGTGTGTGTGGAACTTGTTTTCAGGATTAACGTTGACTGGCATAGGTCACGCATGTGGGGGAGTAACCCGCGTGCCGAAGTCTGGGCCAACCTCGCCGGCATTCGTGGCGACTACACTAACGGTACCGTGTCAGGCTGTGGATACGACAAGGAGAGTGCGGCAGTTGATTTAGCGTTGAAAGATAACCCGCTTATGCAGACACTCATGATGTGGCCGAAACTGAACGTGAACACCGGTTATAGTGGTCAGGTCACGCGCGTGGTCAACAAACTCGATTACGGGTATGAGCTGTGCTTTGGCGGCATGGGCATGAGTGAGTTTCTACAATTCATGCGCGGCAATGGTTTTGCCGTTGAGGAGATGCACGGCGATATGTTCGACGGGTACACGTTCCGGCGTGACATGCCCGAATCTTTCGTTAAGACAGTTTGACTGCGATAGCGCGGCGCATTAATCCGCGCTTCCCGCCCATTCGGGCAATTTCAATCAATCAAACCTATAGATCCTATATCACACTAATGGAGGTGTGCCATGCCTGAAGAAATACTGAATCCAAGCGACTTCCACGTTGGCTGGTCGGCCCAATCGTTGGCCG
>OOCX01001773.1_pt1 | contig 12582 bp, 10 predicted proteins | sample 1671231 | NCBI WGS metagenome assembly OOCX01 (sample SAMN06348135, study PRJEB24527) | human gut metagenome | biome: human gut; feature: ankylosing spondylitis patient; material: feces | host: Homo sapiens | place: China | collected 2015-10 | reverse complement strand
TCGTTTTATTGTCCTGTAAAGATAAGCAATAATTACTGATATTCAAAATATAATGACATCTATATTCTGCCTTTTCCTACCTGTTTCCGCACCGATCTTCGCCGATATTCCCCAAACCGTATTCCTACCTGTTGCAAGGCCCTACCTTCGTGTTGTCATTGATAATGAAAACAGATAAATATCCTCGAAAACAAACAGCAAAACAGTGTCGAACAAAATTCAAACAGGCGCTAAGTCCGGCATGAACTCTCTGGCACATTTGTTGTTATTCTATATATGCATTAAATTCAGAAAAAGAAGCAGACTTAATAACATATATAAATATGGCCTATATAGATTATTACAAAATTTTGGGAGTAGACAAAAGCGCTTCGCAGGACGACGTCAAAAAGGCGTACAAAAAGCTTGCGCGGAAATACCATCCCGACTTGAACCCGAATGATCCGGACGCTCACCGCAAGTTTCAGGAAATAAATGAAGCCAATGAGGTGCTCAGCGACCCGGAGAAACGGAAGAAATATGACCAGTATGGAGAAAACTGGAAACACGCCGACGAGTTCGAAGCCCAACAGCAGCAATATCGCCAATATCAAAACGGGCAAGGCGGAGGAGCCTACTGGAGCAGCTCCGACGACGGCAGCGAATTCTCCGACTTCTTCGAACAGATGTTCGGCGGCATGGGTGGCAGAGGCAGACGCAGCCACGGTTTCCGCGGACAAGACTACACGACAGAATTGCAGGTCTCTTTGACAGATGCTGCCAAGACACACAAGCAGATCATCACCGTAAACGGCAAAAACCTGCGTATCACCATCCCGGCCGGTATCGCCGACGGACAGACCATCAAGCTGAGAGGACAGGGCGGACCGGGTGTAAATGGCGGGCCGGCAGGCGATTTATATATCACCTTCCATATCCCGGAAGACAGCCGGTTCAAACGAGTGGGCGATGACTTGTACGTCACTGTTCCTTTAAACCTATATACGGCAATCCTCGGCGGCGAACAGATTGTCGAGACAATGGACAGTAAAGCCAAGCTCAAAGTCAAACCGGGAACCCAAAACAACACCAAGGTACGGTTGAGAGGAAAAGGATTCCCTGTTTATAAGGAAGAAGGAAAGTTCGGCGATATGATAGTGACCTACTCCATCGACATCCCGACCAACCTGACGGACAAACAAAAAGAATTGTTCCGCGAAATACAAAGTCTTAATTAAAAAACGAGATTGTTATGCAAACAGATTTAATCATAGTCAGTGAATATTGCCGGATATGCCATATCGAACCATCGTTTCTCTACCTATTACAAAAAGGCGGCCTGATAGAGATAGACACGGTAGAAGGGGAAAGCTACCTTCCCGCCTCCCAATTGTATGACGTAGAACGATATACTCGTATGTATTACGACTTGTCTATCAACATAGAGGGGATCGACGCCATCCATCATTTGCTGGGCCGGGTAGAATCTCTGCAACAGGAGGTGAATCGGTTGAAAAGCAAACTGAAGCTATACGAAACAGAAAATCATGATTCGATAGAAGATTTATAAGCTGTCAAAATGCTGTTTCTTAAGGCCGGAGAACCGGGGTACAAGAATATTTCACAAACTATTTGTAAATAAATTTGGATTGTAAGAATATTTTTGTACCTTTGCACTCGCAATCGGGAATGATCGCAACTATATCGCGGAGTGGAGCAGTGGTAGCTCGTTGGGCTCATAACCCAAAGGTCGTAAGTTCGAGTCTTGCCTCCGCAACCAGTAAAAAGAGAATCAAGCAATTGGTTCTCTTTTTTTATTTACCTTTACCGCCAAATAAAAAAACAGATATGAGCCAGATAGAATTGATCCTGAGCCGCCACGGCGAGACGGAAGAAAACAAATTGCATATTATGCAAGGCCAGCTCCCCGGCCATCTGTCGGAACTGGGCAAACAGCAGGCCAAAGCATTAGCAGAAACGCTGGACAAGGAGGAGTTGGACGTGATCGTGTGCAGCGACCTCGCACGTAGCTACGACACAGCAATGGCCGTCGCCCGGCAGAAAGGATTGCAGCCGGTGGCGACTCCTCTTCTTCGCGAAATGGATTGGGGCATATATACCGGGAAAGTAGCGGATGAGATGGATTTTACGACACTGCCGGAAAGCGTGGAGACTATAGAAGCCCTATACAAAAGAGCGGGAGATTTTGTCGACTTCCTGAAAAAGGAGTTTCCGGGAAAGCGGATTCTGGCGATCGGGCATGGAGGCTTCAACCGTGCCATCGTCGTGCAGCTGGAGAAACTGCCTCCTGAAAAGATACTGAGTTTACCGATCATGAAGAATACGGCATGCATGCGTTTCACGCTGCCGTAATCTCCCAACGGCTTAAATCATTAGCGGATGGTGATCGTGCAGTTTTCCAGGCTGTCGATAATGGCAAGGCTTTCTACACGCACGTCCGCTTCGTTCAGCACATCGCGTCCCTTCTGGAATGCTTTTTCGATGATAAAGCCCATCCCTTCCAGCTTGGCGCCAGACTGTTTCACCAGGTCGAGCACGCCCATTGCGGCATTGCCATACGCCAGAAAGTCGTCAATAAAGAGGATACGGTCATCGGCAGTCAGAAAGTTGTTACTGATACACACCGTGTAATCGCGGTCTTTCGTAAACGAATGGACAACGGTAGACAACATATTCTCCATCGTCTTCGGTTGTTTTTTCTTGATAAAAACGACAGGCAGATGCATGATGTATCCCACCATAATCGCCGGAGCGATACCACTTGCTTCTATCGTCACGATCTTATTGATATCCGCATCCCGGAAACGGTAAATAAATTCTTCTGCCACCTTATAAAGCAACATGGGATCCATCTGATGGTTGATAAAGCTGTCAACCTTTAAAATCCCTCCCGGAAAACATCTGCCATCCTGCAGAATACGTTGTTTTAGTAATTCCATTTTTATTCTGTTTTATCTTCTTTGACTCGTATCAATACATTTGCAATAATAGCGGCAAGTCCACCGGTTGTGATCCCGGACGAAAAAATACCCTTTACAGCTTCCGGCGCCGTATTCAGGATATCCGGCATCAGCTCCACTCCCAAGCCAAGCGAGAGGCTGACCGCCAAAACCAAAGTCGCCTTCCGATTGATTTCCTGCGATGCGATAATCCGTATGCCGGCAGCCGCAACCGTACCGAACATCAATAAGGTCGCCCCACCCAACACCGGGTCAGGCATCAAGGAAAAGACAACACCGACAACAGGGAACAGCCCTAACAGCACCAACATACCGGCGATATAATATCCGACATACCGGCTGGCAACTCCCGTCAGCTGGATAATACCGTTATTCTGCGCAAAGATCGAATTGGGGAAAGAGTTGAAAATCCCGGCAATAAAGGAGTTCACCCCATCCGCCAGCACGCCGCCCGAAACACGCTTCAGGTAGTCCTCTCCTTCTATTGACTTTCCTGAGATCATCGAGTTGGCCGTCACATCGCCGGTAGCTTCGATCGCCGTAATCAGATACACCAAACCAATAGCGACAAAGGCGGAGAAATTCAGATCCAACCCATATTTGAAAGGCATCGGGATATTGAATCCCATCAGGCTTTGCGAAGAAGCCGCCGCCATATCGACCATACCGAGAAAGTAGGCCAGCGCATAACCGATGCACAACCCCAATACGATCGAACTCATACGGAGATACTTGTTCTTGCAACGGTTAAAGAACAGGACACTCAGCAACACTGTCGCTGCCACCCCTATATTCCGGATGCTCCCGAACGTCCCGTTATCCATCGCACCATAGCCACCGCCACATGAAACGACTCCAACCTTGATCAAGCTAAGTCCGATCAGCAGCACCACGATGCCCGATACCAGTGGAGTTATGATAGAACGCATATACTTGAATGTCCGGCTGATTACCATCTCGATCGGGGCTGCCGCAATACACGCCCCGAATATAAGGGGCAATCCTCCTGCCAGTCCGGCCGTTATGATCGGACCGATGAAAGAAAAACTCGTTCCCTGGATACAAAGCAACTTCGCCCCTACCGGACCAATCCGGCGACACTGTATGAATGTCGAGACGCCAGATGCAAAGAGTGCCATCGAAACCAGAAAACCGGTTGTTTCGAGATCCAGCTTCAAGGCTCCGGCAATAATCAACGGGGGCGTAATGATCGCCACAAAGATCGCCAGCAAATGTTGTAAAGCGGCAAACAGGGCTTCCTTAAAAGGGGGACGGTCGTCTATACCATAAATCAGATCGGTCTTTTCGACCGGTTCAATCGTTTCTTCCTGCTCTTCCAGGTTTAGTTTCATATCTTTACTATTCGTCTATTATAAATTCAGTTCTTTTAATGTTTCTCCTTTAGCATTCAGCACACGAAGAGTCATCTCCTTTCCTTTCTTCTGCAAAACCATCACTGTAGCGCCATCCATCCGGTAACCGCCGCCCACTACGACAGGATAGTTGTTTCCGTCAGAACCTTCAGGGATATAAGCGAAACGATGAGTATGCGCATTGATACTGACAGCGAACGGTGCTTTCTCAAGGATCGTCCCCCACTCGTCCCGGCAAGGATTATACGAATCATAGTCCTCTCCTTTCCCAAAGATGGGAACATGATGGATCAGCACCCGCTTAGAGGCTTTCTTGAAGGCTCTGGACGCCAACTCTTCCTTGAGGAAACCCGCCTGTGCCTTACGCAGGTCTGAAAAATCATTCAGCCCATAATAGACCCAATGCGTATCCGGTTTGTCTTCACCGCAATCCAACATGACGATACGCGTATCGCCCCAGTTGAAAGCGCCGTAGGTTTTATCGCCCACATAGTCGAAAAGACTGCGCAGGCCGATCGAATAGGCATTGCGTATCTCATGGTTGCCACGGATATAGAACACAGGGACCCGGTCGGCTCCGACCGTTTCGTTCAGTTCACTGAGGAAGCAGGTAGCCTCGTCATGATTGGCCGGATCATCGATGCAGTCGCCATTGAAAACGACAAAATCATATTTCAAATCCTTCACCTGCTTATACAGTGCCTGCAAAGTCTCGGAATGTTTATGCAGGTCGTTGAATATAATAGCCGTAAAATCGGTGTCCGTCGTAGTAGGCAAGGTAAAAGTATGGAAATCGGAAACGGCAGTTTCTCCAAACACTTTCTTATAAGCCTGATAGAGCATGATTTCCTGCGAACAAACCCGGTAATAATAGGTTTTTCCCGGTTCCAGTCCGTCCAGTCTGATTTTATTTTGCAGATCGTTGCAGATCACCTGCCCATCCACGATCGTACGAGCCTTCTGCAGGTGCTCCTTATCGGTTCCGTATTCCACCCAGCTATAAGTCGGGACGGTAGTCTGCCACATGACCGTAATTCCATTTCCTACAGGATTTTGCAGATAGGGCTCCGTACGGAATATCTTGCCCGCAGGCTGATTGAAGATAATATCCGTGATGATCGGGCGGTGGTCGGAAGCGGCCGGCTCATCCCATACACGGGATGAGATGCGGGTAAAGGCAGTCGTATCTTTCGCATAGACAGCAATATAGTCAATAGTTTCGTCAGGTCTATCAGCCGGGAAAGTCGGCTTCTTCGTATCCGTCAGGATCACAAAATCGTTCTGCAGTTGCCGGATAAACTCCGAACCGGGATGCGCATTCATATCGCCGGCTATAAAGAAAGGCTTGTTTGCCGAAGCCGCCACCTGCCTGATGACCGGCAAGGAAAGCATCCGGTCTTCCTCGGTCAGCGAAAGGTGCGTACAGCAATAAATATACTTTTCAAATTCTACGACAAGCAGCGCACGGGCTTCTTCCCTTCCAGGCAGGGGCAGATAACGATAGCCAAGAGGCTTCTCCTTGCTCAACATGCCGATACCATATTTCCCGCCATCGTAATCAATTGCCGGGGCATACATATGATGCATCAGGGTGAGTCCGGCAATTTCCCGCAAGACGTCTTTTCCTCCACTACGGCCTGTCACACTGTCGATCTCCTGTACTGCCACGACATCGGGACAAACTTTATTGATCACTGCCGCCGTACGCCGAAAGTCGGTCACATCGTCCATTCCTCTACCGTTACGGATGTTATAACTCATAATGCGCAAAGTATTATTCTCGCGCTCGCTTCTCTCCTTCGAGTAGACTTTTCCCAATGGCAACAACATCATCAATGCCGCCGCCAACCAAACCGCCTGTTTCATTTTATCGCCGGATTTATAGATTAGGCCACAAAAGTAACAACTTTCCATGAGTCCGGCAAGATAAATCCTCATCAGGAAACCCATAGGGGTAGCCGTCAACCAAACACGACGTCCAACGTCCGTATCATATCGTCAATATCTTCTTCCGTAGTGTCCCACGAAGTGACAAATCGGGCTTCATTGATTTCCTCATTCCACATATAGAAGAAATATTTTTCTTGCAACTTCTTCAGCGGTTCCGTAGGTATGGTAAAGAAAAGCTGGTTGGATTCTACTTTCTGGGTAAACCGTATCTGCGGATATTTTTTCAAAGCTTCAGCCAAGCGATAAGCGCTACTATTTGCTTTCCGTGCGTTTTCCAACCACAGGTCATTTTCCAGATAAGGAATAAACTGGCAGGAAAGATAACGCAGTTTGGAAGCCAATTGAGCAGATTGCTTTCTGAAATACTGCAAATTCTCAGTTATCTCAGGACGGAAAGAAACCACAGCCTCTCCCATCATCATCCCATTCTTAGTTCCCCCGAAACTCAGGATATCCACCCCGGCATCGACGGTCACCTCCCGCATCGAACAATTCAGATAAGCACAGGCATTCGCCAAACGTGCACCGTCCATATGCAGATACATGTTATAAGAATGCAACAGATCAGCAATCGCTTTGACCTCCTCGATCGTATAAATCGTCCCCAACTCGGAAACCTGTGAAATATAAACAGCTTTCGGTTGCGAATGATGGCAGACACCGAAATTATGCAGACGAGGTTTGATCAATTCCGGCGTCAGTTTTCCGTCCGGAGCCGGAATCGTCACGATAGCACAACCAGTCATACGGGCAGGAGCACCACACTCGTCCACATTGATATGAGCTGTTTCAGCGCACAAAATACTATTGAACGAACGTGTCACAGCCTGCAAAGCTACAGTATTCGCCCCTGTTCCGTTAAAAACAAAAAAAGGCGATGCCATTTCGCCAAACACTTCTTTTATTTTCGCAGTAGCTGCTGCTGTCCAGGGATCGTCACCATATCCTACAGCATGGTTATCGTTCGCCTTTATCACGGCATCCATCACCAAAGGATGAACGCCCGAATTGTTATCACTTGCAAAACTTCTCATTTCCGTTTAAAATTTTGAGCCAAAAGTAATAAAAATAAACGGGAGCACCCCTTGGATACTCCCGTTTATTTTTTCACATATTTATTTTAAACTTCACCTCAACTTCGATGAAAATCTTTCAAGACTTTCTGTAATTCCTGACGAGCGAAGAAGATACGGCTTTTAACCGTTCCCAGAGGTACACATAGCTTCTCTGCAATTTCATTATACTTGTAACCACTCAAAAACATGGAGAACGGGATTTTCAACTCATCGTTCAGGCTGTTTATCGCTTTTGTTATCTCTTTGATTTGATAAGCACCGTCAGGAGAATCAAAACCTGAGTCATTCACTACATCCAGATTATACAGGTCGACACCCTGGTCAACGACAGTCTGTGTACGAACGATTTTATGGTAGTTATTTATGAAGATATTACGCATCACAGTTAAGACCCATCCTTTGAAATTAATATTATCTACAAACTTTTCCTGATTGTCCAAAACTTTCAGCGTTGTGTCTTGCATCAAATCCTGGGCGTCATCCCGATTTGCGGTGAGCATTAATGCAAAATTCATCATGTTTTCTTGCATGCTCAATAATTTTTTCTGAAATTGCAACGCATTCATATTACTTATTTTTTTATATGTTTAATACCGGTTTGGCATTATCCTTCACCATTGAAGGACATTACAAATGTAGGAATAATATTTTAAATACAATGCGGTTTGATGATTATTAATATTAAAAATCGTAACTTAATACATTTATAACAAACAGCATTGAAAATGAGCAGTATTTACAAGTTTTGCAACAACTAAAATACAAAATTCACAACATGTATGTTACAAATTCGTACAACATGTAAAAGAGATGGAGAATAATATAAAATGAAGAAAAATTTAGGACTTTTTTTAGCTATCATATTGGTTCAGATAGCTCCATTTATATCAGCGGCAGACACCTTGTACCCGTTAATATATAAAATCGATATAAAAAAAGAGATAAGCAACACCACACGCCTGTATCTTAGCAATGGTTTAGCGGAAGCCTACGCTTTGGGTGCAGACGCCGTCCTGATCCATATGAACACATACGGCGGCCAGGTAGATGCTGCAGACTCGATGCGTACGGCTATTTTGTACAACCCCATCCCTGTCTATGTCTTCATCGACAACAATGCGGCTTCTGCTGGGGCGCTCATTTCCATCGCATGTAAAAAAATTTATATGCGGAAAGGTGCAAATATCGGGGCAGCCACCGTCGTGAACCCAACAGGGGAAGCAATGCCAGACAAATACCAATCCTATATGCGTTCCATGATGCGTTCGACAGCCGAAGCGCATGGACAAGATACAATCGTCCAAAAAAACGACACCTTATACAAATGGAAACGAGACCCGTTGATAGCCACAGGAAAAGTCCTTACTTTCACAGCACAGGAGGCTCAAAAGTGGGGATATTGCGACGGTATAGCAGAAAATCCGGATGAAGTAATCACGCAATATTTGGGATATAAAGATTACAAAATGAAAAGTTATATCCCTAGTTGGCAGGACGATTTAAAAGGATTTTTGATGAATCCTATTTTTCAGTCTATTCTGATCATTATTATCATCGGCGGTATTTATTTTGAAATGCAAACGCCAGGACTGGGCTTCCCTTCTGCGGCCTCCCTGCTGGCGGCAATCCTCTACTTTGCACCACTCTATATAGATGGGCTGGCGGCAAACTGGGAGATTCTGGTTTTTATCATCGGCATTCTATTGCTCGCAGTGGAAATCTTCATCATTCCGGGATTCGGGGTTGCCGGAATTAGCGGTATCATATTGATTATCGGCGGCCTAGTCATGGGCTTACTGAACAACGATCATTTCGATTTCGAAGGAGTCAGCGGAAAAGAGATCGGGAAAGCGACATTGACAGTCCTGGTCGGATTAGTGACAGGCTTCAGCCTGATGATCTGGCTGTCTAATAAAATCGGACATCGGGGAATGTTCCGGAAAGTCGCGCTAAATACAGATTTGGAAAATGCGATATCATCCCCTGATTTATCTTCGTTAGTCGGGAAAGAAGGTACAGCCGCAACCGTATTGCGTCCTTCCGGGAAAGTGTCGGTCGACGGAGTATTTTATGACGGGATTTCCGAATCAGGCTTTATAGAGAAAGGGGGCAAAGTCAAAGTTGTCCGTTTTGAGAATGCACAAGTGTATGTGGAAAACCTTTAAGACACGGCCGTTTTGGCACTTTCTACGCAGGGACGCGTTGATATAAGATATGCTTGTCTATTACAAGGTATTGCAAGGTGTTCATGGCCAGGAGATCGCTCAGAATGTTTTTCGCGATATAATAATTGATCCGCCCGATCCGGCAAAACTGGCTGATATTGATATGGGGATGATCATCCAGATAAGCAAACAAACGTTCCACAGGTTTGCTTATCTTCAATAAAGTCCCGTCCGGTTTATGCTTTTTCTGCCAGGCAAGCACCAACACTTCATTTGCCAAAATATTTTCATCGGCGACCCTTATGTAGGCTTTAAACTTATCATCCTTATCGGGATCGGTATGCGGTTTATCCGGACTGGGGGCGATGTACACCTCAAGAACCGTTTTGCCGTTCACCTCCCAGCGTGTCGCCTCAAAGGGGACTTCCGGGCGGGTATACATCTTGGAGGCCGCTTCAATCATATAATATTCTTCTTCGCTTCGGACACCGGAGATATTCCCGTTATCTTTCACACCGATCAGGAGACGTCCACCGTCGGTATTGGCAAAAGCACTCAGCGTACGCGCAATCTTCTTACTGTCGCTCACTTCGAATTTAAAATCAAGTTGTTGGTGTTCCCCCTGGATGCATCTTCTTCATTTTGGCAATTTTTTAGATCGGCAAAATTAAAATAAATACATAACTTTGCCAACAGAAAAAACAATGAAAGCATGTCTCAAATACCTTCTCTTATATCGGATCTTGCTGTCATACTGATTTCAGCGGGATTGGTCACCTTGCTTTTCAAATGGTTAAAGCAACCGGTCGTACTCGGATATATCGTAGCCGGAATTCTTGCCGGTCCGTCTATCACTCAAATACCGACTGTCACGAATATAGAAAGTATCCGTATCTGGGCAGATATAGGCGTAATCTTCCTCTTATTCGCTTTAGGACTCGACTTTAGTTTCAAAAAGCTGATGAAAGTCGGCGGAACAGCTGTGATCGGAGCTATTACCATCGTGATAGGCATGATGACACTTGGCTATACTACCGGATTATCTTTAGGTTGGGGACATATGAACAGCCTTTTCCTCGGGGGAATGCTTTCCATGTCGTCTACAACCATTATTTTCAAAGCGTTCGACGATATGGGACTACGCAATCAGAGGTTTGCCGGAGTGGTCTTCGGAATCCTTGTTGTCGAAGATCTGTTTGCCGTTTTACTAATGGTTTTACTGTCTACATTGGCAGTCAGTAAACACGTAGAGGGAATGGAACTGCTCAACAGTGTGATCAAACTGGGAGTCTTTTTGCTTTTCTGTTTTGTTATCGGCATTTATCTAATTCCCTCTTTTCTAAAAAAAGCCAGGACTTTCCTGAATGACGAGACCTTGTTGATCGTCAGCCTGGGATTATGCCTCGGAATGGTTATCATTGCTACGAAAGCTGGTTTTTCTTCCGCTTTGGGAGCTTTCGTCATGGGATCTATCTTGGCAGAAACCATTGATGCGGAACATATCGAACATATTATCAAACCAGTAAAAGATCTTTTTGGAGCCATATTCTTTGTCTCTGTCGGGATGTTGATCGATCCGGCATTGCTGTGGGAATACAAAATTCCGATCCTGATCCTCACGTTGGTCGTAATGACCGGACAAATATTATTTGCCAGCTTCGGGGTCTTGCTTTCTGGACAACCGGTCAAGATTGCCATACAATCTGGTTTTTCTCTCGCTCAAATAGGCGAATTTGCTTTTATCATTGCATCGTTGGGGCTGTCATTAGGGGTAACCGATAATTTCCTCTATCCTATTGTCGTAGCGGTTTCAGTTGTCACGACTTTCTTTACGCCTTACATGATTCGTATGGCAGAACCTGCATGCCGGGTTGCCGACCGGATCATACCGAAGTCATGGATGAAATTTCTCGAACGTTATTCTTCCGGTTCCAATACTATACATCAGAAAAGCGCCTGGAATAAACTGTTGAAGGCGCTGATCCGCATAGTCGGCACTTATACAGCCGTTACCCTTGTCCTGATCTTTATCTGGCTTCAGTTCATAGCTCCTTTTATCATGAAAGAACTTCCGGGCATACGGGGAGCGGGTATCTCGCTCGTTCTGATCCTACTACTAATAGCTCCCATGCTGCGTGCGATCATGATGAAGAAGAACCATTCCGCCGAATTCCAACAATTATGGCTGGACAGCAAGTACAACCGGGGGCCATTGGTTTCATTGGTCATTTTGCGTATTATATTATGTATCGGCCTAGTCATGCTGCCCGTCGCCCGTTTGTTGAATGCTACAGTCGGTATCGTACTGGCGATCGCAGCAACCGTCATCGTTATTGTCATTTTATCCAAACGGCTGAAAAGACAATCCATCCTGATGGAACGACATTTTTTCAGTAACCTCTCCGCACGAGAATTGGAGAACGAGCGGAAAGCTCCGATCAACCAACGGTTTGCCAACCACCTACTGGAACGCGACCTTCATTTAGCCGATTTTGAAGTAAAGCAGAACTCCCCCAGCATGGGAAAAACCTTGAAGGAACTCAACTTCCGCCAGAAATGCAATGTCAACATCGTAACGATCATTCGGGGAGAACAGCGGATTAATATTCCCGGAGGAGAAGAACGTCTCTATCCATTTGACAAATTGGTAGTAGTCGGTGCAGATGTCGATCTTGAACATTTCCGCCAATATCTGGTCGAGCGATATAAAAAGGCCCAAACCGACAAGGAGCAGACGACGCATGAAGTCAATATGGAACAATTCACCATCGCCGAAGGATCCCATCTGATCGGGCGTACAATTCTGGAATCAGGCATACGGGACAGGTCTGCCTGTCTGGTCATCGGTATCGAACGAGGTTCCTCTTCCATCAAAAACCCATCTCCTTCAACTGTTTTTGAAGAGGGGGATATTGTATGGATTGTTGGAGAACATGAAAAAGTCGTTCAGTTAAGCGAAGGAAAAACGGTGAACAATTGATAATTTCATAAATCATAAATTATAATTCATAGATCATGAAGTTTATAGGAATAATTCCTGCACGCTACGCCTCTACCC
>OOCX01001769.1_pt1 | contig 12605 bp, 8 predicted proteins | sample 1671231 | NCBI WGS metagenome assembly OOCX01 (sample SAMN06348135, study PRJEB24527) | human gut metagenome | biome: human gut; feature: ankylosing spondylitis patient; material: feces | host: Homo sapiens | place: China | collected 2015-10 | reverse complement strand
TTGTTTGTGGGCTGACCTCATTTGGTTTTGACCACAATTTTGACCACAATGCCAACGATTTTATCTGGTCAATCGCAAGCGCAAATCCATTGAATTGGATACCTGACATACAGCCGCTCGATTTTGAAAATGATATGTACCCGATTTTCTGGATATAGCAACGCCTCCCGGTGTAGTTCTTCTGCTCTACACGGGGAGGCGTTTGTCTGTTATCTGCTTTTACGGCTCAGTTCAAAATGCAGCAGCCCGCTCTGCCATCAGACCAGATACGGGTCCAGCAGGGCGTCTACCTCTTTTCTGCGCTTGGGGGAGGGGTTCTTCACGGCGCGGCCGCAGCAGACCACCAGCTCCAGATGCTGCAAGGCCCACAGATCCTCCAGCGGGTTTTCGCGCGTCACGATGAAGTCTGCGCTCTTGCCGGGCGCGATAGAGCCGGTCACCTCGCCAATGCCTGCCAGCTGCACGTTGCGCAGGGTGGCGGTGTGGAAGTTGAGAGTTTCGTTGCTGCTTAAGAAAACATTGCATTTTGAGACGAAAAGGATATACTTATACTGGAGAAATCTATTTGACAGACAGGAGATTTCATATGATTTTGAGCGCAAAGAAATATGTGGCAGCGTTACTGGTTTTTATATGCGTGTGTATGATATTTTCTCCCCTGACTGCATATGCAGCCGAGGACAGTTCGCAGCATGAAACTGTCAAAGTCGGTTTCTTTGCCATGGATGGTTATCATGTGATGGATGAAGAAGGCAACCGCAGTGGGTATGGCTATGATTTTCTTCGGCTGATGGCCCGTTATTGGGATGTAGATTACGAATATGTCGGATATGATAAGAGCTGGGATGATATGCAGCAGATGCTTGAAGATGGCGAGATCGACATGGTAACATCTGCCCGCAAAACACCGGACAGAGAAGAAAAGTTTGATTTTTCACGTCCGATCGGAACCAATTATGGGATGCTGACCGTCCGCAGTGACAACAGCACGATTGTGGACGGCAATTACAGCACTTACAACGGTATGCGTGTGGCGCTTTTGAACGGAAACATTTGGCAAAACCTTTGGATATTGAAAAGATGAAAAATACTATTAAAGATAATTGCCCCTAATATAGGGAGAAAGTAAATGAATAGCATAGTTATTGAAATGAATATTATTTGAGATTCGGGATAAATGGTGAAATGCAGACAAGCAAGAAAAATAAAAATATAATAGGTATTATACAGAGTTTCCTTATATTGATATTAGTGGTTCTTGTTATTTTTATGATGATTCAGATTAGCAGGCTGCAGGGGACAGCACGCGTAATAAATTATGCAGGTCTGGTACGTGGAGCTACACAGCGCGAAGTAAAATTAGAAATTACAGGAAACCAAAATGATGAATTAATTAAATATTTGGATGATATTCTTCTTGGATTGAGATATCAGGATGGACATTATGATCTGGTAAAACTCAATGACGAAGAATATCAGGGGAAATTGAAAATCCAGAGTGATTACTGGGATAAATTGAAAACAGAAATTGAAGCAGTAAGAAATAAGGGATACGAAAATACAGACATTGTTAATATGAGTGAAATATATTTTACGATGGCAGATGAAACTGTCTCTGCCGCAGAAAGCTATTCAGAAAAGATCGCTATAAAGATTCGTACTATAGAGCTTTTGTCGGCACTTGATATGTTGATTCTGGTGATATTGGTTATTATGCAGACTCTAAAGGCAATGCAGATGGCAATGCAAAACAGACTGCTGGAACAGAAAGCATTCGTAGATGCCCATACTGGGCTGCCAAATAAAAATGCCTGTAATGAGCTTCTTAATAAAAAAGATATAATTACAGGTTCTACAGCATGCATAATGTTTGATTTAAATAATCTAAAAACTGTAAATGATACAATGGGACATTCCGCAGGAGATCAGTTAATAATGAATTTCTCAAAGTTTTTGCGAAGTGTTATTCCAGAAAAGGATTTTGTTGGAAGATATGGCGGAGATGAGTTTATAGCAGTCATTTATCATACAAGCGAGGCGGAAATTAAGGAGATATTAAAATCATTGTCAAGAGAAAAAGAGAGATTAAATAGTTGTGAAAATCAATTACCAATCGACTATGCATGCGGATGGGCATTATCCTCCGATAATATGTCGTGTACAATGCAGATGTTATTGGATGATGCAGATGCTAATATGTATAAAAATAAACAGTTATGCAAGAAATATAATTAGCATTCTTAAGGAAAGTGATTAAAAAACTATCGATAGGGAGTGTCTTTTTTAATTTATAGGATTTCTAAAGACCACAAGAATAAAGGAAATAGAAAATATGAATAAAAGACAAAAAATACTGATTGTCGATGATGCAAAGTTCAACAGGGATATATTGAAAGAATTTCTTGGAGAAACCTATGATTATCTGGAAGCTGAAAATGGAAATCAGGCAATCCAGATGATAGGAGAAAATATTGGAATTGATCTGATGCTTTTAGATATCAATATGCCACAGATGGATGGATTTGAAGTCCTGAAATGGATGAAACTAAGCCAATGCATTGAAGAAACTCCTGTAATTATGATATCTTCGGAAGAATCTGTTGAGACTATGCGTAAAGCATATGAGATGGGAATCACAGATTATATTACACGGCCATTTGACTCTGTTATCGTAAAAAAGAGAGTTCAAAATACTTTGGGGCTATATGCAAATCAAAAGCGCCTGATCAATGTGGTCGTTGATCAGGTTTATGAAAAAGAAGAAAATAATAATATTATGATCAGGATTCTGAGCAATGTATTAGGATCACGCAACAGTGAGAGCAGCGAACATATTTTACATATTCGTACAGCAACGGAAATGATGTTGAGAAAGTTGGTAAAAACAACGGATGTCTATCATCTGACAGAGACGGATATTGCTATGATCACAACGGCATCCTCCCTTCATGATATCGGTAAAGTGGGTATTCCGGAAGAAATACTGAATAAACCCGGAAGACTGACCGATGAAGAATTTAAAATTATGAAAACCCATAGTGAGATTGGAGCATCCATGATCCGGGACATGCATTTTTTACAAGATCATCCACTGGTACATACCGCATGGGAAGTCTGCAGATGGCATCATGAAAGATGGGATGGAAAGGGTTACCCGGATGGTCTGAAAGGTGAAGAAATACCAATTTCTGCACAGGTGGTGTCTATTGTGGATGTTTATGATGCTCTTACCAGTGAACGATGTTATAAGAAAGCATTTGAGCATGATACCGCAATCAAGATGATTCTGGACGGGCAATGCGGGCAGTTCAATCCGGTTCTTCTTAAGTGCCTGAAAGAACTAAGCCTTCAGTTTTCCAAGATGTATACGAATGAAACGGATGATAATAAACAGTATTATGAAGCACAGAGGCTCTCTGACGAAATACTAAAGGAAAAGTCTTTACCCCGTAAAAATTATTCGCAGTGTGTCATTAAGCTTATGCAGGAAAAGATAGAGTTTTTTAAAATGGACAGTGGCAAAATTTCCATTGAGTATAATGCAATTTCAGGTCGGCTGATTATAATTAACGGAAACCGGCAGATACTGTGTCAGAGAGATGATTCGAAATTTGATATATTCAAACTGTTCGAAGTAAGCAGTGAAGATATTCAACATATCAGAGCGTTACTGGACCAGACATCAATACAGAATACAGAAATCTCATTGCAGTTAATGGCAAAGGTGGAAAATAAAAGGCAGATGTATGATCTGAAACTGCATACCTTATGGTCTCCTTTAAAGAAAGATGGATATATAGGAATTGTCGGATATCTCTCTTGATTGGTGATACTATTTTGGGATATATCGAAATAAGAAGTATGTTGCATCAGTGGGAGATATTATAGATGAGAAAAAATAATTTCATGAATAAAATTATAAAGCTAAAAGGAAGTATATTGGCAGGGATAATACAAATTTTTGCCTGTCTTATTGTATATAAATTTCATATTCCAAATCCGAATATTGTGTTATTTGTTGTGCTTTCAGCGTCAATAGTACAATCTGGGTATTTGGCAGGGATAATAAGTGGTGTTATTGCTGTTTTATATTCAGCATTCTTTTTTTCCACAGATCACAGTTGGATCTTTTATACGCCGATTAATCGTGACAAGCTGTGCGTGATTGTGTTGGGAGTTATTTCTAATATTATTCTTGTCGGAAATTTACAAGAAGCAAATAGACAGGCAGAGCATAAGATTGCCAAACTTGAATCAGAGAAAAAACAAAAGAAGAAAGAGCTTGAGCAGCAGGCTGAGCTGCATAAAGCATTAATTGCAGCAGACACTGCGAATCGGGCAAAATCTACATTTCTTCTTAATATGAGTCATGATATTCGCACACCACTCAATGGAATCATGGGTCTACTAAAGATCAATATGGCACACAGTGAAGATGAGGAACTTGTACGTGAAAATTACAAAGAAATGGAAAAGGCGGCAAACCATCTGTTATCTCTGATTAATGATGTCCTACAAATGAGTAAATTGGAGGATGGCAGGGAAGAATTATCATCAGAATTAGTCTGTTTACCTGATGTTTTCTATGATATGAAAGCTATTATAGATGGAAGTGCTCTGGATAAGGGAATTTCAGTGGATTTTTCAGAAGATAGTATTTGGGTACATCCGTACGTTATAACGAATCCGCTGTATTTGCGACAAATATTTTTGAATATATATGGAAACAGCATTAAATTTACAAATTCTGGTGGGAAAATTTCGACAAAACAGGAATGTATAGAAGAAAAGGATAATGTAATTACCTATCGATGGATAATTTCTGATACGGGAATTGGCATGAGCAAAGAATTTCTGAAACATATTTTTGAACCGTTTGCACAAGAAAGAGCTGATGCCCGGAGCAATTATCATGGAACCGGACTTGGCATGGCTATTGTGAAAAAAATGATTGATAAAATGGGAGGCACGATTTCTGTTACCAGCGAAGTGGGAAAGGGATCCACTTTTGTAGTTGAATTGCCTTTTGAGATGGGAGCTGCACCAGAAAAATCTAAGAAAGAAGAGGCGGATAAAGAGAATAGCATTCACGGTTTAAATCTCATGTTAGTAGAGGATAATGAGTTGAATGCCGAGGTTGCAGAAATACTTTTAGAAGATGAAGGTGCAATAATTACAATGGTTAATGATGGACAGCAGGCTGTCGAATTATTTAATAATAATCCGGTGGGTACATTTGATGCAATACTTATGGATATTATGATGCCGGTAATGGATGGATTGACAGCGACTAAAGCAATCCGGGCATTAAATCGACCAGATGCAGGAATAATTCCGATTATTGCAATGACCGCCAATGATTTTGCAGAAGATGTACAAAGATGTTTAGATGCAGGAATGAACGCACATTTAGCTAAACCTTTGGATATTGAAAAAGTGAAAAAAACGATTTGTGAACATACAATTGAATTATATAATAAAGAGTAAAAGAATGTAATTACTCTGTTAGTAAATTGAAACAAGTTGGCTGTAGAGTATAATTATAGTAAAAGTACAGCAGAAGCTGTCGCAAAGATATTTATAAAAATGTTGTGGAGGTATTGAACATTAATGAATGTAAAATTAAAATCTGCAAGCAAGCGACTGTAGCCTGGAGGGTGGGAGAAAGATGAAGAAGTGCAAATTAGTACAGAATATAAGAAATTTCAAATTTTGTTATTTTATATTTTGCACAATGATATGTTTGGTTGTTTTTCCTGTTTCCACATCTGCCCAAGAAAATTCTGATCATGTTATTCGGGTAGGATCTTTTGAGGAAACTTATAATGTAGTCAATGAAAAGGGAGAAAGAAGCGGCTATGGTTATGAGTATCTTCAAGATATTGCAGGTTATGCAGGATGGACATATAAATACATAACAAGTGATTGGAAAAACTGCTTTACACAGTTGGAAAATGGAGAGATTGATATTCTTGGTGACATTTCCTATACAGACGAACGTGCTGAAAATATGCTTTTTTCCGATATGCCTATGGGGGAAGAGAAATATTACATCTATACGGATGCATCCAATATGGATCTTACAGCAGGAAATTTGGATTCTTTTGAGGGAAAAAATATTGGTGTGTCTAAAGATAATATAGTGGAGGATGTGCTTAATGAATGGGAATCAAAATATGGTCTGCATACGAAGCATATCAATGTTTCTACAACCACAGAAATTATGGACAAACTGTCGAAACATGAAATTGACTGCTTCGTTTCGGTAGAAGAATCCCGTTGGGAAGAATCGGATATTTCACCGCTTACAAGTATTGGAGAGACAGAAATCTATTTCGCTATAAATCCAGAACGTCCGGATATCAAAGAAGCATTGGATAGTGCTATGCGCAGAATCAAGGATGACAACCCATTTTACACAGATGATCTCTACAGGCGTTATCTTTCTGCACAGAGCAGCTCGTTTCTTTCAAAAGAAGAAAGTGAGTGGATCGGGCAGCATGGTGCAATCCGGATAGGGTATCTGAATCAGGATGGAGGTATCAGCAGTGTAGATCCATCAACAGGTAAACTGACAGGTGTTATTACAGATTATGTGGATCTTGCAGAAAATTGTCTGCAAGGTCAGACTCTGGAATTTGAATTAAATGGATATGATACAAGAAGTGAACTGCTTCAGGCATTGCAGGATGGAAAAATAGACCTGATTTTTCATGCAAACCAGAATCCATACTTTGCAGAAACAAATGGATTTGCTTTGTCGGATACGCTATTGACTCTCAATATGGCAGCAATTACGGCAAAGGATTCTTTTGATGAAAATAAAGAGAATATAGTTGCCGTTGAAAAAGATGATTTTGCATTGAAAGCATATCTTTCATACAATTATCCGCAATGGGAGGTTGTGGAATATGAGACATCAGATGCAGCAGTAAAAGCAATGCAGAAAGGGGAGACGGATTGTATTGTAAGCAATTCAGGTACTGTTTCAGACTATTTGAAAAATAATAAGCTTCATAGTGTTTTCCTGACAAAAGAAGCTGATGTTTCATTTGCTGTTCAGCAGGGAGAACCGGTTCTTTTGTCCATTCTGAATAAAACACTGACATCTATGCCTACAACTCAATTTTCAGGTGCAGTAGTTTCGTATAATGCTTCTTCACGAAAAGTTACAGCGAAGGATTTTATTCAGGACAATTTACTGGCTGTCTCACTCATAGTTGGAATCTCTATTTTTGTTGCCCTGTGTATAATTCTTGATTCTTTGAAAAAATCAAAACGTGCGGAAGAAAAATCCAAGAAGTCTGCTGAGCAGGCATTGAAGCTGAATCAGGAGCTTGAAGAAAAACAGCAGGAATTACAAAATGCACTTGTAGAAGCACAGAGTGCCAATAAGGCTAAGACTTCCTTTTTAAATAACATGTCTCATGACATCAGGACACCGATCAATGGCATTATGGGCATGCTTACAATTCTTGAAAAAAGCGGAAATGATGGTGAGCGGGCAAAAGATTGCCTGAATAAAATAAATGAGTCTTCGAAACTGCTATTATCATTGGTAAATGATGTTTTGGATATGGCAAAGTTAGAATCGGATACCGTGGTTTTTAGTGATGAATCCATCAATCTGGATCAGGTATGTCAGGAAATCACGGAGTCACTATCTTTTCAGGCAGAAGAAAAAGGACTTCATGTTATAGGAGAACATGATGATTACAGTGGTATATATGTTTGGAGCAATGCAGTTCATCTGAAAAAAGTATTGATGAATCTGTTTACAAACAGTATGAAGTACAATAAGGTGAATGGTTTTATTTACATGAGTATGAGAACGATTGAAAGATCAGAAGATCACATGACATGTGAATTTAAAATAAAAGATAATGGAATTGGAATGTCAGAAGAATTTATAAAAAATGAATTGTTTACTCCATTTGTACAGGCAGATAATTCCCCACGTTCTGATTATAATGGGACAGGTCTGGGAATGCCTATTGTGAAACAACTTGTAGAAAAGATGGGCGGAACCATAACAGTTGAAAGCAAGCTTGGTGAAGGAAGCTGTTTTACTGTAATACTTCCATTTAAAATTGATACGAATGCACGGCCGGAAGAAAAAGAAGATTTCAATGCAGATATATCAGGTGTCCGGATATTATTGGTTGAAGATAATGAGCTGAATGTGGAAATAGCAGAATTTATGCTGACGGAAAATGGAGCTAAAGTAGAAACAGTGAACAATGGGTTAGAAGCTGTTCAGCATTTTGAAGCTTCCGAACCGGGAACATACGATGTTATTTTAATGGATGTTATGATGCCGGTGATGGATGGTCTTACTGCTGCAAGAACAATAAGAGACCTGGAACGGCAAGATGCAAAAACAATCCCTATCATTGCTATGACTGCAAATGCATTCAGGGAAGATGCCGAAAGGTGTATGGAAGCAGGAATGAACGCACATCTTGCAAAGCCGTTGGATGATAAAAAAATTAAGCAGACCATAAGCGAAGAGTTGAGAAAGCAAAATGCCTGTCATGAATGATTATGAGGCAAAAGGCATGTGAAATACGATGATGAAAAATAACTATATAAAACAAAAAAGAAAAGATCAAAATCCGGTAAATCATTGGAAAATTTTTGAGGGACGGTTGGTATTCCTTCTGGCAATGGTGATTTTGGCTGTTGTTGCATATACTTTTATTTTACAACAAGCATATACCCAAACTGCTCTGAAAACAGAAATTGAACGAGATATTTCCAGTGCAGATGCGGTTCATAAGCTGGTAAATGACAGACTGGGACGAAAAGATTTTAATGAAATAAAAAGTAAAGCTGATGAGAATACAGAACTATTCAAGAATATGTCGACATATATGAATGAAATCAGAACGCTGAATTCTACGAGATATATTTACACAGCAACCAGAAATGAAGACGGTAGATTGATTTACGTTGTAGACGGACTGGATCCATCGGCTGGTGACGTCAGACATCCAGGAGATCCGATTGAAAAGGAGATGGTTCCTTATATAGAAAAAGCACTTTCTGGAAAAACAGTATATTCTCAGGATATTGTTGATACAACATGGGGACCTATTTTTACAGCCTGTTATCCTGTGACAGCGGAAGATGAATCTAATGAAGTGATAGGTGCTTTCTGCATAGAAATGGATATGCAGAAAGCGTATGGAATGGTTGAGAAGACGAATAAGTTAAGTATTGTACTGGGATGCATTACAGCGTGTATTTTGTTAATATTATGTACCTGTGGATATTCTGTATATAAGAAGCAAAAAGAAAATGAGCAGAAACAGCAAAAACTGTTGCAGGAAGCTGCAAGACTGGCCGATTCAGCTAATAAAGCAAAATCAACATTTCTATTTAATATGTCTCATGATATTCGTACCCCTATGAATGCAATTATTGGATATGCAGAATTGGGAGAGAAACATTTAAAGGAGCCAACTATATTAGAGGATTACTTTGAAAAAATATTATTGTGCGGAAAGAAAATGCTGCATTTGATTGATAACATTCTTGAATTAGCACGAATCGAAAACAACCAAGCAACGCTGGATGAAACAATAACAGATGTTTCTAAAAACTTTGATTTATGTATTGATATGTTTAGAAAACCGATAGAAGAAAAACATCAAACACTGAAAGTCAATAAGAACATTCGATATCCATACTTGTATATGGATGATGCAAGATCATCTGAAATTACGATTAACATTTTGAGTAATGCTGTGAAATACACGGGTGAAGGCGGTAACATAAGCTGTACATTGAACCAATATCCCGGCGAAAAAGAAGGTTGGAGTGTATTAGAGCTTATCATAGCAGACAACGGAATCGGAATGTCAGAAGAATTCCAAAAACATATTTTTGAATCATTTTCACAGGAACGATCTTCGTCAGACAGCGGAATAGAAGGTAGCGGACTTGGCATGGGAATCGTGAAGAAACTGGTGGATTTAATGAATGGCAAGATCACAGTTCAGAGCAAACCGGGAGCAGGTTCTACTTTTACAATCACGCTTCCATTAAAAATAGCAAATGCGGAAGAAAGGAATCCGAAACATGCAGACGGTCAGTTGAATATCAAAAAACTGGAAGGAAAAAGGGTTCTTCTGGTAGAAGATAATGACTTGAACGCAGAAATTGCAACGGAACTTTTGACGGAAGAGGGAATCATGATAGAAAGAGCGGAGAACGGCGTTGCATGTATTGATATGTTTAACAAAGCAAAGCAAAATTACTACAGTCTGATTCTGATGGATATTCAGATGCCGATTATGAACGGATATGAAGCATCCAGGAGAATTCGAGAACTGAAAGACGGTAACAAATCGCAGATTCCAATTGTTGCAATGACAGCAAATGCGTTTGAAGAAGATAAGAAGATGGCTTTGACAAGTGGCATGAATGATCATGTTGCAAAACCAATAGATATGAATGTATTATTGCCGACTATTATGAAATATATGTAAAGGAAGAAAGAAGGACACTGATTTTGTAGTCAGTGTTCTTCTTACATATCAGTCGACTAAAGAAAAACATTTTATCCAGTCCATTCTTTTTTGTCAGTCTTCTGCCGGCAAGTCAGAGAGCAGGATATTTCCGTTGACGGTACTTGCCTGAATGGTGAATGCAGAAATACCGGAGTGGGTGAATGTTTTTGTGTAGGAATCCGTTCTTCCATTGGAGACGAGGCGGATTTTTCCGGTTGTCGTGGATGCATGAATAGACGCATCGGCAAGGTCGTGCGGGAGATGGAGTTTCACGGAACCGTTGACGGATTTTGCTGTCAGGGACTCGGAACAGGTTCCCTCGAAGAGGACTTTGCCGTTGACACCGTTTAAAGCTGCGCGGGAGCAGTCGCCGGTGATTTCAAGTCTGCCGTTTGTGGCGGAAACATCGAGGCTGTCTGTGCGCAGACGGGTCAGGACGATCTTTCCGTTCGCAGCCTGTATGCGGCAGCTGGATGCGGAAAGGGAATCGCCGGTGATTTTGCCGTTTGTGGCGGAAATTTCGAGCGTAGTAAGGGAGAGGGTATCAAGCCCGGCCGCGCCGTTCAAAGAGCGGAGCGTCAGCTTCTGTACGGTGGACGGCACCTGGAAGGAGAACACCTCTTTCTGGTGATTATTGCAGAAAAGATGTTTCCAGAATACGGAAGGGATGAGCTTTTTCTCTCGCAGACAGAACGTATTGCCCTCAATGCCTGCTTCGAAGCGGTCCGGATCGAAGTCGCCGGAAAAGTCAAACTCAACCGAAGCGGAAGTGCCCGGAGCAAAGTCGGCAGAAGCGTTCCGCAGGGAGATTTCCATAGCGGTGATGGCGGTGGAAGGGTCGTACGGGTAGTTCGGATGTGTTTCTTCAGAATTGGAGTGGGTTTTCTCCTGTGGCAGCACGTTTGCAACAGGCTGCTCCGTTGTGGCATATTCCTGACGGAAAAATTCGAGGACATCGTCGACATTGCCGAGTTCCGCACAGATTTCCTCATCGGAGAGACCCTGGCTGCGGGCGTCGGCGAAATGGGATTCGAAATCGTTTAAAATTTCCTCTGCGGCGGCAGAATCAAAGGATGCAAGGCCCTGTTTCAATGCATTCATATAAGTTTCATACGTTGTATTCATCATGATTTTCCTTTCTATCGTCAGATCGTTTCATCTGAAATCAGTCGGTTGATCTGCTGGGTGAAATCCAGCCATTCCTGTTTTTTCTCCTGCTGATAAGCTGTTCCTGCTTCAGTCAGATGGTAATATTTCCGGGCAGGGCCGGATGCGGATTCCTGTAGATACGTTTCCACGTAACCGGCTTCCTTGAGTCGTTTTAAAATCATATAGAGCGTTCCTGCGGCGATGGACATTTCGCGGGAAATGGCGTCTGTCAGCTCATAGCCGTATTTGTCCTCTTTTGTCAGCTGGGAGAGGACACAGAGCTCGAGGACGCCCTTTTTGAGTTGTGGATTCATATGAACACCTCCTTGTTGAGTAGATCATAACACAGACTATATCATAATGCAATATAGTAAACCAAATTTTTATCCTGCCATGTGTTCGATTTTGTACATGGAAAAGCCTTGAAAAGAACCGCGGATTTCCGTATAATCAAGCAGAACCTTGAAATTTGACCGGAAAATACAGAAAAATAGAAAGATAGTAAGTTGGAAAGAAGAGGAAAAAATATGAGTGAAATGAATCAGAATAACAATGGACCGGTAAGGGGCGCGATCCATTCGATCGAGAGCTTCGGATCCGTCGACGGACCTGGCGTACGCTACGTGATTTTCGTGAAGGGCTGCAACATGCGCTGCCAGTTCTGCCACAACCCGGATACCTGGACAACAAAAGATGCCGACTGGCAGACCGCAGACGAGGTGCTGAAAAAAGCGCTCCGCTATAAAAACTACTGGGGAGAAAAAGGCGGCATTACCGTAAGCGGCGGAGAACCGCTGCTGCAGATCGACTTTCTGATCGAGCTGTTCCGCAAGGCAAAAAAGAACGGCGTTCACACAACGCTGGATACCAGTGGAAATCCGTTCACAAGAGAGGAGCCGTATTTCAGCAAATTTAATGAGCTGATGAAATACACCGACCTGC
>OOCX01001767.1_pt1 | contig 12611 bp, 8 predicted proteins | sample 1671231 | NCBI WGS metagenome assembly OOCX01 (sample SAMN06348135, study PRJEB24527) | human gut metagenome | biome: human gut; feature: ankylosing spondylitis patient; material: feces | host: Homo sapiens | place: China | collected 2015-10 | reverse complement strand
ACCTGTCGGAAGTCAATTCCCTGTCCAAATCTATCGGAATGCTGATGAAAGAGGGCAAGAAAGACGAGGCAGAGACTGCCAAAAACCGTGTAGCCGAATTGAAAGAAGCCAACAAGGCATTGCAGGAAGAAATGGACCAAGCCGCAACCGACCTGCAGAACCTGCTCTATACAATCCCCAATGTTCCTTACGACAGCGTACCCGAAGGTGTAGGCGCCGATGACAATGTGGTGGAAAAAATGGGCGGTATGGAAACCGAACTTCCCAAAGATGCGCTTCCACACTGGGAACTGGCCAAGAAATACGACCTGATAGACTTTGATCTGGGTGTTAAAATCACGGGTGCGGGCTTTCCTGTATATAAAGGAAAAGGCGCACAGCTCCAACGTGCGCTCATCAACTTCTTCCTGGACGAGGCACGCAAATCGGGCTATACGGAAATAATGCCGCCGACAGTGGTCAATGCCGCTTCCGGTTACGGAACAGGCCAGTTGCCCGACAAAGAAGGTCAGATGTACCATTGCGAAGTGGACGATTTGTATCTGATTCCGACTGCCGAAGTTCCCGTAACGAATATCTATCGCGATGTAATCCTTGACGAAAAGCAGCTCCCTATCAAAAACTGCGCTTATACACAATGTTTCCGTCGCGAAGCAGGCTCATACGGTAAAGACGTGCGCGGCTTGAACCGTCTGCACGAATTCTCCAAAGTAGAATTGGTACGCATCGACAAACCGGAACATTCCAAAGAGTCTCACCAAGAGATGTTGGACCATGTGGAAGGATTGCTCCAAAAACTGGAACTGCCCTATCGCATCCTGCGTCTGTGTGGTGGCGACATGAGTTTTACAGCTGCCCTTTGCTTCGACTTCGAGGTGTACTCCGAAGCACAGAAACGCTGGCTGGAAGTAAGTTCGGTATCCAACTTCGACACTTACCAGGCCAACCGCCTGAAATGCCGCTACCGTACAGCGGAAAAGAAAACAGAGCTTTGCCACACACTGAACGGTTCTGCACTGGCACTGCCGCGTATCGTAGCAGCGCTATTGGAAAACAACCAGACACCGGAAGGTATCCGCATTCCGAAAGCACTGGTTCCGTATACAGGATTTGAGATGATTGACTAAGGAAACATCATTTCCTCATTCAAAATAATAAAAGGTGCGTCAGAATATAAAATTCCTATTATTCTGACGCACTTTTCATACAAAGCAGAAGGCTGAAAGTCTTATATCTTACAGGAATGTGTGTCAAAACTAAAATCCCCATAATTGTCCCCTCACTCCTCAAGTTCCTCTTCCCTTAAAAGTTCATTCTCTATCCTCAAAACCCTTTCATCCCTTCCCTCTGCCTCTTTTTTCCCTGCACATTCTTTGTTATTAACAAATAACCCGTATCTTTGCAAAATCTATCATTCTGAAAGAAATCGCGTAATTACACCAACAAAATTATAAGATAATGAATAAAATCATTAGCAAAGAACATTTCTCTGAAAAGGTCTTCAAATTAGTAATTGAAGCACCGTTAATTGCTAAATCGCGCAAGGCAGGACACTTTGTAATAGTACGTGTAGGCGAAAAAGGCGAGCGCATGCCGCTGACCATTGCCGCTGCCGACCCTGTAAAGGGAACTATCACTTTGGTTGTACAGGAAGTAGGTCTCTCATCTACCCGCTTGTGTGAGCTGAATGAAGGTGATTATATAACCGATGTTGTCGGTCCGCTGGGACAAGCCACCCATATCGAGAACTTCGGAACTGTTGTTTGCGCCGGTGGCGGTGTGGGTGTAGCCCCGATGCTCCCCATCGTGCAGGCATTGAAAGCTGCCGGTAACCGTGTGATTACAGTGCTGGCAGGACGCACCAAAGAGCTGATTATCCTTGAAAAAGAGATGCGCGAAAGCTCCGACGAGGTCATTATCATGACGGACGACGGTTCATACGGCCGTAAAGGTTTGGTTACGGAAGGTGTGGAAGATGTTATCAAACGCGAGAAAGTAGACAAATGCTTCTGTATCGGCCCGGCCATTATGATGAAATTCGTTTGTTTGCTGACGAAGAAATACGAAATACCCACCGATGTATCCTTGAATACCATCATGGTAGACGGAACCGGAATGTGCGGCGCCTGCCGCATCACCATCGGCGGTAAAACCAAATTTGTATGCGTAGACGGCCCCGAATTTGACGGTCACCAGGTAGATTTCGACGAAATGCTGAAACGCATGGGTGCATTCAAAAATATCGAACGCGAAGAAATGCATAAACTGGAAGAACCGCAAACTTGTCAGGCAACTGGCGAAAATACTCAGGCAGAAGATGAAAAAAGCCGCAATGCCGCTTGGCGCCAAGAGTTGCGCAAATCCATGAAAGCCAAAGAGCGTACTGCCATTCCCCGCGTGGAAATGAACGAGTTGGATGCGGAATACCGTTCACACAGCCGCAAGGAAGAAGTGAACCGGGGATTGACCGAAGAACAGGCCCTGACAGAAGCCAAGCGTTGTTTGGACTGCGCCAATCCGGGGTGCATGGAGGGTTGCCCCGTAGGTATAGACATACCCCGTTTCATCAAGAATATAGAACGCGGCGAGTTTCTGAAAGCAGCCAAGACATTGAAAGAAACCAGCGCATTGCCCGCTGTTTGCGGTCGTGTGTGTCCGCAGGAAAAGCAATGCGAATCCAAGTGTATCCACTTAAAGATGAACGAAAAGCCGGTTGCCATCGGTTATCTGGAACGCTTCGCCGCAGATTACGAGCGGGAAAGCGGACAAATCTCCGTACCGGAAATCAAAGAAAAGAACGGCATTAAGATTGCTGTAATCGGTTCGGGACCTGCCGGTCTGTCTTTCGCCGGAGATATGGCGAAATATGGTTACGATGTTACCGTATTCGAGGCACTGCACGAAATCGGCGGCGTATTGAAATACGGTATCCCCGAGTTTCGTCTGCCCAACAAGATTGTGGATGTAGAAATCGAGAACCTTGCCCAAATGGGTGTGAAGTTTATCAAGGACTGCATCATTGGCAAGACATTAAGCGTAGAACAACTGGAAGAAGAAGGGTTCAAAGGCATATTCGTCGCTTCCGGTGCCGGACTGCCGAACTTTATGAACATCCCCGGCGAAAACTCCATCAATATCCTATCGTCCAACGAATACCTGACACGCGTCAACCTGATGGATGCCGCCAGCGAAGATTCCGATACGCCCGTGCCCTTCGGTAAATGCGTAGCCGTTATCGGTGGCGGTAACACGGCTATGGACTCCGTCCGCACAGCCCGCCGCCTGGGCGCCGAACGCGCTATGATTATCTACCGCCGCTCGGAAGAAGAAATGCCCGCACGCATCGAGGAAGTGAAACATGCCAAGGAAGAAGGTGTGGAATTCCTTACACTCCACAACCCGATAGAATACATTGCCGACGAGCAAGGAAAAGTAAAACAGGTGGTTCTTCAGAAAATGGAACTGGGCGAACCCGATGCATCCGGACGCCGCAGTCCTGTCCCCATTCCGGGAGCTACCGAAACGATTGACATTGACCTTGCCATTGTCAGCGTGGGTGTATCTCCTAATCCGATTGTTCCGAGTTCTATCAAAGGACTTGAATTGGGGCGCAAAGGTACGATTGCCGTAAACGACAGTATGCAGTCGTCCATACCGACCATTTATGCCGGTGGCGACATTGTCCGCGGCGGCGCTACCGTAATCCTTGCTATGGGCGACGGGCGGAAAGCTGCTGCAGCGATGAATGAACAACTGAAGAACTAAAGAAGTTTCACCATAAAAAGAAAGAAAGCGTATCGCAATGAACGATACGCTTTCTTTTTCTTTCTATCTGATACAGAACTTACTTCACCACCTTGTTTGTCACCGGATCGGGAAAAATCACCGTCGGCTTAAACGTCTTGGCCTCTTCAAAGTCCATCAATGCATACGACATGATAATAACAATGTCATCCGGTTGAACCCTGCGGGCTGCCGCGCCGTTCAAACAGATTTTGCCCGAACCGCGCTCGCCTTTAATGATGTAAGTTTCAAAACGTTCACCGTTATTATTGTCGGCAATATAAACCTTTTCGCCGGCAATCATGTTAGCGGCATCCATCAAATCCTCGTCAATCGTGATGCTCCCCATATAATTGAGGTTGGCTTCCGTAACACGGGCGCAATGGATTTTAGACTTCAACACTTCAATCATCATAAGATTGGCTTTTTTATGTTTATTATTCCTTATACTTGATATTGTCAATCAGGCGGACTTCTCCGCAGAACACCGTAATGCAACCCACGGCATACGAGGTATCTTCCCAATCGGCAATCCTCTGCAACGTATTACCGTCCACCAGTTCAAAGTATTCCAGACGCAAGCCGGGAGCGGCTACAATGGTATCTTCCACAAACTTCTGTGTCTCAGCAACCGTATGCGAAGCCGCAAAGGTACGACTTTCAAATAAAGTCTGCGAAATTTTCAAGGCATTTTTGCGTTCCTCGTCAGACAAACGGGCATTGCGGCTACTCAGCGCCAAGCCGTCTTCCTCACGTACGATGGGACAACCTACAATCTCCAACGGATACTTCATCTGATGCACCATTTCACGGATAATGGCCAATTGCTGAAAATCCTTCTCACCAAAATAGGCGCGATCCGGCTGCACCGCATCAAACAACTTGCTCACAATCTGACACACACCGTTAAAGTGTCCCGGACGAAAGGCTCCCTCCATTACCGTGTCCAAAGGTGCGTAGCTGAATCGGCGCGTATCCGGTTCCGGATACATCTCCTCCACTGCCGGCGCAAAAACAAACGCAGCCCCACATTCTTCCAGCAAACGACAATCAGCTTCCGGCGTACGGGGATATTTGATTAAATCATTCTGGTCATTAAACTGAGTAGGATTTACAAAAACACTGACTACAGCGGCATCATTCTCCGCCACACAACGTTTTACCAATGAAGCATGACCGGCATGCAAGGCCCCCATCGTAGGTACCAGGCCGACCTTCTTACCCTGGGCTCTCATAGCCGAAAGTCCGGCCTGCAAGTCCTTGATAGTATGTACTATTTCCATTTTTATTGGTTATATAATAACTTAGTTGTTCGCAAAACGATGCAAAATAAGCTATTATTTACCACATAAAGAAGAAATATCATAAATTAATGCAAAAGTCATTCCATACCCAAAGCTGTATCCAGTCCTTTTTATCGCTGATATACAAACAGTTAACAATTCATAAGGAATTATAGATGAGCTCGTCTTGCTTTATTGCCCGATTTTTTTTATATCTTTGCAGAATAATTGAGAACATCGTTATTATGACAAAAGCGAACAAGGTTTTATTTATAACACAAGAAATTACCCCTTACGTTTCAGAATCCGAAATGTCCCTTGTTGGCAGAAACCTGCCGCAAGCAATCCAAGAAAAAGGCAGAGAAATCAGAACGTTTATGCCCAAATGGGGAAACATCAACGAACGCAGAAACCAATTGCACGAAGTGATACGTCTCTCCGGCATGAACCTTATCATTGACGATACCGACCATCCGCTTATCATTAAAGTAGCTTCCATACAGTCTGCCCGCATGCAAGTTTACTTTATCGACAACGACGATTACTTTCAGAACCGCCTGCAAGTAGTTGATGAGAACGGCGTTGAATATGAGGACAACGATGCACGCGCTATTTTCTATGCACGCGGTGTATTGGAAACAGTCAAGAAACTGCGTTGGTGTCCGGACGTCATCCACTGCCACGGTTGGATGACTGCATTAGCACCGCTGTATATCAAGAAAGCGTATAAAGACGAACCGTCATTCAGAGATGCAAAAGTTGTCTTTTCACTTTATGACAATGACTTCAAGGAACCGTTCCATCCCGATTTTGCCAACAAGCTTCTTCTGAAGGGTATCAGTAAGAAAGACGTTGCCGATTTGAAAGAGCCGGTTGACTATACAGCTCTCTGCAAACTGGCGGTGGACTATTCCGACGGTGTCATCCAGCAAAGCGAACACGTGAATGAGGAAGTGATAGCATATGCCCGCCAAATCGGCAAGCCTGTCTTAGGCTATCAATCTCCCGAAATCTTTGCAGATGCCTGCAACGACTTCTACGACCAGGTTTGGGGGGCAGAATAAAAATAAAGTATCAATACGAAGAATTATGAAAGTAAAATATTTAGGGATATTGCTTTTTGCAATTCTGGCTTTCTACGGATGCGATGACAATACCGGCACATTGGGCATGAGCATGTTACCTGATTCTGACGGTATTTCAGCCACAACTACGACTTTTGATGTCACCACCAAATCTCTCCTTGCAGAAAAAGTTTATGCCAAGACAAGTACGGGATATGTAGGTAAATTCACCGATCCTGCTCCCGAAGGTTTTGGAAGCTACGAAGCCAGCTTCCTGACTGAGCTGAACTGTACGGACGACTTCAAATTCCCCGCAGTATATGACCCGGAAAAGCATGTGGGAACAATGGCGGGTGATACCGTCGTTTCAGCACAGTTGACAATATACTACTCTTCATGGTTCGGAGATTCCTTAAATCCATGCAGAATGTCGGTATATGAGCTGGACAAAAGATTAGAAAACAAGCACTATACCGATATTAATCCGAAAGAATATTACGGAAACGAAACTGACAAGCCGCATTTTGAAAAAACCGGTTATTTTGAGTTACACAAAGCATATACTGCTTACGATACCTCTGTTCCCGACTCTGTAAGAAATGCTACCGACTCTAATGGAAACAGTCTTTTTTATCCCAATGTAACTCTGCCTCTAAGCAAGCTGTTTGGAAATGAACTCCTGCAGTTGAACAGAGCCTACCAAAGAGGAGAAAACGATTTCTTTAAAAACTCGGAGAAGTTTATTGACAATGTATTGAAAGGAGTCTATATTAAGACGGATTACGGAGACGGAACAATTTTATACGTTGACCGTGTGGACCTGCAAATGCAATTCCGCTTTCATTACGTAGACAGCTTGGGAGTGAAGCTCACCAAAAAAGACGGTAAAGACTCTTTATATTATAGTACGGCAACAGTGTTTGCCTCCACCAAAGAAGTTATTCAAGCCAATAAGTTTGAAAGTTCCGAGGAATTAATCAAGAAAGCGAATGAAACCGGTTGGAGTTATCTCAAATCGCCTGCAGGTATCTTTACAGAGGCAACCTTGCCCTATGATAAAATACATGAAGAGTTATCAAACGACACGCTGAATGCAGTCAAGCTGACTTTCACAAACTATAATAAGGAAAGTAACAAGTATAAATTCAGCATGAGTGCACCTCAAACCGTACTGTTGCTGCGTAAAAAAGACATGGACTCTTTCTTTGTCAACAACGAACTGGCAAACAATGTCACCTCTTTTGTCGCAACTCACAACAGTATCGAAACCAACCAATATACCTTTATGAATATAGCCCGTCTGGTTTCTGCTTGCATCAATGAAAAAAAGACCGCCAAACAGAAAGCCAAAGAAGCGGCAGGTACATCGTGGAATGAAACTGCATGGGAAACAGAATGGAGCGAAGGCGAAGGAAAGGATTGGGATAAAGTAGTAATAATCCCTGTAGTTGTGACCTACGATACAAACAGCAGTACTCCTTCCATAATTGGTATCCAGCATGACTTGAAGCCTACGTATGCCAAGCTGAAAGGTGGAGACCCGGAACAGGGTGGAACTAAATTGCAAATAGAGGTTACATATACTTCTTTCAATAAGTAAAAAAAGCAGGAACTTAGATTCTATATCTTTATACACAAAAATCTTCATTTATAAAAACCGAAGTTTAGTTTTTATAAATGAAGATTTTGGTGTATAGTTTACTTTAAAGAAAGAGAAGGTTCTGACATAAGCAGAATAGAATTAATCCAAGCTACAAAAAAAGTCCTCCATACTCTCAAATAAAGCATGGAGGACTAACATTATCTAAAGCCAGATAGTGCTATTTGGCAGACTTGGCAGCAGGCTTCTTTGCCGTAACTTTCTTTGCAGTAGACTTTGTAGCAGGCTTAGAAGCATCTTTCGGTTCTTTTTTCTTCTCAGCGGCTTTTTCCTTTTCCAACTTTTTCTGCGCTTTTTCCAACTCTTTATGAAGTTCTTCTATTTCATCCCCCTGATTCTTGATTGTAGTAAGCAAAGCATTCAGCTCCTCGTTATCAATATCCACCGGATAAAGAGAATCAACACGCTTGATAAAGTCTCCCAAAATATTCATATAGTTGGTGAAAGCATCATACGGTGATTCATAGATACCGCGGTTCAACCCTACCCCACTATTCTTGGTCGTCATAAAGCGGAAGTTGTTGCTGGCCTGCAAATAATCCCAATCCTGCTTGATGCGACGGTCATCGCAGATATGTACACGCTCGGCCACACTATACAGTTTATTGAAAGCCTCACGCTGCATTACATTACCCAACCAGCAACTTGTATCTCTTTCTTCATCCACCCACGACATAGGATAAGGTACATCCAATTGTGAAACGGATTTCAACTTGGTAACAATTTCGGTAGGAGTTGAGAAAGTAATGCCTTTTTCCTTAGCACATGCAGGCAATGCCTTCAAGAATTCCAGAATATTGGAGGATAGAGGCTGTGACATCCCTAATGAACAAAGCTCCATAAATATGTTGATAACCTGCTCCTCTTGCGGGAATGCATCGATCCAACTGATATACTTATCGGCAAACAACGGATATTCGTTCCACTCGGAATTCGAGAAACGCAAACTAATATCATCCGACAGTTTAAAATCGCGCAACAGTAACTTTAAGTTCGGATTCATATTACAATGGTACACATAGTGCGGACTCTTCCAGCCAAGCACATGTTTTGCCCCTTCAGTCAGCATTCCCTTAAAACCCATACTTGCCACCATGGCACCAATTTCGTCATTGTAAATCAGACTGGAGTTACGGAACACCTTGGGCGCTTTGCCAAACATTTGTTTCATTTTAGCACTCTGACGCATCACCTCTTCCTTGAAGCAATCTTCATTAGCTAAAGAAGAAAGTCCATGAGAGTACGGTTCAGCCAAGAACTCACAGCATCCCGTATCATTGAGCTGGTGCAATAGGTCGATTACAGCAGGTGCATGGATTTCCAGTTGCTCCAATGCCACACCTGAGATGGATAAAGCCACTTTAAACGCACCACCCGAATCCTTCACCATCCCAATAAGCGTATTCAGTGCAGGAATATACGAACGTTCGGCAACTTCATTAATACTTGTTTCATTGGCATAATCATCATAATAGTAATGGTTTGTACCAATATCAAAGAAACGATAACGTTTCAGATGTATAATTTGATGTATCTCAAAATAAAGACAGATAGTTCTCATTAGTATTTGTTGTTTTATTATTTACCATAGTTTCTTAACACATCCTCGTAAAGAGCACGGATTCTCAAGCCCACCTTTTCCCAGGTAATTCCGTCCACTTCTTTCTTTCCTTCTTCCTGAAGATAATGGAATAAAGACGGATTCATACAGATGGAATAAATAGCATCCGCCATAGCATGAATATCCCAATAATCGGTCTTAATTACCTTATCGAGGATTTCACCACATCCGGATTGCTTGGAAATGATAGAGGGAGTTCCGCACTGCATGGCTTCCAACGGGGCGATACCGAAAGGCTCGGAAACGGAAGGCATAACGAATACATCACTATTCTTATAAACTTCGTACACTTGTTTACCTTTCATAAAGCCGGGAAAATGGAAACGGTCTGCAATGCCACGTTCGGCAGCCATATTAATCATGGCATTCAGCATATCACCCGAACCGGCCATCACAAAGCGGATGTTGCGGGTACGTTGCAACACCAGTGCAGCAGCTTCCACAAAATACTCCGGACCTTTCTGCATAGTGATACGTCCGAGGAAAGTCACGACCTTCTCTTTCGAATGTTCAGGACGCGGAATATCCTGGTATTCTTGCGAAAGCGGATATACCGCATTATGCATGGCAAATACCTTTCTCGGATCTTGATGATACTCGTTGATAACAGTACGACGGGTAAGTTCCGACACACACATAATGCAGTCGGCATAATCCATTCCGTTTTTTTCCATGGAATAGACCGTGGGGTTAACTTTACCCCGCGAACGGTCAAAATCTGTTGCATGCACATGGATACAGAGCGGTTTGCCACTCACCATCTTCGCATGTACACCAGCCGGATATGTCAGCCAATCGTGCGCATGAATAATGTCGAATTCCTGTTGACGTGCCACAACTCCGGCTATAATCGAGAAGTTATTGATTTCTTCGTGCAAATTTCCGGGATAACCGCCGGCAAAGTCCATACAACCAAGATCATTGACGTGCATATAGGAGAAATCCGAGTAAATATGGTCGCGCAAAGCATAATATTGCTCCGGACTCATTGTCGACAAACGAGACTTCAAATAATCGTAATCAACATCACGCCACACGATAGGCACCTGGTTCATACCGATTATATTCAAGAATTTCTCTTCTTCACCTGTAGGCTTAGGCATACAGAAAGTAGTCTCCACATCTCCCTGCAGACTCAAGCCCTTAGTGATTCCGTATGATGCAACTGCAAGGCCACCATATATTTTGGGAGGAAATTCCCAACCAAACATTAAAACTTTCATCTTCGTTCCTCCTCCTATAAATTATACTTAGACAACAATTTCAAGATACGCAGAATCTCCGCCACATTCATGGCGAACGATACCGCGCCTCTTCCTTTAAACGGCGGATTTCCATCGAATAACTCGGGCAGAGAACCTATGCAATGGCTCGTCATCTCATCTTCAAAACCAATCAGATACCGCTCTACAAACGAAATACCACTCATCTTATATATACGCAGGTACGCTTCCATATAAAAGCCCATAAGCCACGGCCAGGCTGTGCCTTGATGGTATGCGTAATCTCTCTGAATCTGAGGACCGACATAATTGGGATTATACCCCCCACTCTTAGGGCTCAATGTACGCAAACCTTTCGGAGTCAGCAATTCTTTTGTCACAATATCAAGTACCTGCTTCTTCTGTGCCCTATCCAATGGAGAATAGTCAAAAGCAACAGCAAATATCATATTGGGACGAACGCTCCAATCCATCATATAACCGTCTACATAATCAAACAGATAACCGTACTCATTACGAAAAACTTCCACAAACGATTTTCCTGTTATTTCTGCCTGAGCATCCAATTTGTCTGCAAGAATGTCATTCCCACCCTCACGCACAATGTCCGCAACAAAACGCAAAGCATTATACCACAGCGAATTCACCTCAACAATATATCCGGTGCGAGGGATTACAGGATGCCCGTTAACCGTAGAGTTCATCCAGGTAACTGCCTTTTCCTTGCCATTTGCGTAAAGCAAACCGTTTTCATGCAAGAAAAGATTATCATGCTTACGCTCGCAGATATAATTCATAATATCCTCTAATAACTTGCCGTATTTCAAGCGGCATTGTTCGCGCGATGTATCCTTGGCATACTGCTGCAAAGCCCACACTGCCCATAAAAGCACATCGGGATGTTCCATCTCATAGATTTTATAACCTGCGGGGTTATCCTCAATGAAAGCACGGATAGCCTTTTCCGCCGTTTTCATAACATCCTCGAACTCATCTTGTTCGTCCACAGCCAAGGTTAACCCCGGTAAAGAGATAAACAAGTCACGCGCACGGCATTTAAACCAGGGGTAGCCTGCAAGTACATAATGTTCTTCTCCTTGTTTATTGTGAAACTGGTGAGCCGAATTTTTCAAACAGTGATAAAAACTGTCACGTGGAGTACGGTCTTCTGCCTCAGCCTCAAAAGTCTGTTTTAGCTTACGCGGTGAAATTTCGGAGATACCCGCAGAGAAAACGATACTTTCACCTTTCTTTATATCTACTTCAAAATAACCGGGTACATACAGGTCTTCATTAAAATCGTAACCGCGTTCCTGTTCTTTCGGATATTCAATGCCACGATACCAATCCGGCTGATAATGAAATTCGTTCTTTTTGTTCAACTGCATATAAAGTTCCGGATAACCGGGATACATACAGGTTTTAATACCGTTTTCCACCGGTTGGTAATCACGGCTTACCTGTGCATTTTCGTGCGTGTATTCGCGTACGCTACGGAATGCCAAAAAGGGACGGAACCGAAGTGTTGTTGCCGAATGGGCATCGACCAAGGTGTAACGAATCAGTATCCGGTTCTCATGGTGTACAAAAATTTTCTCTTTGCGGAGAATAACGCCTCCCACACGGTAAGTAGTTGCCGGGATATGCTCGCAATCAAACTCACGGATATACTTATGTCCGTTCGGGCTAAAATTATTCCCCTGATATTTGTGCAATCCCAAGTTAAACTCTGCACCGTGCTGAATCACTGTTTCATCCAAAGAAGACAGCAGCACATGGTTTTCATCATCCAGGTTGGGAACGGGAATTACCAACAAGCCGTGATATTTGCGTGTGTTACAATCTACAATCGTTGTACAATGATAGGCTCCTGATTTGTTAGTCCGAAGTATCTCCCTTGGCAAAGATTCTTGCAGATTAACCATCAGGGTCTTGTCAAATCGTAAATAACTCATAGTTGTGCATTATTTAAAGGTT
>OOCX01001765.1_pt1 | contig 12620 bp, 10 predicted proteins | sample 1671231 | NCBI WGS metagenome assembly OOCX01 (sample SAMN06348135, study PRJEB24527) | human gut metagenome | biome: human gut; feature: ankylosing spondylitis patient; material: feces | host: Homo sapiens | place: China | collected 2015-10 | reverse complement strand
CTTTCTGAAATCATGTGCTGTGCAGAATCAACTATTTCAGGCTACAGGACAGGCCGTAGAGTGCCTGACATTTTTGTCATTTGCCATTTAAGTACAATTTTTGGTGTCACACCCAATTATTTTCTTGGATTCACAGACGAAATTTGTCCAACTCACAACTGATTATGTGATATATACAATGCCTTCCGGTATCACTTCATAACCATCACAGGCTACTGATGCAAATGTCACATAAAATATATTGAAAAATGAAAGGGGGAAATGTTACAGTCTAAGCCAAAACCGTAACAAAAAACAGCCCGGTGCACATATCACAATGTGTTCCGGGCTGCAGATTTTATTGTTATTCTGCCACAAGTATTATCGTGGTCCTTGCAGGAACTCTTATGGTGTTGACACCCAAAAGCTCTGTCTTTGCCGTGAAGTCCTCTCCGTCAAAATACTCTGCATTGGTGTTGGTGTCCACATGCCAGTGTTTTCCGTTCGGAAGCACCGGAAGCTGCATTACAAGCGGCTCCCAATATGCATTCATGCAATAGAATACAATATCATCCTCCGTGTCCTCCTCATTTCTTCCGGCATACATGATGCCGATAAGCTTCGTCTTGTAATCCGTTGAGGCATTGAACGGTGTACCGTTGTGCACACTGATTTCCGGGAACTGGCAGGATGAAGGCTTTGTCATCTTTCTGAGTATAGGATGCTCTTTCCTGAACTGAATCATATGACGCACGAAATCATGGATTTCCTTGAATTCCTCAAGCCTGCTCCAGTCGAGCCAAGAAATGATATTGTCCTGACAATACGCGTTGTTGTTTCCAAACTGGGTGTTACAGAACTCATCGCCCGCAAAAAACATCGCCGGACCACGGCTGCACAAAAGCGCTGCAAATGCATTCTTTATAAGGCGCCTTCTAAGTCCGTTTACATTTGGATCGTCTGTCTCACCCTCTGCGCCACAGTTCCAGCTATGTCCGTTGTTGTCTCCGTCTGTGTTATTCCAGCCGTTTTTCTCATTGTGCTTTTCATTGTATGAATAAAGGTCATAAAGTGTAAAGCCATCATGACAGGTCATGAAATTGACTGATGCCTTGTGTCCTCTGCTCTCCGGGCTGTAAAGGTCGCGTGAACCGGTGATACGTGTGATGGCATTTCCCGCCATACCGTCATCGCCCTTTAAAAAGCTTCTCATGTCATCCCTGTATCTGCCGTTCCACTCAGCCCATCTGTTCCATGACGGGAAGCTTCCCACCTGATACAGTCCGCCTGCATCCCAGGCCTCTGCGATGAGCTTCATCTTGCCAAGTACCGGGTCGAATGCCAGCGACTCAAGAATCGGCGGATTGGCCATAGGTGCACCGTTTTGGTCTCTTCCGAGAATGGAAGCCAGGTCAAATCTGAAGCCATCCACTCTGTACTCAATGGCCCAGTGTCTCAGACAGTCTATGATAAAGCTGCGCACAACAGGATGATTACAGTTCATAACGTTTCCACAGCCACTGAAATTGTAGTAGTGTGCATCCGGTGTAAGCATATAGTACACGTTATTGTCTATTCCCTTGAAGGAGAAGCACGGTCCCATCTCATTTCCCTCAGCGGTATGGTTGAACACCACATCAAGAATGACCTCTATGCCATTTTCCTTTAAAGCCTTTATCAGCGATTTCAGCTCGTCTCCCTCGTGGTTGTGCTCCTCGTTGAAGGCATAGCTGGTATTCGGTGCAAAAAATGATACTGTGTTGTAGCCCCAGTAATTGTAAAGCTGCACACCATCAACCACTCTCGCGCTCTCCATCTCATCAAACTCAAAAATCGGCATGAGCTCCACTGCATTTATTCCAAGGTCCTTAAGATACGGAATCTTATCCTTCAAACCGGCAAATGTTCCCGGTGCGCTGACTCCAGAGGACTTATCCTTTGTATAGCCCCTCACATGTGTCTCATAAATCACAAGGTCCTCAAAGGGTTGCTCAAGCTGCTTTATGTTGCCCCAGTCAAAGCTGCTTTTTACAACTCTGGCTCTGTACTCAAAATCCTTGCCTCCCTCCGGCTTTTCTCCCCATTTTCGCTGTCCAGTGACCGCTCTGGAATATGGGTCTAAAAGGACATTTTCCTCGTTAAACAAAAGTCCCTTTGCCGGCTCATATGGTCCGTCAAACGAAAATGCATACTCAAATTCATCCGGCTTTATATCAAAAACAAGCATGGAGTAGGTATCTCCTATCCTATATGAATCAGGAAACGGAATCCTCGCATACGGTTTTGGTGCCTGTGGCTTGAACAATAAAAGAGTACACCTCGTTGCCCCATGGGAATTGATAGTAAAGCTCACTCCGTTCGATGCCACGCACGCTCCGTACATTCTGAAAAAGCCCGGACGTATCTTAAATCCCTCTACCACATCAAGCGGCAGCAGGCCTGTATTTACTACATCCTCATGCTTTTCTTCTTTACTGCGCTCTCTCCACATATACATATTGCTCTTTGCTCCCTTACTATATTTGTATGATGGTACATGCCTTTTGTTGCATGACTGCTTTTTATCTTAATTCGTAAAAAAATGATATTGTAACTATTCAGCCCTTCTTTTTCTCAGTGGTTCTGAATAGTTACCTACTGTTAATTTACATGCAGCTTTCCAAGCCCATCAATTTCTATTTTACTATAATTTTGTGAATATGTGTTCATTAAATTGCATATCTCCTGTGCTTTTTCGCCCGAAGCCACTGTCGGCCTGAAATCATTGTATGAGCTTACGCTGCTTAAGGTGCATGGAATAATCTGAGCATCTATGCCCGGCTGCAATTCACCATTTATCAAAGTAAATGCCTGCTGATAAATCGCCGTGTTCTTGTCTGCCGGATTTTTATTGCCTCCGAAGCAGAAATTTCCAAGACTGTAGCATATCATTTTGCCGTTATAGACCTCCATCCCCTGCAGCACATGAGGGTGGTTTCCGACTACCAGGTCTGCTCCCCAGTCGATGATACGATGTGCTGCCGCCTGCTGATAGTCATTAGGGTAATGGTCACCCTCTATGCCCCAGTGACAGCATGCGATAACTATCGCCGCTCCCTGTTCACGAAGCTGCGCTATACCGTTTTGGATATATGCCTCTCGGTCACCGTTTTGTGACAAAAGGCTGACCGACACTATTCCAATCCTTGTCCCATCAGCCGTCTCGTAAATACCGGTATGATCATTGAAGCCATACACTATCCCGGCATTGTCGAGCACATTTCTCGTATCGTCAAGTCCAGCTTGTCCATAGTCGTATGTGTGATTATTTCCAAGACTACAGGCCTCGATGGAGCTGCCCGTCATAATTCCGATGTAGCTAGGCTTTCCCTTAAGGTTCCAGCGCTTTTCTACGCGCTCCGTCGCATCCGATAGCACACACTCCAGATTGATGAGTGTCATATCGTCAGCCTCAAAAATATCTCTCACACCGCCGAAAAAGTAGTCCTGTCCCTTTGAGTCATAATAAGAATTAAAGCTGCCGTCATAGCTTTGCTCCTGATTGTTGCCGAGTGTACAGTCTCCTGTAGCCGTAATCACTATGGTTGACATCTGTGGCTGCTGTGTATCCGCTTCTGTTGCCTCAGCTTTGGTTGCATCAGACTGTGTACTCTCTGTGCCTTCTGCCGTACTGTCAACGGCATTCTCATCTTCTTTTCCGGTATCCGATGTGTCTTTAACTACATCCACACCATTCCGGTTAGCGGCTTCCTTTATATTATCTCCAATATATTCTTTTCCTATGAGCGCTCCCGCCATAATAATGCATAAAACCAAAAGCACAGATAATAGAATTTTTAATCCCTTGTTTTTCATAATTTTTCCTCATATGTAATCTTATACTGTGTTGTATTTGATATGTTATATTATACTTTTATGTTATTATTCCGGCATACCCCGTCATAATAACAGACTTTATTCAAAAAATCATACCCTTAGAATATCAACCGTGTGCGCACTTGCTCCCATCAGGTCTGCTCTCTCACATGTTGAAAGATGATACTGTACAAACATATCAAACTCCTCCTCGTCAAGAGCATTCAAAAATGGTCTGATATAATTTGCTGCGCCATCGGCTGCTATTATCTTTTCGCGTGTAAGGGCTGCCTGTGCATTTAATGCCTCTATATCTTCTAATCGGACAAAACTGTACAAATCATTAGCTTTTTCTGTACAATGGAAGCTCTCATCCAGCATTCCGCCCTCTATGCCATCTTTTATATGCTTCTCCTTTATGGCATAGGTTATCACGCTGTACTCATTCATAATATATGCCACAAGTATGTAACCACCCGGTTTTGTCACCCTTTTTGCCTCATTCAATGCAGCAAGCTTTTCCTCCGCCGACTTCAGATGATACATCGGTCCGAATACGAGTGTGAGGTCAAATTCATCGTTTCCAAACTTTTTAAGCTTTGTGGCATTGCCCTGGTATGCCTTTACTTTATCGCTCTTTTGCTTCAGTCTGCCGAGGTTATGCTTAACTAACTCAAGTGCTGTCACATCATAGCCTTCCTCGGCAAGAGGCACTGAGTATCTGCCCGTTCCCGCACCGACATCCAGGATTTTAATCTGTGAGCGAAGATCAAGCTGCTTCTCATTCATCAAGCTGCCAAGACAATCGTGTATATACTTCATGGAGGTGATAAACTCTACCCTGCCGTGACGGCTGTTCAGGCGCTTTTCCTCGTTGAATTTGTTATAGTATTCTTCTAATTCTGTCACGTATATTCCTCCCTGTATTATTCCTCGATATGCTCACGTCCTTGCGCAATGATTGTGCGCACATGTCCGTCTGCAAGCGAATAAAACACTGATTTGCCCTCACGTCTGCTGTTTACGAGCTTGTTTGCCTTTAATATCCTAAGCTGATGTGATATGGCGGATTGTGTCATGTTGAGCACTTTTGCAAGGTCGCAGACGCATACCTCCGCTTCAAACAACACAAAGAGGATTCTGATCCGGGTGGAGTCGCCAAATACCTTAAAAAGCTCTGCAAGGTCGTAGAGCTCGGTTTCCTCAGGCATTGTATCATTTACTATTTTCAGAAGGTCTTCGTGGATTTCGTTGCAGTCGCAGCATTCTATCTGTTCATTTATGTTTTCGCTCATAGTGTAGTGTCCTTTCTGCGTTATTTTTTCATTATTTTTGCGTTATTTCTACTTTATTGGCTATGGTGCGGGTGCTCGGCATAAATTGCATGTGCCCTCGCTCAGTATTGCGATATTAAGACTCTGTAGGAATTATGATTTAGGTTTTGGCTATAAACCGGCTTTTAGCGCCGTCCGTGGCGCTAACGCCTTGTCCGTGCGTCCATGCACGGACATTGCTGTGTTTTGACATAATTCCAACAGACTCTAAATATCTCCATATTCGCGATGTCACATGCAATTTCTGCAAGCACCCTTTGGTTTTGGCTCATTGAAGGGTATGGACGCATCGTATTTGCGGGAGCGTAACTGCTCAGTGCCTTCGCAGTTACGGGGCTGGTCCGGATGCGTGTAAGGGCACTGCAGGAATTTACTTAGCTCTTGTTTATTAGCTATTGCCGTTTAATTGTCTTTTGTTACTGTCACACTTTCGTGTGAACAGTAACTTCTTTTATTATACGCGAAAGACAGAGTGCACCTCTTGGGTGCATTCTGTCTCGTATTTTTTATTTAATAATTCTGCTCTTTGAGCTCTACCTTTTTAGAGCTTGTGTACGAATAATGCGCGGATTGCATTTAACACTGCTATCACCATTACTCCTACGTCTGCAAATATCGCGAGCCACATATTGGCTATTCCGACTGCTCCGAGCACGAGGCAGATCAGCTTGATGCCTATTGCGAAGTATGTGTTTTCATATACTATTCGCAGGCATTTGCGCGATATTTTTATTGCTTTTGCTATCTTTAGCGGATCATCATCCATGAGGACGATATCTGCGGCTTCGATTGCTGCATCTGAGCCCATGGCGCCCATTGCAATTCCGATATCTGCTCTTGAGAGCACCGGTGCATCGTTGATTCCGTCTCCGACGAAGGCGAGCTTTTCTTTACTGCCCTTTCTTGCGAGCAGTTCTTCTACCTTTGCTACTTTATCACCCGGTAAAAGCTCACTGTATACTTCATCAATTCCCAGCTCTGCTGCTACTGAGTCGGCTACTGTCCTCGAATCGCCTGTAAGCATTATTGTACCTTTTATTCCGGCTTTTTTCAATGCTTTTATTGCTGCCGCTGAGGTTGGTTTTATCTTATCTGAGATAAGGATATAGCCCTCATAGCTGCCGTCTATTGCGATATGGACTATGGTGCCGACCTTGTCAGTTTCACTGTAGCTTAAGCCCAGCTTTTTCATAAGCTTATAGTTTCCTGCCGCTACAGATATGCCATCTACCTTTGCGGTGATTCCATGGCCGCTGATTTCCTCAATGTCTGTCACGCGGTTTCTGTCGATTTCCTTTCCATACGCCTTCTGTAAACTTCTGCTGATTGGATGCGATGAGCTGCTCTCTGCAAGTGCTGCGTACTCGATCACCTTTTCTCTATCGAGCGTATTGTCGTAGACTCCTGCCACCTCGAAAACGCCCTCTGTCATGGTGCCGGTCTTGTCAAATACAACGTATCTGGTCTGTGATAAGGTCTCAAGATAGTTTGAGCCCTTTACAAGAACCCCCTCGCGGCTGGCGCCTCCGATTCCTGCAAAAAAGCTGAGCGGAATACTGATGACCAGCGCGCACGGACAGCTTATTACAAGGAAGGTAAGTGCTCTGTATATCCAGCTGCCCCACTGTGGTGCGGCTGACATGAAAAGTATTCTGACAAGCGGTGGCAGTATCGCAAGTGCAAGTGCACTGTAGCAGACTGCCGGAGTGTAATACTTGGCAAATTTTGATATGAAGTTTTCTGATTTTGATTTCTTTGAGCTTGAATTTTCAACGAGGTCAAGTATCTTTGAAACCGTTGATTCGCCAAACTCTTTGGTGGTTTTAATCTTTAAAACACCGGACATATTGATGCATCCGCTGATTATCTCATCACCGCATTTTGCATTCCTCGGCACACTCTCACCTGTAAGCGCACTGGTGTTTAATGTAGATGACCCCTCAACTATCACACCGTTGTGCCCTACAACCTCATCAGGGTCAACCTGGGTGAGCTTTCCGTCCACCTCAATATTGGCATAGTCTGGTCTGATGTCCATGAGCTCGCTGATATTCTTACGGCTCTTTCCGACTGCATAGCTCTGAAACAGCTCTCCTATCTGGTAGAAGAGCATAACGGCTATAGCCTCTGTATAGTCACCATTCTCATAAAGTGCAACCGCTATCGCACCTACAGTGGCAACCGCCATCAGGAAGTTTTCATCAAATACCTGCTTGTTTTTGATTCCCTTAAATGCTTTTTTCAGGATATCGTATCCTATAACCAGATAAGGGACCATGTAAAGCAGGAACCTGATAATTCCCTTAACCGGTATGAAATGTAATATAATCATGAGTACCGCTGCGATTATGATACGCGCCAGTACTTTTTTCTGCTTTTTATTCATACGCCATAGCTCCATTCATTATAATCTCTTGATAATCACCCTTACTATAGCGCAGGCATTGAAATAATATCGTTTGTCATTCCTGCGCCCGGCAATTTATAAGAAAATCTCGCAGTCGTCCTCTACCTTTTTACAGTTCTTAAGAACCTCCTGCATAACCGCCTTTGCATCCTGTCCCTCTTCAAACTCAACGCTCATCTTGAGTGTCATGAAATTGACTGTAGCATCCTTTACACCTGCTGTATTCTTTGCGGCATCCTCCATCTTGTTGGCGCAGTTAGCGCAGTCTACATCGATTTTGTAAGTCTTCTTCATAGTGGTGTTCTCCTTATTTTCATGAATTATTTGTTTTACTGTACGTTTTTTATTGAACATATGAATGATTGTTCATATGTTAATTTTATTATAGCACCTTTTGCACTGTTGTCAATACACAATGTGCATCTACACAAAATTTATTCACATACTCTAATCACATAATTAATCTCATAGTTTATGATTCAGGCTTCATCTGTAATATTTTCTTTCCAGCTGCTTCCCTCTTCTATCCCGTTTGCCGTAAGCCATTCATCCTCAACCTCTACATGACGCTGTCTGCCGTTTTCGTCCTCGAGATAAACCACGCATTTTGCTTTTGCGCCGTCTGCTCTTTCCTCACAGCCAAAATCAGCCTCATATATGTGTGTTACTGTATACATCTGCATCTACCTTCTTTCATATGATTTTGCATGACATAAATATATAGAAACTTCCCACATGTACAGGTGGATGTGTCCACTCCAAAATATCATGTGGGAAGCTTTTTTCAACTATATTTATGATTATAATGCCGCTTTAATCGCTGCAAGCAGCTCATCATATGTCTCATATGCAGGAAGCTCAGGGTAGTCCTTCTTGATGGCATCTGTGCTTCTGAAAAGGAAACCTGCCTTGCTGGCCTGTATCATGCCTAAATCGTTGTGGCTGTCACCGCTTGCGATGGTATCGTATCCGATAGACTGCAGTGCCTTTACAGTTGTAAGCTTTGACTGCTCACATCTCATTCTAAAGCCTGTAATCTCGCCATCTTCAGCAACCTCAAGCTCGTTACAAAAGATTGTCGGCCAGCCAAGCTTCTTCATGAGCGGGCCTGCAAACTGTGAAAATGTATCACTGATGATGATTACCTGTGTGATTGAACGAAGCTCATCCAAAAACTCCTTTGCGCCAGGCATTGGATCTATCTTTGCGATTGTCTCCTGGATTTCTTTTAATCCGAGTCCGTGCTCCTTTAAAATATTTATTCTATAGTTCATGAGCTTATCATAATCAGGCTCATCTCTTGTTGTCTTTTCAAGCTCAGGAATGCCTGTCTCCTTTGCAAATGCAATCCAGATTTCAGGTACCAATACTCCCTCAAGGTCTAAGCATACAATATTCATTTTGATTCCTCCGTGTGTTTTATTCTGTGGATTTCGATGAAGCTCAATATACTTGTCAGGTAACTATTTAAGCAGCCTTGAATAGTTACCTGATATTTAGTTCACCGATTTAATCCAGTAAAGTATATCATACAAGACGACGGTCTACAATAGAATTATACGTGATTTTTCAAAGGATTTTTCAGTAAATCATTATTACCGTCCATTACGCTCGCTGGCTTTTGCACACGCACCGGCTTCCGCAGAGAAGACGCCCTCATCATCTATGATATTTCCGCTCTCAACATGCTTTTTTAGGATATTGTTAAACGCATAATCCCATATTTTCTCTGAGCCAAGTGCTGTGCGCTTATTTCTGCCGAGTATCTGCGACAGCTTTACACTGTGCTCACGCCATGAAAGCCCGTCCGATGCATCGTTTAGGAGCATTGGCTGGATATTGTCCATGGTGCGGGCAAATCTGGCTTCCGGTGTCTGCTGCGCCTCAAATTCCTCCCACAGCTCTAAAAGCGGCTCGCCCTGTTCCTTTGGCAAGAGTCCGTATATACGCTCCGCCGCCTTCTGCTCACGCTCATGCTGTGTGGCCTTGCCTGCCTCATCATAGGCATATGTGTCTCCTGCATCAATCTCTACTATGTCGTGTATCAAAAGCATTCCTACTGTCTTTAGCACGTCTATCTTCTCATTGGCATACTCACTCAAGAGCATGGTCATGATAGCCATATGCCAGGCATGCTCCGCATCATTTTCCTTGCGGCTTGCATCAGCTAAATAAGTCTGGCGGAATATCTCCTTTTCCTTGTCGATTTCTCTGATGAAATCAAGCTGTTTTTCTAATCTTTCTTTTTGCTGCATCATTTTACTGGTTCCTTCTTCCTATCCTATCCGATTTTTAAATATGGTCTCAAGTGTTTAATCAATTCCTGTACTTTTGTGCCTGGAGCTGAACTTGCAGGAGTTTTTCCTTCATTCATTGCATCCAAGCGTTCAGCATTTGTTATTGCAAAATCCATGAAAGGTCTCAGAATTTGGAACATATCTGCCCTTCCCTTTGAATATTCTCCCTGTCCAATATTCTTTAACCATTCAGATAGTTTTGGCCAGTAATCACTTCTATGAATATCTGACTGAACAAAACTGAAATGAAGCAAAAACCAAAGTTCAATACACTGATTTGACCAGATAGCATGATATTGTGTTTCCTCTGTAGACATATTAATGCATAATTCATTTGTTTTATTGATGCGTTTTGCCGGAAAATCATCAGTATCATAGACTATCCAGACATGCTTATATCCATTCGGATTGTTCATGACCAGATTCATTGCCTTATCCAAAAGACTAAGCGTATTGTCTCCTGCACCATGAATGTCAAGCTGAATTTTATCTCGATACTGACTGTTTATGATTGTCCTGATTGCTTCGAAATACTGTGGTTCTGTTTCAGTTCCTTCTGTTACTATCAAATGGTACTCTGGACATATCAATATATTCTTATCTCGTCGCGGTTTCATCCAACTCTTTCCTAAATCACTTTTCTTCGGAGGTTTTAAACTCATTGCCAATCTCCTCCTGCCAGCATATTTGTAAGATATGGATCTGCACCATAACGCCCTTCCAGATATTGTTTATCATAGGCTGCAGTACTATTTACTCGTTCATTGTTTTCTCTTCTGATTTCATATAGGGAATATATTTCACTTTCGTGCCTTTCATTTTCTGCCGCAAACCAAATTTCATCCCGTCTGAAAACTGTATTTTTCATTGTTGTCATATCATGGGAAGTAAAAAGTAACTGCGCTCCCTTTTTGTTTACATTCTTATTCTTAAACAATGAAATTACATAACGAAGCAGCTTAGGATGCAATTTTGCATCCAATTCATCAATAATCACCAGCCGACCTTCTTGCAGTGCTAACAAAATCACAGGTAATGCCGCAATCATTTTCTTTGTTCCATCTGACTCATCATTAAAACTTAATTCATAAATCTTTCCCTCTATCATACGCTGTGTATACAGTTCATGATTTTCTTCATCATACCGATAACCTGATACATCAATATCAACATCATTTAGTGCACGAACAATTTTCTTTCGATATGATTCATCATCAGAAAACATTATTTGTCTGTCTGCAATCGGATTTGCATAGTTTTTGACAATGCATGATTCAAACCACTTCTGAACTTCCACAATTACCGGTATATCATAGTTGATTGCCAAAAAAGATAAATATGGCATCTTGGGGTTTACCGAGCGGTTAATACTCGCTTTATTGATGCTTGCACCCAATGTAATTTCAGCACCTTCCCTATCAAAAACCATACCCGTTCTCTTTCCACCAATGGATTTCCAATACAGAGATTCTTCAACAATGTCATCCCCGCATATTGATAAGTTGTACCTGTATTCATTTTTTCCCTGTCGGAAATACACTTCAAATTCTGTCGGCATTTTCCTAGATATTTCATTAAAATAGAATGGTGCCGCACTTATCTTCTGCTGAATAATAATCTTTTCTCTTGCCTTCTCCAATTCATATATCGGCTTAACCACTGTAGAAATCAAACATGAAAGAGCTAGTAACAGATTGGTTTTTCCCCCACCATTCGGACCATATATAACCCCTACGGGAAGAAGTGCATCTGCTTTTTCGCTTTTTAACAACGATTCTGAAAATTCCGGAATAGATGTCGCCTGAAAATCGAATGTTGTTGTTTCTTTATATGATTTAAAATTTTTAAAAGAAAATTGACACAGCATCCTGATATTCCTCCCTCCGAACTGTCTTATTTGCACTTATTATATAATTAATATATTCGTTTTTCAAGTTTTATACCCATATTTCATAAATTTTATTTTTGAAACATGGGTATAAAAGTCATTTTTCTGATTTTATAATATTATTTTAAGTTTCCTTAGAAAATCTCCTTTACATACATAAAAATACAATGCCTCTACAGCGCATCCTTCATTGCTTTAACATACTCACCGACATACTTTGGTGAAGCCTCACCATACTCATCGATTATCTTTATGATGGCAGAGCCCACAATGGCACCATCCGAGATATCTGCCATCTTCTTTGCCTGCTTGGGTGTTGAAATGCCAAAACCGATAGCACATGGCACATCTGTGTTTTCTCTGATTACCTTGACTATTGAAGCCAGATCTGTCTTAATCTCGCTTCTTGTACCGGTAACTCCGAGGCTTGAAATCACATAGATGAAGCCGGTTGCCTCCTTTGCTATCATCGCAATGCGATCCTTTGATGTAGGTGCGATAAATGAAATAAGGTCCACATCATATTTCTCGCAGAGTGGTAAAAACTCTTCCTTTTCCTCATATGGGATATCCGGCAGAATGAGTCCGTCAATGCCTATTACCTTACATGTACTGATAAACTTTTCTGCGCCGTAAGAGTAAACCACGTTTGCATATGTCATGAAAACCATAGGAATTGTGACATCTTTTCTCAGATCTCTCACAAGGTCAAAAACCTTGTCTGTTGTAACTCCGGCTGCAAGTGCCTTTATGTTGGCGCCCTGGATTACAGGTCCCTCTGCTGTAGGATCAGAGAATGGAATACCAAGCTCTATAAGGTCTGCTCCGTTTGCAACTGCTTCTCTTACGATTTTTGCGGT
>OOCX01001763.1_pt1 | contig 12640 bp, 7 predicted proteins | sample 1671231 | NCBI WGS metagenome assembly OOCX01 (sample SAMN06348135, study PRJEB24527) | human gut metagenome | biome: human gut; feature: ankylosing spondylitis patient; material: feces | host: Homo sapiens | place: China | collected 2015-10 | reverse complement strand
TCCACGCCGGTACCGGCGGCACCGAGGCACAGGACTGGGCCGAGATGCTCTACCGCATGTACAACAAGTGGGCACAGGCACACGGCATGACCGTGGAGGTGCTGGATTATCAGGATGGCGATGAGGCCGGCATGAAGAGCGCTTCCATGATGGTCAAGGGTGCCAACGCCTACGGTCTGCTGAAGAGCGAGAACGGCGTGCACCGTCTGGTCCGCGTGTCTCCTTTTGATGCCAACGCCCGCCGCCAGACCAGCTTTGCCTCTCTGGAAGTGATGCCTGAGCTGGACAACACCATTCAGGTGGACATCCGCCCTGAGGACATCGAGATGCAGGTGTTCCGCTCCTCCGGTGCCGGCGGCCAGCACATCAACAAGACCTCTTCCGCTGTCCGTCTGATCCACAAGCCCACCGGTGTCGTGGTCAGCTGCCAGACCCAGCGCAGCCAGTTCCAGAACCGTGACTACGCCATGGAAATGCTGAAGGCAAAGCTGTATCAGATCGCAAAGCAGCAGCACATGGACAAGATCGATGACATCAAGGGCGTGCAGAATGAGATCGCCTGGGGCCACCAGATCCGCAGCTATGTGTTCATGCCCTACACCATGGTCAAGGATCACCGCACCAACTACGAGACCGGCAATGTCGATGCCGTGATGGATGGTGATCTGGACGGCTTCATCTTTGCTTACCTCAAGGCCGCCAGCCGCGGGGAACTGCAGGATACCTAAAATTTATCATAAAATGTCAGAGGGACCTCGCCGTTGGGCGGGGTCCCTCTTTTGGTTACAGGTGCAGATATTTTCCGGTGATGCTGGCGGGATCGGCGGCCACCTGCTCTGGTGTGCCGCAGGCCACGATGCGCCCACCGCTCTCGCCGCCGCCGGGGCCAAGGTCCACGAGATAGTCGGCGTTTCGGATTACATCCAGATCGTGCTCAATGACCACCACAGTGGCCCCGCTGTCAATGAGACGCTGGAACACGCCCAGCAGGGTGCGCACATCCAGCGGGTGCAGGCCGATGGTGGGTTCGTCGAATACAAACACGGTGTCGGCCTGCCCTTTGCCCATTTCGCTGGCGAGCTTGAGCCGCTGGGCCTCCCCGCCCGAAAGGCTGGGCGTGGCCTCGCCCAGAGTCAGGTAGCCCAGCCCCAGGCTGGAAAGGGTCTGCAGCCGGCTGGCCACCAACTTGAGGTCGGCACAGGCGGCAAGGGCTTCGTCCACGCTCATCTCCATCAGGCGGGGCAGGCTCTCGGCCTGGGTGCCGTCCTTCCGGGTGCGGTAAAGGGCGGCGGCATCCTTCTGGTAGCGGGAGCCGCCGCAGTCCGGGCAGGTGATCTCCACATCCGGCAGGAACTGGATGTCCAGGCTGATGGTGCCGGTGCCGTCGCAACCGGGGCAGCGCAGGCGGCCCGTGTTGTAGGAAAAATCGCCCGCCTTGTAGCCCTTCTCCCTGGCAAGGGGGGAGCGGGCGTAGATCTTGCGCAGCTCATCGTGGACATTGGCGTAGGTGGCCACCGTGGACCGAACATTGATGCCGATGGGCGTTGCGTCAATGAGCTTGACCTGCGCAATGCCCGGTGCAGTGATGCTTTCCACATGGGCGGGCAGAGCTTCGCCCTTGGCGGCGGCTTCCAGCGCGGGGATCAGGCTTTCCAGCACCAGCGTGGTCTTGCCGGAACCGGACACGCCGGTCACCGCAATGAGCCGCCCCTTGGGCAGCCGGACTTCCAGCGGCTTGACGGTGTGGATGGCCCGGGTGCGCAGGGTGATGGTGCCCAGCGCAAAGAGCTCCGCTTCCGGGGTGCGGGTGCGGGCTGAGAGGGTGTGCAGGTCGGCAAGGAAGGGCCCGATGCGGGAGGCCGGGCTTTGGGCCACCTGCTCCACAGTGCCCTGCGTCAGGATGGTGCCGCCGTTTTCACCGGCACCGGGGCCCATCTCAATGAGCCAGTCGGCATCCCGCAGGATCTCGGTATCGTGATCCACCAGCACGATGGAGTTGCCGTCCGCGATCAGGTCGTGCATCACGCCCCGCAGGCCCTCGATGTTGGAGGGATGCAGGCCGATGGAGGGCTCGTCCAGCACATAGAGCACGCCGGTGGTGCGGTTGCGCACCGAGCGGGCCAGCTGCACCCGCTGGCGCTCCCCTGTGGAAAGGGTGGCAGCCTCCCGGTCAAGGGAGAGGTAGCCCAGCCCCAGATCCAGCAGGCGGGCGGCGGTGGCCTGAAAGGACTCGCAGATGCTCTCAGCCATGGGACGCATCTCCACGGGCAGGGAGGCGGGCACCCCCTCCACCCACTGTACCAGCGTGTCCAGCGTCATGCGGCAGGCATCGGCCAGCCCGATGCCCCGCAGCCGGGGAGCCCGGGCCGCGGCGTTCAGGCGGGAGCCGCCGCACGCGGGGCAGGGGCCCTGCTTCAGAAACCGTTCCACCCGCTTCATGCCCTTTTCATCCGTCACCTTGGCAAGGGCGTTCTCCACGGTATAAACGGCGTTGAAGTAGGTGAAATCCATTTCACCCGCCGCGCCGGTCTTGCTGTTCTGGTAGAGCAGGTGTACCTTTTTGGCGGGGCCGTGGAACACCATGTCACGCTCTTCCGGGGTCAGCTCCCGGAAGGGAACGTTGGTGCGCACGCCCATCTTTTCGGCGATCTCCTTCATCAGCGACCACATCAGGGTCTGCCAGGGCAGCACCGCGCCCTCGTTGATGGAAAGGCTCTCGTCCGGCACCAGAGTGGATTCGTCCACCACCCGCACGATGCCGGTGCCCTCGCAGTCTGGGCAGGCCCCGGTGCTGTTAAAGGCGAACTGCTCCGCGCCCAGCACCGGCACCTGCGCGCCGCACCGGGGGCAGTAGAGCGGGATCTCGGCCGCAATGTTCAGGCTGGGCGGCACCATGCAGCCGCAGGCGGGGCAGGGGTAGTGGGACAGCCGGGAGAACATCAGGCGCAGGCTGTTCAAAAGCTCGGTCATGGTGCCAAAGGTGGAACGCATCCCGGGCACGCCGGGCCGCTGGTGGAGGGCCAGTGCGGCGGGAACATAGTGGATCTCGTCCACCTGCGCCTTTTCGGCCTGAGTCATCCGGCGGCGGGTATAGGTGGAAAGGGCCTCCAGATAACGGCGGGAGCCCTCGGCGTAGAGGACACCCAGCGCCAGCGAGGACTTGCCGGAACCGGACACGCCCGCAATGCCGACGATCTTGTGGAGCGGCACGTCTACGTCGATGTTCTTCAGGTTGTGCACCCGCGCGCCCCGCACCCGGATGGCGGCGGGGAGAGCGGAACTGGATTCGTGGTTCATCGTGTCTCCTTTCTCTGAATGGGGTCACAAAAGGCTCCCCCGCAGGGGAGCCGGAAAGATCATAAACCGAGAGGATCAAACCGCTGGTGTTCGAGCTGGTCGATCACCGCCTGCGCTGCCGGAGCAATGGGGGCGGGCACTGCGGCGGGGCGGCTGAGGTAGTAGCCCTGCAGCAGGTCCACGCCCAGACCGATGACGGTGCGCAGCTGGGCCTCAGTCTCAATGCCCTCGGCGATGAGCTGCATACTGCGGGCGTGGGCGTAAGCCACAATGTTGGAGACGATCTGCTGCTTATCACGGTCGGTGTCGATCCCGCGCACAATGGAAATGTCGATCTTGATATACCGGGGCGAGAGCTCCAGCAGGTTCAGCTCGTTGCTGTAGCCGCTGCCGTAGTCATCCAGCGCAAAGGAGCCGGAGAAGCCCGGAACGTTCCGCTTCCGCTCCAGACATGCGCGGTCCAGATCCTCCTGTTCGGTGATCTCCACCACCAGCCGCTTGAGCAGCTCGGGGTAGCGCTGAGCATATTCCTCCACATCCTCAACCGTCAGGCTGACATTGGCGATGGAGTTGATGAAGAGCAGGGCATCGCTTTGGAACAGGCCCTGTGCCTGCATACGCTGGAAGATCGCGCTGGAATGGAACACAGTGATCCGTTCGATCTCATACAGGCGGCCCGTCTCATGGGCCAGCTGCATGACCTGAGCGGGGGAGTGCAGGGTGGGCAGATCCACCCGCATGAGGGCCTCGTAGGCTGCGATCCGGCCGCTGCGGGCAGAGTAGATGGGCTGGAAGTGGTAGGTCACCAGTTCCTCCCGCAGCAGGAGCTCAAAGTCCTGCTGGGTCTGAGCAGCGTATGCCTCCTGATGGTAGCTGCCGATATCAAAATCACACATGCGGCCCTTGTGGGAATGCTTGACCTGATACATGGCAAAGTCGGCATATTTTTTTAGGGTGAGCAGGTCGTGGCCGTCCGTGGGGTACCAGGCAATGCCGCCCGAGATGCTGATGTGCAGCTGCTTGCCGTTGGGCAGGATGGACACGCTGCGCTGCAGGGCGGCACTCAGCAGCTCCAGCTGGGCGCGGAGCTGTGCCTGATCCTGGTAGCCATAGAAGAAGATCAGGAATTCATCGCCCGAAAGGCGGGAGCAGATGGTGCTGGCGGGCGTGTTGACCGCAAAGCACTGGCCGGTCTGGCGGATGTACTGGTCGCCCCAGTCGTGGCCGTAGGTGTCGTTGATCTGCTTGAGGTTGTCCAGATCCATCATCAGCAGGGCGGCACAGCCCAGCTTTTCGGGCTGCTGGAACAGCGCGTCACAGGCGCGATCAAAGGCACGGCGGCGGTACAGACCGGTCAGGGTGTCGTAATCGCGCTCGTGCTCAATGCGCTGCTGCTCCAGCACCGTGGTGGTCATATCCTCAGCAAGACCCACCTCGGAGGCGCTTTCGCCCAGGATATGGGTGACACGCAGGGTGATGTAGTGGGTGCTGCCGTCGGGCTGGGGGATGGCAAAGACCTTGTTGTTGGCCGGGGACAGGCGGTAGAACCACCGCTGCTCCAGTGTGCCCATCAGGGCGCGGAAAGCCTTTGGCGTGAGCGGATCAGGCTGCTCCTGTGCAAGGCCCAGCATGGAGAAGAAGTTATCAGTCACATAAACGCTGTCATCGCGCAGCTCATAGCCGCCCAGCTCCGCACTGGCCAATTTCATAATGCGCAAAAAGCGGGTGGAGGAGTCCAGCACGTCCTTGCTCAGCTGGGTAAAGGCAGAGGAGAACTGATCCAGCTCCCGGATGCCGGTGGCGGACAGATGCGGGATGGCGGAGGAATCCGCTTCGGCAGCGGCTACCTCAGCCGAGAGCTTGGCTACGGGCCGGGCCAGCCGCCTGCTGATCAGCCAGCTGCAAACAAAGCCAACGGCCAGCGTGATCAGAATGATGAAGGAGAACAGCTGCTGCAGCCGCTGGGCGAAAGCAAAGAGCTGCACCGCGGGAACGGAGCCCACGAGAAGCCAGTGCTTGCCCGAGAAAGGGGCGTTCCGGCTGTAGAGGTTCAAGGGGGAGACCGAGGCAATGTAGAGGGCATCGCTGAAGCGGTAGCGGCGGGTCTGGGCACTGTGGAGGCGCAGCGTAAGGCTTTCGTCCGCAGAACCCGGCTGCCCGTCGCAGTGGGAACGGAGCACTGGACGCAGCTGCAGTTCAGAGGCAGAGAGCTCCTCCGTATCGGTCACGGCAAGGAAATAGGTGCCGTTGTTCTGCAGCTCAGAGCAGGGCATGTTCTCCCACAGGTAGTCGGCCAGCAGTTCCACGCCGATCACGCCGTAAACGGTGCCGTCCGGCAGGATCAGGGGCTGGCTGTAGGCAATGGCCTCGTGGGTGTCCCCGGGCACCAGATAGGATTGTGAGGTCCAGTGGCCATAATCGGAGGCGGCAAGGCTGGCTCCGTCTTTATAGGCGGCCTGGAAAGGGGGATAAAGGAAGCCTCGGTTTCCCAGTGCCCGGTAGCGGATGGTGGGGGACCAGCTGTTGTCCGTGGCAATGGAGAGGGACTGCACCAGCTGGGCCGGTGCCCGCACAAAGGTCAGGTCGGCGTTGCGCTGGGAGGGAGCGGCATCTGGGTCAAGATCCCGCAGGTAGATGGCGGGCATGAGGCTGTCCTGCTTCCGCTTATCCAGATCATGGGTGTTCAGGATAAGGAACACGCCGGTCACCGACTTGATGCGCAGGGTGCTGATGAGCTCCGGCGCGGCGGCTTCCAGCAGGGGATAGGCCGCGTCGCTGCTGCTGTCCAGCGTGCTCAGGCTGATCTCTCCCTCGTCCAGAAGCTGCTGGGTCAGGCCATTGATGGCATCGGAAAGGCTGGTCAGCTCCTGTGCATCGTGGAAGATGGACTGAAGATACCGGCTGCGGTTGTCCACCTGCATGGCAAGGATATCCTCGGCGTTCTGGTTCAGCCGGGGGCCAAGCCGGGTGGCGTGGGCGGCAAAGGTCAGCAGCAGGATCTCCACCGCCAGCACAGCCAGCAGGGAGAAAAGGATGGTGCCGAAGATAGAATGGCCCGTCTGAGGGGCCTTCTGACTGTGCGGCTTGCGGTTCTGCATCTGAGGGTCTCTCCTTTTGTGGTTGTTCCAAGGGCATCTCAGCCCGCAAAGGCGCTGAGAGCGGCCAGAGTCTGGTCGTACCAGGCATCAAAATAGGCATCGGTCAGGAACTCGGCTTCGGCTTCCTCGGGGGTCTGCCCGGCAGCCAGCCGCTCCAGCACCGTGGCACGGTCGGCAGTGACACGGTCCTCCAGCGCGTACTGCAGGGTATTGCGGGCGCGCAGGGCATCCGGGAAGGCATGGGTGGTGTAGAGCTTGCTGCGATCGATGGCATCAATGGACAGGCTCAGCACCTTGTGGATGCGCTCAGAGACCGTCAGGCCGCTGTTCTCAAGGGCGGACATGCTGTTGGCGGCATAGGTCACGGGCATATAGCCGGACTGCACCGAGAACTGCAGGTTGTTTTCCGGCTGGGTGAACCATTTCAGGAAGGCAACGCAGGCGCTGATCTCGTCCTCGGTGCCCGGGATGACTACCATGCCGGCCCCCTGCTGGACGGCCACCGGCTCACAGCCTGCAAAGCTGGGGCAGGGCAGCGCGGCCATCTCGATGCCGTGGCTCTCGGTGTCGCTGGTCAGCACCTGGGTGGGGAAGAAGGAAGCGCTGGAGGAGGAACCGACATAGGCCAGCAGGCTGCCGATCTTGATATCGTCGCTGCGGAACTTGCCGCTGGCACTGCACCAGCCCTTGATGTAGGGAACATAGTAGTTATCCCACAGCCTGCGGAGGGTCGGCTTGTCAAAGTGCAGGGTCATCACGCCGTTCTCGGCATCAAAGATGGTCGTACCCAGTTCCTGTGCGCCGCAGAGCAGGTAATTGGTCAGCGCGTCGCGGCCATACAGGGCCTTGCCGTCGTTGGGCGCAGCCGTCTGGGCATCGGTCCAGTCGTAGTATTTGTGTGCGGCCTCGTTCAGCCCCTCCACAGTGGAAAGATCCGCATAGGTCACGCCCGTGGCCTCGGCAAAGGGGACAAAGTCGGTGACGTTCAGGTAGAGCAGCTCAGTGGATTTTGCTATGGGAAAGACCTTGAGCTCCCCGTTGTTCATCAGGTCGCCCTCTTCGAGAAACCCGGCGATATAGGCAGACTTCTCTTTTTCGGTCAGGTAGGGGCTCAGGTCAACGGCAAGGCCCATCTGATCCAGCGTAAAGGCGGTGTCCGCGTAGGAGGAGACGATGTTGGGGAGTTTTTCGGCACCCACCTTGCCCTCGGCGGCGGCCAGCACGCTGGTCTCCAGGTCGTTCACGCTGCCCTGACTGGAGCTTTCGACCCGGATGTTCTTCTCTTTGCCCACGGTGGAGTTGAACTGCTCCACCAGCTGGTTGAAGCATTCCAGCTGATCGCCGTTGTAATAGGTCCAGATCGTGATGGTGGTGGGCAGCTTGCTTCGGCCGCAGGCAGTGCCGCCCAGCGCCACGGCGGCGCACAGCAGCAGACTGACGGCAGAACGAAGGATTCGTTTCATTACATTATCTCTCCCATTCCGACAAAACGGCTCACGGAAAAACGGCGCGTCCTGTCGTTTCTGAAATGATACCAGACGAAAATATTGTAACACTTTTTCGGGGCGGGGGCTACTGATTTTTGAAAAAACACCCGAAAGCAGACGAAAAAAGAAAGAATCTTTGGCCAGCGCTTCCATTTTTCGTAAAGTCCGGATATAATACAAGCATAAAATACAACAAAAAGAATGGGAGAGCTTATGGCACAGAAGAAGGACGAGGGCCTGAACGGCAACGAAAAGATCGAACAGGCAGTCTGCCAGTTACAGCAGGAGCCTACACAGGAGCAACTGGCGCATACCCTGACCGTGATCCGGCGGCGGATGCGGGAAAACGGACAGGTCGTGGTGGCGGTGGAGCCGAACCCGGCCAGTGAGCAGATGCAGCTGCGGGCCCTCCGCACGGCCGATGGGGCCAGCTGGTGGTATGCCTTTACCAGCTTTGAAGAGGAGATGAAGGGCGCGGAAGCGGTGCAGTCCACCTTTCTGGTGGAGCTTGAAAAGCTGTTGGATGCCGCACTGCAGGTGCCGGAGATCCAGGGCATCATCCTGAACCCCTGGAACCGCACCATCCAGCTGGACAAGACCCTGCTCCGGATCATCAAGGGATAAGCACGAAAGGACCCGTCTGCCGCATTTTGGTGCGAGCAGACGGGCCCTTTTTATATGGTAAAGGAAGAAGGAGAATGGCAGATCAGACTGCGTCGGTGCGGTTCTTCTTGAGCAGGCTCAGGATCACGGCACCCACCACGCTGCCAGCGGCCAGAGCCACGCAGTAGAGCAGGGCATGATCGACCACGGGGAACACGAAGATGCCGCCGTGGGGAGCGCGCAGGGCGCAGCCAAAGGTCATGGAGAGGGCACCGGCCAGCGCGGCACCGGCCACACAGCTGGGCAGGACGCGCAGCGGGTCGGCGGCGGCGTAGGGGATGGCACCCTCGGTGACGAAACACAGGCCCATGACGTAGTTCACGATGCCGTTGCGGCGCTCGTCAGGGGTCCACTTCTTGGGGCAGAAGGTGGTGGAGAGGGCGATCGCGATGGGAGGAACCATGCCGCCCACCATGACAGCAGCCATGACCTCGTAGTTGCCGGAGGCCAGTGCGGCAGTGCCAAAGACGTAGGCTGCCTTGTTGAAGGGGCCGCCCATGTCAATGCTCATCATACCGGCAACGATGGCACCCAGCAGGACTTTGGAGGTGCCGCCCATGGCGTTGAGGCAGTTGGTCATGGCGGTGTTGATCATGCCCATGACCGGGTTGATGCCGCACATCACGGCACCGATGATAAGGATGCCGCCCAGCGGGTAGATCAGCATGGGGCGGATGCCGTTCAGGCTGGCGGGGAGCTTTTCGGTGATCTTCTTCAGGAACTCGACCACATAACCGGCCGCGAAACCGGCCAGCAGAGCGGCCAGGAAGCCGCCGGAGATGCCGGTGGTCTCACCATTGGCAAGGCCTGCAAAGTTGGTGCCGTTCATGGCCAGCACGCCGCCCGCAAAGCCCACGGCCAGGCCGGGACGGTCGGCGATGGACATGGCGATGAAGCCTGCCAGAATGGGAAGCATGTAGCCGAAGGCGGCGCTGCCCACCGTCTTGAAGAAGGCGGCGATGGGGGTGTTCATGCCGAAGTTGGAGGGGTCGATGGTGTAATCGTCCAGCAGGAAGGCCAGCGCGATCATAATGCCGCCGCCCACCACAAAGGGCAGCATGTGAGACACGCCGTTCATCAGGTCCTTGTACACCTTGCGGCCAAAGCTGTCGCCGGAGGTCTCCTCCTCGGCAGCGGCGGCACCGCCCTTGGCGTGATACACGGGAACTTCGCCGTGGGCCACCTTTTTCAGCAGCTCCTCGGGCTTGTGGATGCCGTCATCCACCCGGGCAAACAGCACGGGCTTGCCGTCAAAGCGGGCGGTCTCCACATTCTTGTCTGCAGCCACGATGATGCCGTCACAGGCTTCGATCTCGGCGCGGGTCAGCACGTTCTTGGCACCATCGGAGCCGTTGGTCTCCACCTTGGTGGGCAGGCCCAGCTTGTCACCGGCCTTGGCCAGCGCCTCGGCGGCCATGTAGGTGTGGGCAATGCCGTTGGGGCAGGCGGTCACGGCCAGAATGCGGTAGCCGCTCTGGGGGATGGCCTGCTGGGTGAAGCTCTCCTCACCGAACTGGGCCTCCTCCTGTGCATCGATGAGGGCAAGGAATTCGGCGGGGGTCCTGGCGGCCTTCAGCTTTTCCACAAAGTCCTCGTTCATCAGCATCTGCATCATGCGGGCCAGCATATCCACATGCAGGCTGCCGTTTTCGGGGGCTGCAATGGCAAAGAGCAGGTCGGTCTTGCCGTCATCCTCGGCGTTGTACTGCACCGGGGTGCTCAGACGCAGGGCGGCCAGGCTGGGCCGGGTGACCACATTCGTCTTGGCGTGGGGAACGGTGATGCCGTTGTCCACATAAGTGGAGGCCTCATCTTCCCGGGCGTAGAGAGCCTTCTTGTAGGCTTCTGTGTCGGTGATGTTGCCGTGGGTGGCCTGCAGCTCTACCAGCCGGGAGAGGATCTCGTCCCGGTTGGAGGCCGCGGAATCCAGCTCGATGGACTTTGCGGTGAATAATTCCGTAATGCGCATAAGGGTTCTCCTTTCTCTCTCTGTGCAACCCTCTCAGCTGCGGTCTGCGCCGCAGACCGCAAAGAGGGCTCTGCTTCAAATTTCCTGCATCAGTTCGGCAATCTTTTCTTTCGTTGCCAGCCCAAGGCTGAACGCGGTGGCACTGCCGCAGGCGGTGCCCAGCCGGAGGGCCTGCTCATAGCTGCCGCTTTGCAGATAACCTGCCACAAAACCGGCCACCATGCTGTCGCCTGCGCCCACGCTGTTCACGACCTTGCCCTTGGGGCAGCCGATGCGGTGCACCTCGCCGTGCTCATCCACCAGCAGAGCGCCGTTCCCGGCCATGCTCACCAGCACGTTCCGGGCACCCTTTTCCTGCAGGGCGCGGGCAGCGGCGGTGATCTCTGCGTCCGTTTTCAGCTCCCGGCCCACGATCTCGCCCAGCTCGTGATCGTTGGGCTTGATCAGGAAGGGGTGATAGGGGAGGACGTTGACCAGCAGATCCTGGGTGGCATCCACCACGGCCCGCACGCCGTGGCCCTCCAGCCCTGCCAGCAGCCGCTCGTAGGTGCTCTGGGAAAGGCTCTTGGGGATGCTGCCCGCCAGAATGAGGATGTCGTCAGGCTGCAGGGTGTCCAACTGGGCTTCCAGCTGCTGCATGGCGCTTTCCGGGATGCTGGGGCCTGCGCCGTTCAGCTCAGTCTCGGTGCCCGCCTTGATCTTGACGTTGATGCGGGTCATGCCCTCGGCCAGATGGATGAAATCGGTCCGGAGCCCCTGCGCGGCCAGACCACGCTCCAGCCAGGCACCGGTCTCACCGGCCACAAAGCCCAGAGCCACGCTCTCACAGTCCAGCTCCCGGAGCACGCCGGAAACATTGATGCCTTTGCCGCCCAGCACGCAGTCCTCCCCGGCGGCGCGGTTCACCTCGCCCACCTCAAGGGGCCTGTCGAGACGGACGACATAATCAATGGCAGGATTGAACGTTACAGTGTAGATCATACCTCGGTCTCCTTTATCAGAGTGTATTGCCGGTATTTGGGGTTGGGGCACCGGTTCGTCAGGATGGCACCGCTGTGCAGATCACAGATGACGGCGGGGTAGACCTGCGCGAATTTGGTGTCGTCCACCAGGAACCACGCCTCCCGCGCCTGGTGGAGAGCCGCAGCCTTGACGGCGGCCTCCTCGGGGTCTGGGGTGGTAAAGCCGGAATCCAGCGCCACGCCGTTGGCCCCCATGAACGCTTTGGTGAAATTGTACTGCTGGATGGCAGTCAGCGCAGCCGCCCCGATGATGGCCTCGGTCTGGGGCCGCAGCAGCCCGCCGGGCAGGAACACCCGGCAGCCTTTCTGGGCCAGCAGGCGGGCGTGGGCCACGCCGTTGGTCACATAGCTGGCGTTCAGGGCCGGGCCGCTCAGCGCCCGTGCCAGAGCCAGCGTGCTGGAGCCTGCATCCAGATAGATGAAATCTTCCGGCAGGATCAGTTCTGCCGCCGCCTGGGCGATGCTCTGTTTCTGACTGACGGCCAGCTCTTCCTTGGCGGCCATGGTGGGCTCGTCGGTGCGGAAGGGGCTGTCCGGCAGGGTGGCCCCGCCGTGCACCTTGTTCAGTTTGCCCTGCTTGTCCAGCTCGTTCAGGTCGCGCCGGATGGTGGATTCGCTTGCGTTCAACGCCTCGCACAACTCCTGCACGGTGGCGGTGCGCTGCCGCGCCAGCAGATCCAAAATCAGGCTGAATCGTTCTTCTGCCAGCATCGGGAACATTCCCCCTTGTTCGATTTATATGATTGATTTTGATTGACATTGGCGGATTATGACCGCCTTGCCCCCTTATTATAGCAAAATCTCAGTCAAAATCAATCAGGTTCCGCCAAGTTTGAGTGACAAAATATTGCTCTGTTTTTTGGGCAGGATGCATAAAGAGTGGGATACAACAACAAAAAAGCCGACACTCCGCAGTGGAATGTCGGCTGAATCGCTCACCGCTTCGGTCTGGCTGTGCCAGCGCCTTGCGGAGCTCTCCTAATAGGGGAGCCAGGAATCACGGTTGCTTATTCTGGATGTACTCGTCCATGGCCTTGGCGGCTGCCTTACCGGCACCCATGGCCTTGATGACGGTGGCGGCACCGGTCACGGCATCGCCGCCGG
>OOCX01001761.1_pt1 | contig 12658 bp, 8 predicted proteins | sample 1671231 | NCBI WGS metagenome assembly OOCX01 (sample SAMN06348135, study PRJEB24527) | human gut metagenome | biome: human gut; feature: ankylosing spondylitis patient; material: feces | host: Homo sapiens | place: China | collected 2015-10 | reverse complement strand
CGGCGCTGAGCACCGACACCAGAATGCCCTTTTCGGCGGCAAGGCTTGCCACCAGCGGTTTTGCGGCGGAAGAACCGTTGAAGGTCACACGCACCACATGATCGTCCGGCGCAAAGCTGGACAGGTCGCGGGCGGCGCTGCCGCCGTTGGGAGCCACCAGACGCTTTGCCGCGGCGGTCTTGGGGTTGGCGAAGATCTCCTTCACCTCGCCCTGTTCCACCACAACGCCGCCGTCCAGAATGGCAACGTGATCGCAGATCTCCTCCACAACGCTCATCTGATGGGTGATGACCACCACCGTGATGCCCAGCTTCCGGTTGATGTCCTTGATCAAGGTCAGGATGGAGTGGGTGGTGTTGGGGTCCAGCGCGCTGGTGGCCTCATCGCAGAGCAGGACCTTGGGGTCAGTTGCCAGTGCGCGGGCAATGGCAATGCGCTGCTTCTGGCCGCCGGAGAGCTGGGCCGGGTAGGCGTTGGCCTTATCGGGCAAGCCCACCATTTCCAGCAGTTCCTTGGCGCGCTTTTCGGCTTCCTCTTTCTTCACACCTGCCAGCTCCATGGGGAAGCAGATGTTCTTCAGGCAGCTGCGCTGCATCAGCAGGTTGAACTGCTGGAAGATCATCGTGATCTCCCGGCGACGCTGGCGCAGCTGGGCGGGCGTGAGCTTTTCCATCTCCACGCCGTCAATGACCACGCTGCCCTCGGTGGGGCGCTCCAGCAGGTTGATGCAGCGCACCAGCGTGGATTTACCCGCGCCAGACATGCCGATGATGCCGTAAATCGAACCATCCGGGATGGTCAGGCTGATGTCCTTCAGCGCATTCACTGCGCCGTCCTTCATCTGGAAGGTCTTGGAAAGGTGTTTGATCTCGATCACAGGGATTCTCCTTTTGATGTAACATCCTTGCCCTCTCCGTCATTGCTCCGCAATGCCACCTCCCCCAAAGTGGGAGGCACTGCATCTTCCGGGCGCAACAACAGCTGACTGTGGGCTGCAATTGGCTCTCCCTTTGGGAGAGCTGGCAAAGCCGTCAGGCTTTGACTGAGAGGGCGAGCCGCGTTTCCTTAACCCTCGATCGGGCTCAGGTCGCTCTGTTTGCCGCCGTAGATGCCCATGGGCTCAACGTGGATGCCGGCAACGGAGACCAGGTGGGTGCCCTTCTCCTCATTGAAGTTGTCCAGGTAGGGCTGATGCTGGAAGTAGTTGGTGTCGCACTGGCCATCCTCAACGATGGTGTTGGGGATCACATAGTCATCGTACTCCTGGATGTCCAGCGTAATGCCCTTGTCGGCCAGGATCTGCTTGCAGACCTCCAGGATCTCGCAGTGGGGGGCGGGGGTGGCAGCGCAGCTGACGGTCTCGCCGTTCAGTGCGTCGTAATCGATGGAAGGATCATAGCCGTCGGTGGGGTCCTCCACAACAGAGACCACAGCGCCGCCGTAGCTCTCGGTCATAAAGTCCTTGACCTGCTGGCTCTGCAGGGCAGCGACCAGAGCCTTGATCTTGGGCTCCTCCTCATTGCCTTCCTTGCAGACCAGAACATTGACGTAGGCAGAGGTGCCATCCTCCATGGCCAGAGCGTCGGTCATGGGGTCCAGACCGGCAGAGATGGCGTAGTTGGAGTTGATGACAGCGTAGTCCTCATCCTGCAGGACGTTGGGCACCTGAGCAGCCTCGACCTCGTCCACATTGACGTTCAGGGGGTTCTCTTCGATGTCGTTCTTGGTGGCGGTCAGGCCTGCATCTGCCTTCAGCTTGAAGAAGCCGTTCTTCTCCAGCAGGGTCAGAGCGCGGGCCTCGTTGGTGGTGTCGTTGGGAACAGCGACCTTGATCTTGTCCAGCTTGGCAGCGGTGGAGGCAGCCTCAGAGGATGCAGCGCCGGAAGCGGCGGAGCTTGCGGTGGAGGAAGAGCCGCCGCAGGCGGTCAGGGCAGCGGCAGCAGCGGCCACGCCGGATACTTTCAGAAAATTACGACGAGTGATCTTAGACATTTTGTTTTCCCTCTCTACTTTTACAAAAATATTTTTGTGCGGTGCGGCACAATCCGCACCCTTTTGCACCGGAAGCAAAATAAAAAACGCTTCCGTCCTCAGCGGGCATACACCCACAAGGACGAAAGCGTAAAACTTCCGTGGTACCACCTTGGTTTACTGTCCCCTCACAGAGACAGCCTCACTGCTGCGGCGTTTTGCAACGCGACAACCGGACGCTGTAACGGGCGCTCCCGTCGCAGGCTTAGCACTCTTGCACTTCGCCCCCGCGGCTCCGAGACCATTTTCAGTCCCCTGTTTCCTGCCCTTTTCCACCGCCCGGGCTCTCTGGAAGGATCAATGCGAAAACCTACTCTTCTCTTCACAGCCATTTTTGTGATATTGCATACATAATACCCCACTCTTCCGGGTTTGTCAACCCTTTCAACGAAGTTTTTCAGTAGGGAATTGCCTGCTTACTGCCGGCCGGCATCCTGCTCCGTGCTGTACAGCACCATCAGGTGGTTGGCACTGGCTTCCAGCTGGGATTTTGCCTGCCGGAGGTTCGCTTCCTCGGTCTCGTTCATCTTTTCGGGCTTATCCTTGCGCAGGCAGCAGCGCAGGCCGGCAAGGTCGTTCTTGACTCGGTTCTTCTCGTCCTTGTCCAGCTCCTTTTTACACTTGGAGAGGGCCTCATCCACCTTGTAAGCCAGCATCTCGGCCTGATTGTGGAGCTCCAGCCGCTCCCTGCGGCGGGTATCCTCCTCCTCGTAGGCGGCAGCATCGGCCATGGCGCGCTGGATCTCGTTCTCGGAAAGATTGGTGCTGCCGGTGATGGTGATGTTCTGCTCCCGGCCGGTGCCCAGATCCTTTGCAGACACCTTGACCACGCCATTCACATCAATGTCAAAGGTGACCTCGATCTGGGGCTTGGAGGAGAAGCCGGAGCGGATGCCGGTGAGCTTGAATTTGCCCAGGCTCTTGTTGTCGCGTGCAAAGTGGCGCTCGCCCTGCAGCACGTTGATCTCCACGCTGGTCTGCATGGGGCGGGCCGTGGTAAAGATCTGGCTCTTGCGGGTGGGGATCATACTGTTGCGGGTGATGAGGGGGGTGGCTACGCCGCCCAGTGTCTCAATGGACAGCGTCAGCGGGGTGACATCCATCAGCACAAGGCCCTGCGCGGCCGCACCGGTGGCACCGGCCAGCTTTCCGCCGCCCTGCAGCAGGCCGCCCTGCACGGCGGCACCCATGGCCACGCATTCATCGGGGTTCAGGGTGTGGCTGGGCTCACAGCCCAGCAGCTCCCGGACCTGCCGCTCCACAGCGGGCATCCGGGTGCTGCCGCCCACCAGCAGGACTTTGCCCAGCTGGCTGGCGGAAAGCCCGGCATCCCGCAGGGCGTTCTGCACCGGCTGAACGGTGCGTGCCAGCAGGTCGCCGGTCATCATCTCAAACTGGGGGCGGCCCAGGCTCAGATCCAGATGGTGAGGGCCATCCTTGCCCACCGCGATAAACGGCAGGTTCAGCTGGGCGGAAAGCGCACTGGAAAGCTCCTTCTTGGCCTTTTCCGCTTCCTCCTTCAGGCGGCCCATGGCGGCGGGGTCCTTGGTCAGATCGATGCGGTCAGATCTGCGGAACTCCGCCACAGCCCACTCAACGATGCGCTCGTCAAAGTCATCGCCGCCCAGATGGGTATCGCCGCCGGTGGCCAGCACCGTAAAGGTGCCGTCCTCGATCTCGATGATCGAAACATCAAAGGTGCCGCCGCCCAGATCATAGACCAGGATCTTCTGGGGAGCTTCGTTGTCCAGGCCATAGGCCACTGCGGCGGCGGTGGGCTCGTTGATGATGCGCAGAACATTCAGGCCCGCAATGCGGCCCGCGTCCTGAGTGGCCTTGCGCTGGCTGTCGTCAAAATAGGCAGGCACTGTGATGACCGCCTCGGTCACCGGTTCGCCCAGATAGCTCTCGGCATCGCGGCGGATCTTGGTCAGGATCATGGCGCTGATCTCCTGCGGGGTCAGGTCTCTGCCATCGATATGCACCCGGTGATCAGAACCCATGTACCGTTTGATGCTGGACACCGTGCGGCCTGAGTTTGTGGCGATCTGGCGCTTTGCCGCGCCGCCCACCAGACGCTCGCCATCCTTGGTAAAGGCCACCACGCTGGGGGTGGTGCGCTCGCCTTCGGCGTTGGTGATGACCACAGGCTTGCCGCCCTCCACCACCGCCACGCAGGAGTTGGTGGTGCCAAGGTCGATTCCGATCACTTTGCTCATAGTGCTTGTCCTCTTTTCTTCGGCGCAGAATATTTCCTTGAATATCTTACCGGTTTCCTATGACGATTTCTTAGAACAAATGTAAAGAAACTGTGTTTCAGGCGTTTTTATCGTCGGCCAGCAGCTGATCCGTCAGCAGTTCAGCCTCCCGCAGCCAGTCGGCAGCATCCGTTTCGCCCTCGGCCTGCAGGATCCGAAAGCCCTGCACGGCTTCGGCCACCTGCAGCAGCGCCTTTTTGCGGGAGAGGTACTGGGTCTCGTACTGGGCAAGGCGCAGGCAGACCTGCGGGGTGTAGGCGATGTCTGGCACTTCCCGGGCAGCGCTCTGGGCGCGGCGGTAGTATTGCAGGGTCTCCGCCATCTCCCCGCCCGATGCAGCACAGTCATCCCCCAGGGCGATCATGGCCTGCACCTCCCCGGCCTGCGCGGCCTTTTTCCACATCCGCCGGGCCTGGGTCTTATTCTTCCGGACACCCCGGCCATAATACAGGCAGTCTCCCAGGGCAGAAAGCGCCTCGGCGCTGCCCGCCTCGGCGGCGGCAGTGTAGCGGGCCGCTGCCTCCGGCCAATCTCCGGCCCGGGCGGCGGCGTGCCCGGCTTCCAGCTCCTGAGCGCCGGTGTTGTCGCTTCCCCGCTCCGATTTCAGCAGCCCGCTGAGCAGGGAGACATCCAGCGTGGCAGAGCTTGTCCACGGGTCCAGCACCACACCATCGATGCCGTCCGTTTCCAGCGCATACTCCATGGCGCTGCGCAGGCTGCGCTCCACCATGGGCCGGGTGGCGCTGGCCTTTTCCGCCTCGGCGTTCTTTACCGAGGTGAACAGCGGCAGATAGTGCCGCTCTTTCCGGGCGTGGAGCAGCCAGGGCGGCAGGCCCTCGGCCCGCTCCTCCGGGATGGGCAGATGCGCCCAGGGGGCGGCCCCGCTCTGGGGGTCCACCGCCGCATCCAGCGGAACCAGCACCTTGGTCTGCAATTCCAGCGCATAGTTCAGGGCGTTCATCAGGCTCCAGAAATGTTCCTCGTTCTGCTCCCGGTACAGCCGCGCCACGGCCTCCTCCACAAACGGGCAGCCTGTGCCCACCGGCCCGTACTGCGGCGCAGTCCGCTTTTTTCCGCTGCCCACCGGCCGGAAGCGCCGACCACCCATGTTGTATGCCATTTATCTCACCCTTCTTTTTCATCAATAGGATAAGTATAGCAGGAATCCGCAAATTTCACAATATTTTCCCGCAGGCAGCCGCACGCAAAAACAGCAGGCGGCTGCACATGGCCGTCTGCTGTTCGGTTCACTCTTCTGCCGGTTTTGCCGCATCGTCCAGATAGTCCTCGATGCTGCCGATGCTGTACCGGTTCTCATTGGCTTCCACGCTCCGTGCACTGGCATCGTAACAGGCTTCCAGAATGGGCATCACTGGCTGCTGGCCCTCTGGGTCGGTCAGATGTCCGATGGCCCGGGCCTCATAGTAGTTGTCGATGATCTGGTTCACGATCCGTTTGCGGTCACGGAGCGGAGTCTGCAGGTTGGCCAGCTGCTCCTGCCGGATGCCGCAGCTGTTGCTGCCGTGGTCACCGAACAGGATGTAATACTCCTGCTCGATCTCCAGCGGTGCAGCCTGATGCAGGTAATAATCCGCCAGTACCCGCCGCTTTTTCTCCGTGCTGAAGCCCTTGATATCCTCCATGCCGCGCGGAAAGAGTTCCGGATGCCGGATCCACATTTCATAGGGCCCCACCGGCAGGTGCAGAGTATCGAATACATCCAGATAATCCTCCAGCGCAATGCGGATCTCGCCCCGCTCCCATTTCTGAATGGTGCGCTTGTCCCGCCCCAGCATATCCGCAAGCTCCTGCTGGGATCTGCCCGCCACGTTCCGGGCAAAGGCAATGGCTTCCCCGATTCGGTTCCGGTAGTTGGTCATATTCTTTCCCTCCTGACACACACTTGTCCACCAGGCATTCCAACGTCTGGCGACATAAAATACTTTCCTCTGGATAAAAGGATAATGGTTTGTCCCGCCTTCTGTCAAGAGTTGCAAATTCAATCACTTCACGTCAAATTTTTGTTAAATGTGTCATTCAAGCCGGACAGCCGCCTTTTTTGCAGAGATTTCGCCGCTCTGTGGGGCAGCCGCTCCCTGTCTTAAACAACGTTCGGGCCATTTTGTCCTTTTTCACCTGCCGGAGGCGGCCGGATGTGTCAGGCACACAACAACATGCAACGCAAAATATTTTTTGCAAAAAATTCCTCTTCGGCAAGTTTTTCCCAGCGCATCCGTTTCCATACACGCAAAAACCGCCCATAGCTGTCAAAAACAGCCATGGGCGGGTGCTTTTTCTTTATGCCAGTTTATTCAGCCTTACGGCAACGTAGGGGTCAGGGAGCTTGAGCTCGTCAGCAAGGTCGGCTTCAGATTCGTACTTCTCCGCCGCCATGCCCACCACAACGCTGCACACGTCAAAGCGTCCGGCGGGCGAAAGGGCCGTGACCTTGGCTTCTCCATCGGCAATGGCGGTCACCACGCCATCCGCATCCACGGTAACGACACCGGGGTTGCTGCTGACCCATGTAATGGGCACACTGCCGCCGCCTTCCACCGCAACGGTGGCCGTCAGGCGCTCCTGGGTGCCCACGGTGCGGAGCAGCAGGTCACTTTTGTTCAGGGTCACCTTGCCGATATCCGAGGTCACCGTAACGCTGCACCGCAAAGCCTGGCCGTTGGAGACCATTGCCGTGATGGTGGTGGTGCCCGCCGCCTGAGCCGTGACAAGGCCCTTGTCGCTGACCGTAGCCACCTCGGGGTTGCTGCTCATCCACTGGTAGACATAGAGGAAGGAGTGGTCGCTGTTGGTCAGCTGGAGCTGATGGGTGGGGTGCAGGTCATTGTACTGCAGCACAAGACTCAGGCTGGTGGTATCCAGCGTGGGCTTTTTTCTGGCTGCTTCTTCATTTTTGCGGGTCACGGTCACCTTGCAGGCGGCACGTTCTCCGTGGTCGGAGATGGCGGTGATGATGGCAGTGCCTGCATTGCGGCCCGTCACCTTGCCGTCGCCATCCACCGTGGCAACATTGGAGTTGCTGCTCATCCAGACGATGAAGTAATAATCGCTCTGGCCGCTGGTGTACAGGTAGCCCTTGGGGCGGGGGTCATCATCGGTGATCTCCAGCTCCATCTCGGTCAGCTCCAGTTCCAGCTTGGAACCGGTTCCGGTCAGGCCTGTCAGCACACCGGGCGCGGCCTGCGCGGGCAAAGGGGCAGCCAGCAGGGTCCCGCTCAGAGCCAGCAGGGCCAGAAGCCGCCCCGCGGTTTGGAATTTCCATTTCATTGGGTCGAACTTCCCTCCTTGTTTCATCCCATGGGATCAAAGGAATGCCGCACACATGGAAAAATTTCGCGTCCATGATTTTTCTCACTATTGATTTATTTTACACGTCCGGCCAATGTGGGTCAAGTTTTTCGCCCAAAGTGCTGTGCTTTCGCACCCGATTTCGTCGGGAATGCCAGTTTTTCCGGAAAATTTTGTGCAAAAAGAACGCCGCAGTCCCGGCGTGGGAGCTGCGGCGTTCCGGACAGGATCAATAATTGTGCTTTTTCAGCTCAAAGTAGCTCTGAGGATGTGCGCAGACCGGGCACTTCAGGGGAGCCGACTTGCCGATATAGGTGTAGCCGCAGTTCCGGCACTGCCAGACCTGCTGCTCTTCCCGGGCAAAAACCTTGTTGTTCTTCAGGTTCTCGGCCAGCTCACGGTAGCGCTCCTCGTGCTCTTTCTCGATCTGCGCCACCATGGTGAACAGGGCAGCCAGCTGGGTAAAGCCCTCTTCCTTGGCCTCTGCGGCCATCCGGGGGTACATCTCGGTCCACTCGTCGTGCTCGCCGCCGGCTGCCATTTCCAGGCAGGTCATGGTATCGGGGATGGAGCCGCCGTTCAGGGCCTTGAACCACATCTTGGCGTGCTCCTTCTCGTTGGCAGCCGTCTCCTCAAAGATCGCTGCCAGCTGCTCATAGCCCTCCTTCTTGGCCACGCTGGCGAAGAAGGTATACTTGTTGCGGGCCTGGCTCTCGCCTGCAAAGGCTTCCCACAGGTTTTTCTCGGTCTTGGTACCCTTGAGTTCCATATTCATGCTCTCCTTTTGTTTGTGCGGTGTATCATTTCGCCGCCGGTGACCGCCGGGGCGTTCCTTCTGCACTGATTATACCAGAGTTCCGAATTGAAATCAAGAATAATTCCTATTTATTTTAAGAACATTTCTCAGTTATGCTGTTTCAGGGCGCAGACCGCAATGCTCAAAGCACTCCAAGCTGCCTGATACATCAGGACAGCGGCCACCGACAGGGTGCCGATGCTGCCCGCGTAGGTCAGCAGAACACCGATGACCACCGAGAACCAGACCGAGACCATCTGCACCGTGGTGGCGCTGGTCTCGGCGTTCTGGGCCTTTTCCGCCGCGCGCAGGCCGCCGATCAGGCTGGCAAAGCCCTTATCATGCAGCATACAGCAGCGGGCCGTCTCGTCCGGCTGGGCAGGGGTCAGCGCGCTGCACTGCTCCTGATCCAGCAGAGTGATCATCCCCTCGGGCAGATGATAAGCCTCGGTGATGTGGCGGGCCGTCAGGCTGGGGTCCTCACAGGTGACCAGCAGGCGGATGTTCTCCCGCTGCAGTACCTCCAGCCCGCGGGCAGCGTTGCGGCCGCCCACATAGTGGAGCACGAACATAGCGTGCAGGCTGCCGGAAACAGCCAGATACAGGATCTGCAGCGCGCCGTTCTGGGAGTGCTCATCCTCGTACTCCTGCTCAGGCAGGGGCACGCCCTCCCGCTCCATGTACAGCCGGTTGCCGATGAGCACCCGGTTGTTATCGCACCAGGCGGCAAAGCCAAGGCCGTGGTGGACCTCCAAGTCCTTCACAGGGTACAGGATCTCGGTGCGGTCCTCGATGATCTGGCGGAACAGCCCCCGCAGGGTCTCACAGCTGTGGTTGAGGATGCTGGCCGCATAGAGGATGGCGCGGTCGATGCGGCCGCCCTTGAAGATGCGGATATCCTCCAGGTTCACGCTGTCGGCGGTAAAGAGCTCGTCGGCATCCACCTGCACGGTATCCACACCGCCCAGCTCCTCAATGGCAGCCCAGCCGGGCACCACGGCACCGGCGGCGGCGGCGGTCTTTTGCAGGCGCAGGGAAGCGATGCCTGCAACCAGGGTGGAGGACAGCGGTGCACCCATGCAGAGCATGGAGGTCAGGGCTGCGGCCATGCCGTTGGGCCCGCCGCCAAACAGCAGGAACACCAGCCCGCTGAGCACAGCAGCACCCAGCAGGATCAGGGCTGTCTTGCGGGCGCGGCGCTCACTGGCGCGCTCCCCGAAGCTCTGCTCCACCAGCGCCTCGTCCCACTGGACAGGGCGGCTGAGCAGCACCCAGGGGTCTTTCTGATCCAGGCTCCGGGCCAGCACCCGGATCAGGTCCTTATCCCGGACACGGAACGCGCCCTGCAGCCCCTCGGGGGATCGGGCGGCAAGGTCATAGCCGTTTCTGACGGCAGTCAGCAGGACACGGCTGCCCAACAGGGCCAGGAACAGGCCCAATGCGGCCACGCCGGAAAGCAGCGTCCAGCTGGAGTTCTGATAGCTCTGGGCGTTGAGCAGGGCGACCGCAGCCTGCACCAGCGCACCGCAGGCGGCCAGCGCCGGCATGGTGTCTGCACTGGGGCGGCCCTTGAGGCCCTGCAGGCCATCCCGCAGGACAGGCCAGCCCACAGCCAGCGCACCGGCCAGAAAGAGCAGGTTGGCGGCATAGAACGCCGCCGGGGCGATCACGGGGTCAAGGGAGGCCACAGGGGCCAGCAGCCCCTCGGCAACAAGGCCAAAGTGGAGCAGTACCACGGCAAGGATGCCCTCCAGCACACACCGCAGCGTCAGCTCCGCGCCCATCCGGCGGAGCTTCTCCCCCACCTGCTCGGGCGTTTCCGGCTCGGTTTCTTCTTCAGACTTCTCCGCAGCCTCCGGGGCGGCAGGAGCCGCTTCCTCAGCAGGCTGGGCCGGGGCCTCCTCTGCCGGGGCGGCAGGCCGGGCGGGTGCTTCGTCCTCTTCCAGTCCCATCAGCGGCAGGCTCATGCTGTCGTCCTTGCTGGGGGCCTCGGTGCGGGTAGGGGCCTGCGGCTCGTTCTCGTCCGCGCCCTTGCCAAAGAACTGGAAAGCCGTTTCCGGTTCCGGCTCAACCTCTGGCGCGGCTTCCGGGGCAGACTTCGCCTGCTTTACCGACTGATCCTCGGCAAACACCATGGGGATGGCCGGGCCCTCAGGCGCTGCGGGAGCTTCCGGCTCCACGGCCAGCACCTCTTCGGGGGCATCCTGCACCTCCTCCACCGGGGCGGGCTTGGGGGTGCCATAGAGCATGGCCTTGAGTTCGGCCATCTCTGCATCCTCCTGCTGCTCCTGCGGGGTCAGGGGTTCCCGGCGGCGGGGCAGCTCCGGCTTTTTCTCGGGCTGGGGTGCGGGCCGGGGTTCCGGCTTCGGCGCTGCGGGGGCTTCCGGCGCGGTGGGCAGAGCCACAGGCTCTGCTTCCTCCAGCTCTCCGGGCTCCAATGCCAGCTCCAGGCCGGCCTCGGCTTCTTCCTCATGGCCCAGCACGATCTCACCCGTGGGCGGCAGCTCATTCTGCACGGCCGGGGCGGCGGCAGGCTCCTCTTTGTCCTTTTCGCGGTGAAAGAGCTTGCCCAGCAGGCTGCTGGTGCTCTCCTTTTCCTCATCGCGGCGCTTCATCTCTTCGGGCACCTGTGCCACGCTGGTGCTGAAAAACGTGCGGAACTTCTCGTTCTGCGCATCGATCTCTTCCTGTGTCAGCTCTTTGCGCTTATCATCCTTTGGCATCCTAGTCCCTCCCTGTTCTGGTCACGGCAGTCTGGCCGCTGTTTCTTACTCTGCGGCGCGCTGGCTCTGGATCTCGTACAGGATGATGCCAGCCGCCACCGAGACATTGAAGCTGTCCACACCGGTGCCCTGAGCGGCCATATCCAGCCGCACCACACCATCGCAGAGCTTTTTCACCAGCTGGGATACACCACTGCCCTCGCTGCCCAGCACCAGTGCGATGGGGCCGGTCAGGTTGTTCTTGCGCAGGGGCACACCGTCCATATCGGCACAGTAGACGAACACCCCCTGATCCTTCAGGCGGCGGATGGTCTCGCCGATGTTGGCCACGCGGGCCACAGGCAGGCGCTCGGCCGCACCGGCACTGGACTTGATAACGGTGGGGGTCACGGACGCGCCGCCCCGCTTGGGGATGACGATGCCGTGGGCTCCGCACAGCAGAGCAGAGCGCATCACCGCGCCCAGATTATGGGGGTCCTCGATGCCGTCACTCAGCACCAGGAAAGGGGGCTCCCCCTTCTCTCTGGCAACGTTCAGCAGGTCCTCCACGGTCACATATTCGATCTCGCTGGCAAAGGCGGCCACGCCCTGGTGGCTCTCGGTGCCGGTCATCAGGCGCAGCTTGTTGGGATGCACCCGCTTGACCGTGGCCCCGGCCTCCTTGGCCATGGCGGTATAGTAAGCTGCCACAGCGGGGGCCATGCCCTCCGCGATCAGCACGGTATCCACGCCGGAACCGCTCTTGAGCAGCTCGGTCACGGGGTTTTTGCCGTAGACCAGGCTCTCATTCCTGGGCTGCTCCTCCGTGCTGCTGCGGCGGGGGCGGCGCGGCATTTTCTGTTCGTCCATTGATGTGTTCTCCTTCCATTCTATGGCAAGGCGGGCCGTTTGAGCCGCGCCATGGTTTCGTTCTGTTTCAGTTTTACTATATTTTGACACTGATACATTCTAAAGTATAGCATACCCCGGCATTCTTCGCAATGTTTGCCGAAGGCAAAAGTTTTCCACATTCAGCAGGCTATACAATCGGTAATTCGGCTCAAATTTTTCCACATGTTGAAAACCCGGTGGAAAATGTTCAAAAATCAAGTTTGTACGCCCACTTTCCAGGTGGAATTCCACAGTTTCCACCGAGTTTTCAACCTCCCGGGGTCGACACGCAAACTTTCCGCCGTACTTTTTGTAAAATTCAAGTCGGAATTATGACAATTTTTTGAAGGGAGATCCAGTGGTTTTTGCCAGAATCTCCAACATCAAAATGCCCAATGTGAATTTGTGTTGAAAACGCCGCGGGAACCGCCTTGATTTTATCCTGTAATTGGGGTATACTACCCTTAGGTTCGTTAAAGGATGCGCAATCTTGTATCCAAAACGGCTTTTTCACCCCAAAATGATTTTGCGGAGGTAATGAATAATGTTGGTAAATGCAACCGAAATGCTGATCAAGGCACGCGATGGCCACTACGGTGTGCCCCAGTTCAACATCAACAATCTGGAGTGGACCAAGGCAGTCCTGACCGCCTGCGAGGAAATGAAGAGCCCCG
>OOCX01001758.1_pt1 | contig 12685 bp, 3 predicted proteins | sample 1671231 | NCBI WGS metagenome assembly OOCX01 (sample SAMN06348135, study PRJEB24527) | human gut metagenome | biome: human gut; feature: ankylosing spondylitis patient; material: feces | host: Homo sapiens | place: China | collected 2015-10 | reverse complement strand
TTGGAACAGCTTGCCCCATGGAGCGAGACTGCGAAAACGAACTGTCAAAACTAAACTGGAGTAAAACGCTTGCATCTATCATTTTGGTGCAAGCGTAATTCATGAGTAATGTAGCAATATTTTGCGCTTACCATTAATCGCAAATGGAGCACTTTGAATAAAAAAACGTTAAAAATTTTTCATCCTTTGTGCATTATATTTTTAAGTTTAATAGCGTATAATATCACACTTGATGAGAAAGATTATCAGCGAAAAATATTGAAGATATCAAATTTTGATATTTTTTTTGATATAAACTAAGACCTCGCAGGGTTTAGATTAGAGGGATAACGATGCAACTGAAAAATTCGACAGATTACGCAATTAGAATTGTATGTTACTTAGCGGCACAGGAACGGATGGTATCTACATCAGAATTGTCACGGAAGCTAAATGTTTCCGCTAATTATGTTCCTAAAATAGCAAAAAAACTGAAAGATGCAAAAATAGTCAATGCCTGTGAAGGTATAAATGGTGGCTATATGCTGGCAAAACAACCGGAGAACATTTCTTTAATGGATATTATATCGTGTGTAGAGGAAACAATGGCAATTAATCGTTGTTTGGAAGAAGATCGTTTTTGTCCCAGAAATTTAGAAGATACCTGCAAGATACATAAAATATTGTTGAGTTTGCAGAATACATACAATAATAAATTAGAGAGCGTAAAGGTTTCAGACGTTATCCGTCCTGGAGAAGATGAATATTTTGGACGATTTTATGTTGTATTAAAACTGAACTTGAAAGAAAAAAGCTACGAGTGTGTATATTCACATATCCGTGAAGTGTACGAGAAAGTAAGAAAAACAGAAAGCTATGAAGAGTTCATAAGCCAATATGTAGAAAGATATGTGTATGATTCCGACAAAAAAATGGTTCATGACTTCTTATCAAGTGAAGGATTAGAAGAAAGACTAGTTGATGGATGTATGGAAAAAGATCTTCCGTATCGCAGAATTACTGGAAAAGATAAGAATGCATATGTTTGGATGGAAGCAAAAAAATATATAGATGCAAATGAGAATACTGCAATTATTACCTTACATAATGAGAAGATTGTCCAGAACACAGTTATAAGGATGGAACAGGAACTCGTAAAGAAAGAACAGGATATGGCAAAGCAGTATTGGGATATGGTATCACTTTTAACTACTGTATTGAATCATAATCAGTTAGTTGAATCAGGGTATCAAGACGATATCAGCTTCTATACGAAACAGGTATATCTTCAATTGCAGAAGAATTATCCGGAATATGGAATTACGGATGAAGAAATTGCTTCAGTAGCCCATTTGGCACCGATTCATGATATTGGAAAGATAAAAGTACCAATTGAAATTTTGAATAAAAATGGAAAGTTGACAGATGAAGAAATGAATGTAGTAAAACAACATCCATTAGTAGGTGCAGCGATGACCCAGAGATTCCCAGAGGGGATAACAACGGAAAAGCTGAACAAATATAGCTATGAAATATGCAGACATCACCATGAAAGATATGATGGAACAGGATATCCAGACGGTTTAAAAGAGAATGCGATTCCGATGTGTGCACAGGTCGTTGGGATTGTGGATGCTTACGATGCATTGATCAATGATCGTCCATACAAAAGAAAATATGAACCAGAAGAGGCGATACGGATGATTTCAAATGGTGAATGCGGAGCGTTTTCTAAAAAACTGATCCAGTGCTTGACGGCGGCAGCAAAGCAGCCAGAGTGGTTAAAAGTAACAAAAAGTCAAGCATGACAGAAGATTTGAGGCGATTTTATGAACAAGAAATTGAGTGTTTTAAGACGAATTACAGCAGTTGTTCTGTGTGTTACATTATTATCTTCGCAAGTCGTAGTTGCGAATGCTGAAGATTCAGAAAGAATGAATGTGCAGACCAATAGTGAAATTACAGATATATCGGAACAGGATGGTTTCAGCAGTGATACATCTGAAATATCTGATATCACGGAAAGTGATATTCCTGATTCTTTTGAAGGAGAATCAGAGCCAAATACAGATATTAGTTCTGAAGTAACAGAGGAATTTGGTAATTCTGAAGATCAAGGATTTACAGATGGAGAAGAAACAATTATCGAGGATGAAAACACCTCAGATACTTTGGAAGAAGCAAATCCAGATTATGAAGATGGAAAAATATGTATCTACAATTACCAGCAACTTCTGCAAATCGGTACAGGAACACAGATGTTTTCCGGAGACAAAGATGGAAATGTTGGTGAAGGGGATAAGGTTCTTGCAGATGGTGCAGAACTTACCTATGCATCAGACGCTTCCTATTGTTTGATGAATGATATTCCAATAGATAATGAAAATGTCTGGAACTTCCCATCAGATTTTACAGGTAGCATCACTTCATCATCAGAGCGCACGGGCAACACAGTATATGATTCAGTGACTGATACGATTTATGTGTATAACCGATACCAGCTTGAATTGATGAAAGGGGAATCTTCAGACAGCGAACCTGTAATGAGCGAGGATTATATTGCTGAAAAAGTTGGAATGGGACAGGTTTTTACACTGGAAGATGGTTCCTATCTTACTTACAGCAAAACACATAATTATGTGCTTGCTTCTTCATTTACAACAGAAACACCGGAGCTTCTTGCAAATAAGGCTGGGACAGAGGAGACAACTCAGGATATTACTAGCGCATATCCGTCCGACTATGAAGGAAGAAATTATTTCGGTCAGGTGGTAAAAAAGATTGGTGATAAAAATTATATTCTGATTGGAAATGAAACACAGCTTCGGGCAATCGGAACAGATACGGATGTGACAGAGCCAATCTGGCGAGTGTATGAAACAAGAGAGAAAAAGCCGGGAATACTTGGGGGCGCACTGAGTGGATATACAGCCTGGAAACCAGCAGCTGATACACAGACATACAAAACAGAACTGTATTATCCGGGTGATGCGGATATTGTAAAGTTTAATGATACATATAATTGGTCTGGAAAAGAATTGTATGGAAATAAAAAAGGTGACCATAAGCTGGGAGAAACAGAATATCTGGATAATTCATCCTTGGATATAGCTGGCACAACAGCTACAAAGCGTTATGTATATGTGAGCAGTACTATTCAGGAGTCAGCCGATATGACGGTAACTGCGACAGACAGTACTGCCAGTGCTTCCGAAGCGGCATCTGTTGAAGCAGGTGCAACTGTAAAAGACAGAGATTTGATTGATATGACTCCGGTAGAAAGTGAGGAAGTAGCTGAGTCAGAAAGTGATGATATAGATGCTTTTACAAGTGATGGTGACGAAAGTGATTTTACTGATGATACAACTCCGGAAAGTATAACGGTTGACGAGAATAAAACTTACATCCTTACCTATGATACATCCAAAAGTAGCAATACCAATATTGCAGGATCTGGATATAAATACAGTAAGGATGCGAATTATATTATCTTTCGTGATATTGATCTTTCCAAAGAAGGGACTAATTCTAATGGGAAAGATGATAACTGGACTCCTATAAAGAACTTCCAGGGAAATATGGAAGGCCGCAAGGGAATGACAGAAGGTGCTAATGTCAAAATCAGTAATGTAAAGATGGTACAGGACACAGCAATTAATCAGAGTGCTTATTCAAATGGAAGTAGCTCGGACACGGAATATGGTGTTGGATTTTTCAGAAGTTTATCGACCCCATATGACAGTTCATTACAGATTTCATCAAAACAGGTTGTCGTAAAAAATCTTACCTTATCAGGAGTTTCTGTATCAACGACAACGAATTCTATTAAAAAAGATTTTAGTTTGCTTGGTGTAGTGTTGACCAGAGTTTTAAAAATCCTGGGATTATCAAGTGGGTTGGAAAAGGATCCAAAATCTTTTTCAACAGGAGCTTTTGCCGGTGTTGTAAAAGGAAACGTACAAATATCAGACTGTCATGTAGAAGGATTATCAGGAGTGTCTAATGCAAACAGCTGGACAGGTGGTTTTGTCGGGTACATTTCAGGTATTACAAAATATGAAGCCCTTTCAGGAGTGCTTAAAGGAGTAACGGACGCACTTAGTACTTTATTAAACTTGATTCCAGTATTAGGTCTTGGGGATCTGATTACAACGCTTTTGAATGGAGGCGTTCTAAGTGTTGGAAACCTGATTCCAATTGGCTATGTGAATCCGGTGTTCAGCAATTGTTCAGTATCTGGCAATGATACGATATCTGGGCAGAATTATACAGGTGGATTTGCTGGTGAAACAATAGGTGCTGTAATGACTGGATGTTCAGTTAATGGTACTGAGAGTGTTAATGGTACAGATTACTCAGGAGGATTTATTGGTCGTGCTTCCAATGCAGTTGTTGCAGGTGCACTGGATCATCTGGGAATCCAAATAGCTGATTTCCCGGTCAATACAGTAATGCTTGGATGTAGCATTAATGGCAGTGCAAATGTATCTGCGACAGGAAGCTCTGGTAAGGAAAGTGGTTATGCAGGTGGATTTATAGGAGAAATGCGTAACAGTTATGCCGTGAACTGCAGTATTTCTTCTCTTGGTACAGTGTCCGGAAAAGATTATACCGGAGGATTTGCCGGCTTAGCAACCCTTGGTGCTGTTACATCTATTGATGAAAATAAAGGTCTTCTTGATCTTGTGAAAAAACTTCTTACAGGTTTGTTGAACGGTAATATTACGGATATGGATATTTTGAACCTGGTGGGACTTCGCCCTTCTGTTATAAGCGGATGTACCATTGACGGAAGTACGATATCCTTAGATGCCAGTGGCAAATATGCCGGCGGACTTGTAGGATATGCCGGAGCTGTTCAGGTTTCTAATACTTCAGAACTTGCAGATGGTTCAAAATCAACTACAAAAGCTTTGAATCGTATGCTTGCAAAAAACAGTATTTCTTACAGTTTTAATGAGCATTCTAATAGTATTACTGCATCAGAAAGCATGTCTGTTTCAGCAACAGAGAATGCTGGAGGAATCTTAGGTTACGCTAAAATGACCAGTGTCAGTGATGTCCTTGGCGGAACAGTTACAGCAGCAGACTACATGCGTTTTGAATGTAAAGATTGTTCCGTAAACGGAGGCTCTTTGGGACTTACAGTTACTGCGTCAAATCAGGAGAATGGTCGTGCCGGAGGTGCTATCGGTTATGGAACAGGTGGAGAAGTAAGGAAAACATCCGTCACAAATCTGAATTCTGTAACGGCTGGAAAGTGTGCAGGAGGATTTGCCGGATATTTCGGAAGTGGTACTCTTGCTAATGTTGGTGGTATTAAACTTCTTGGATTACCGCTTTTGAAAATTGACAGCCTTCTTTCTGTAGGGCAGATGATTGAGACGTTTACAGTTGACAGCACTGTTTCAGGTGTTTCGTCAGGATATAGTGTGTCTACTGGCAATGAGAAAGGTTATAGTGGTGGCTTTATTGGAGAATGCATTAGTGGACGAGCAAGGGACACTAAGATCAGCAACCTGAAAACTGTTACTGCATCTGCAACATCAGGAAAAGCCGGAGGCTTTGCAGGTTTTGCTAAAGCCGGAGATGCATTAAGTGCTGGAGATTCCACTACATCAAAACTGACAGGAATTGAATTAGAGAATCTGCTTGGAGTTGTCAGTGCCCTGAGACCGGAGTTCAATAATACTTCTATTGCCTATGTTTCGAATGGTTCTGACCCTCAGGTATCCGCTGATATGGCGGGCGGCTTTGTGGGAGACGGACAGGCAGTAGATATCAACTATGGAAACAACAATTCCGGATTCAAAGCAGACACGAATAGTGAGGATGGAACAACCGAAGGTGAGGCTGGTGCGATTGCAACAACAAATATTACCGGACTCTCTTATATAAAGGGAACCAGCTATGCCGGTGGTTTTGCAGGAAGGCTGATGCCTGGTGATGTGGCACAGACAGGTTCTATTAAGTTACTGGGCCTCTTAAATGTAAATCAGCTTCTCAGTGTTATGGATGTGGCTTATCCGAGAATTTCCGACTCTTCTATTGAGGGAGACAGCTTAGTTGTAACAGCATCCGGAAAAAATGATGATGTGGCTCTTGGAGATGCCGGGGGTTATATCGGTAATGGAAAAGCAGTCATGGTTAAGAATTCTGATGTGACCAATGTAAAAGAAGTCACAGCACCATATCATGCCGGTGGCTATATCGGAATTATGCGCTCCGGAAGTGCAGCGGAGGCAGGAGATGCCACAGGAGATTTTTTGAATAGTGTCCTTGGTAAGATCCTGAGTCTGAAAGAGCTGGCAAGTGTCCTTCAGGCGGCATCCAGCAAAATTACGAATTGCAAAGTTGCTGGTACCGCAGATGGTTTGACAGTTACGGCTGACAGCGGATTTGAAAACGCAGAAGGCTATGCAGGTGGCTTCGTTGGAGAGATGCAGAGCGGTCATGTAGATAATTCATCAAATGCTGTTGACGCTGGAAAAGGAACGGCAGTAGAAAATCTTCTGAAAGTAGAAGGTCTTCGTTATGCCGGAGGCTTCGGAGGTCTGGTAAAAGCCGGAGCGGTTGCAGAGATTGGATCTAAATCATCAATTCTTACAAAACTGGTTGATCTGACAGGATTACTATCCCTGGTCAATGCTTTTGTTCCGGTGATCAGTAATGCCAGTGTTAATTCTGTAGAAAAAGGGTTTACCGTTACCGTTACAGGTACTCTTGAAAAAGACAGCACCAACGATGCGGATGCTGGAAGTGCCGGAGGCTTTATCGGATGCGGAACTGGTGTACAGATCAGCAATTCCGATGTAAATAAATTGCAGCATACAGGTGTCAGTGAGCCAAAGAATCTGCAGCAGGAAGATGGTAGCAGTTATTACGGAAGCGACAGTGCATATGCGGTAAGTGGTTATCGTTATGCCGGCGGCTATATTGGGAAAGCTTCTATGGGAAGTACGGCGGCTATCGGAGGTGCAAGCGTTCTGGATCATGTACTTTCTGCTACAAATCTGTTATCAGCATTGACCGTAGTTGCATCTATCATAGACAGTTCAGATGTTTACGGAGCAACAGGTGGATTTAATGTTCTTGCAACAGCCGGAGACGGTAATACCGGAAAAGCCGGTGGATATGCAGGAGAACTTCTTGGAGTTCAGATTCAGAATAGTAATTCTTATAATTTTGCACATATCATAGGGCGTGAAAGTGCCGGTGGATATGTTGGAACCATGGAGCCGGGAAGTGCTGAAGATGTGGTAAAGGGATTAAAAGTTCTTGGAGGTCTGATAAAGGCAGATAATCTTCTTGGAGTTTTACAGTCCTTTGTTCCAGTGATCAAAAACAGCGAAACAACAAGTATCCCATGTGGAGGTGCTGTGAGGGCTCAGGCTGAGAGTGATGATGGCATTTACCGTGGACTTGCCGGAGGATATGCAGGTTACAACTACGGTGGTCAGATTTGGGGAAATAATACGGATAAGTGGAAAGGCTCTGAATACACAGGAACCGTAAGGGAATGTGCAGCCTATCGTATCCGATCTGTATATGGAACAGAATATGCTGGAGGCTATACCGGACTGATGCGGTGTGCGAATGTTGCAGATACAGGAAGTCTGAAGGTTTTATTTGGTCTTATCAAACTAGATAATCCGCTGACGCTTCTTCAGGCAGTGTATCCGACAGAAAAGAATACAGCTGTTTATGGACCGCTTCGTGGACTGGATACGGATACCTGGAACAAATGGGTTGGTGCTGTCGGTTCTTATGGAAGTTACGGTAATAAATTACAGGCACTTGGTGAAGTCAATGATCAAGAGCAGTTAAATGAGATCATTTCTCAGTATGCATATGGATACGCAGTCACAGCAGGAAGGAGCATTCTGGCAAGTAAAGCAACACAGGGCGGTTCTGCTGGAGGTTATGTTGGACGGATGGAAGGCGGTACCATAACAAATGGAACTGCAACAGATCTTCAGTTGGCAGAGGCTTATAGAAGCAGTGGTGGATTTGCTGGTGAGATGCTCACAGGTTCTGTGGCAAACACAGGTGGAGTTTCACTGGAAGACCTTAAGATTATAGGTGCAGACAGCCTGGCAGCATTAAAAACCTTTGTGCCAGTCGTGAAACAGTCCCATGTGGAAGGATATCGTTCCGGTGCAAGGATCAAAGCAACCGGTATTGCAGACAAAGATCCGGCAGGATTTGCCGGAGGCTATGTGGGAAGAATGATCGGCGGCCAAATCTGGGGAGATGAAACTTCCTCCTGCAGTATCACAAATTTAAGGCGTGTAGATGGAACTTCTTATGTAGGCGGTTTTGCCGGAAAAGTAGATCCGGGTAGTGTGGCCGCTGTTGATACAGCTACAAAGCAGGGACTTTTAAACCAGCTGCTGAATGTGCTTATGGTAAATGCTCCGGCAGAGCTGATCAAGGTTTTGAATGCGACTGTCTCCACTATTCGTTGTGCATCTGTTTCAGCCTGGGATGACTGGGGCGTGATCGTAAATGGAACCTATCAAAATGGAAGCAATACAGGGTATGCAAAAGCAGCTGGAGGATTCGCAGGAAGTCTTTGTGGAGCAGTTCTTGGCGAGAAGGATAAACCGGAAAGCGGAATCCGTGCAGACAAGATTCGCTCTGTAGTAGCCGGTGAATATGCCGGAGGATGCTTCGGTATTGCGGATGTTTCCGGTGCTGCAAATATTAGTGCCAATGGTGAGACCTCTGTCTTACAGTATCTTTTAAAGCTTGGAAAAACCGATGTGCTGGATGCATTCCGAAGCTATGTATATTACGGAAAGATCACCGGCAGCCCAGATGCAGGGCTTGGCGTCAGTGCTAACACAGCGACAAAATCCGGCCAGAATAATGAAGTAACATATAGCGGAACGGCGGGAGGTTTTGGCGGTTCACTGTTAAATGGCTCTGTCAAAAACAGCAGCGTAACAGGATTAAATTATGTAACTGGTCTGAACAGCGTCGGCGGTTTTGTAGGTTACTCCGGAAAAAGCGGAGTTGTGAAAATGGAAAAACTGGATGTGCTGGGAGATAATGCAGGACAGCTTCTTGGCGGTGCCCTCGGTGTTCTGGATATTTTTGGCTCCCATATTGATGACAGCAGTGTGGCAGGCATACCTGGTGGTTATACCGTTCAGAGTAAAGGTGGAGAGGAACAGATCGCAGGAGGATTTATCGGCTACGCAAGTCTTTCCAGAATGGCAGGCTGTAATGCCGGAGATGCCCAAAATCAGGAAAACAGCCTGAAACTGGTAGAATCCGGTGGAACAGCCGGAGGCTTTGCCGGAAGAACAAGCTTTGCCTATCTTGCGGATGTAAAACTGGATTCCACGGTGTTGGATGCGTTGCTCGTAGTTCTGGATAATCTTGTAAAGGCGTTGTATCTGGATAAAATTCAGGACTCCAACCTGTTGCACATCAATCTTGGAATTGTGAAGGTCGATGCGCTGTACGATGGAAATCTCATCCATGTGAATCTGCTGGGACTTGATATTTCCGTTGGCTTGTCCAAAAAGTCACCAGACAACGGCCAGCAGACAGATTTTGCGATCATAAAGATTGGAGATTCCTCTATTAAGCTTCCGTGTGACAGTAATGGAATTTCAAAAGATGATGATACAAAATCAAATATCAGTGTCAACCTGATCAAGGCAAACAGGACAAAAATCACAGACAGTAATGTGTATGGAATCAGCATTGGATACAATGTCTACGCAGGCGGAGCCGGAAATGATGCAGACGGTACGGCAACAGATGGACGAAGCGGAGGCTTTGTTGGTTACAACGACGAAGGTCTTCTTCGGAATAATGACATGTATTACTGCGATGTGGTCCGTGGAACATCCAAGCTGGTGGGACCATTCAGCGGAAATAGTAAACTGGACTCCGTATATGAGTTTAATACAAAAGCAGGTGTAGAAGGTGAGGATAACATTTACCGAATCTACCGAAAACCGACGATTACGGTCAATGAGATCAAAAAGAATTCAGCTGTCCTGACAGATACGTTCAGCCAGGAAAATGGATGGAGCATCTTTTCTGTAAAACATGTAGTGCAGGTAGATACATATGACACCTTGCAGAATGCGGTCATGGCAACAAAAGATTCTTCCGAAACGGCAGATCTGAATGCTTATGTATCAGATGCGAAAGCGGTTCTGATGTCAGATGCCAAAACTACAGTAAATACAGGGGACAGCACATCACCGGAACCATCTGACACACAGGATCCATGTGATGAATTTGTAAATCTGACCATTAATAAGGTCTGGAAAGATTTCCGAAATATGGATGGTATCAGGCCGGATTCCATTACAGTCACGATTTCCAGAAGCTGGACAGACGCAGATGGAGCGGAACAAACAGAAGTTGTGCCAGGATATGAAAACTATGTGGTAAAAGGCGATATCTCAAAATCCACATGGCAGGAGATTATTAAGTCAGAAAAACCCGACAAGCTGCTCCCAGCCTATACAAAAGATACTGACGGAACTTTGCATTATTACAAATATTCTGTTACGGAAACGGAAATAAAAGGATATACAACTACAATCGAAACTTCTAAAGATGGTTTTACTTTCACGATTACCAACCGGCATTTTGCACTGCTTCCGGATACCGGTGGCGAGGGCATTATGATGTTTATCATAGCAGGTGGTCTGTTGTTAGCGTTTCTGCTTTATACCGGACGCAGAAAGAAACGGAAACAGACGATGTAGGAAAGGGGGAGTAAAGTCATGAGAGAGAGATGGCTGCATAGGGAACTTCCACCGTAAAGGCTGAAAGAATCCCAGGCGAACCAATAAAAAATCAAAAGAAAGTGAGAAGAGGAACATGAAGAAATTAGTATCAAGATTTATGGCAGTTCTGATGGCAATGACCATGATACTGTCCATGAGCATGACTGCATTTGCAGCAGAAGCTCCAAAAGGAACCCTGACAGTCAACAATACAGTGGCAGGAAAGACTCTGGATCTGTATCAGATTTTTACAGCAACAAAAAGCGGCGAGAATGTAGCATATACACTGAACAGTGCATATGAAGGATTCTTTAAAACAAAAACAGTGAATGGTTTAGCTTTATCTGATTTATCTGGCGAAGCTTTAAGTGAAGCGGCATATAACTATGTTAAAGATCAGGTCGGAACAGATGGAAGTAATGGCGCAGCGTTTGCAAAAGATATCATGGGATGGATTCTTGGAAATACCGAAACTGTAAAGTCTACTCATACAACTGCACCTACAACCGATAGTTCTACAGTAATTAATAACCTGGATTATGGATACTATGTAGTGTATCCATTAGGTGCAACAGATACATCTAAAGAACCTGGAGATACGACAGTAAAATCCGTAGCATCTTTAGTCAATGTTACAGACACTACAGTTACAATTAACATGAAGAGCAATTACCCGACAGTAGTAAAAAAAGTAAATAACAAAAATGCAGATGATGTCAACATCGGTGATACAGTGACTTACACACTGACATCTAAAGTACCGGATATGACTGGTTATACTTCTTATGTATTTAACTTCAAGGATACATTATCCACAGGTCTTACTTTAAAAAAAATTACTTCTGTGACAGTTGGAGAAACTACAATTACTAAAGTAGATGAAGGACAGGAAGCAAACAATACTTATACATTAACACATGTTGGACAGAATATCACAATTACAATGAACAATTTCCTTGCTTCTAATAAAGACAAAGTAGGTCAGACAATCACAGTAACTTATACGGCAACCTTAAATGAAAATGCAGTAACTGGTTTTGATGCAAACAAGAACTCTGCTACCGTTGAGTACAGTAATAAACCGGGAACAACTAATAAAGGTGAATCCGAACCAAGCATCGTAGATGTACATACTTTCAATTTCACAATCTTCAAATATTATTTAAATGGTGCGGATAAGACTGGACTTGCGAAGGCAGAATTCGAGCTTTACAAAGCAAATGGTGAAGTAGCTGGAGACAAGGTTAACATTAAAAAAGTAACTGATGGTGTTGGATACCGTGTGGCAACACCTGAGGAAGCTGCAACAGAAGGTTTCAAACCCGATGTAATCGTATCTGGTACCGACGGTAGAGTTCTTGTAAAAGGTCTTGATGCCGGAACTTACTACTTAAGAGAGACAAAAGCTCCGGACGGATACAACAAGCTTCTCAGCGATATCAAGGTTGAGATCAAACCAGTATATGATGAAACAACTGGCAAACTGACAAGCTATTCAGTTGATTACACATACAATGGAACTACAACAACAGGTACAGAAATTAAAGATACAACAACTTCTCCAGAAGTACCTGTAGAAAACAAAACAGGTGCACAGCTTCCATCTACTGGTAGCAAGGGTGCCCTTATGGTAACACTGGCTGGTATCGTTCTTTTCGGTGTATTAACAGCAAGCAAAGCTTTTGGTAAAAAGAAAGCAAAAAACTAAGACATTCTGAAGTTTAAGAATGGATAAAAAGACAGTTCATCTTCCCGGTATTGTACCGGGAGGATGTCTGCTTTTTCTGAAATGTTCAGTGTAAACTGAGTATTTCAGAAGAAACAGACGAAAAGGTGAAGGATATTATGAAGAAAGTAGTGAAAATACTAAGAGGAATCGGATATCTACTGGCATTTTCTTTAATCCTGTATCCGGTGGTGAGCAATTATATCAATCAGATGAACAG
>OOCX01001750.1_pt1 | contig 12740 bp, 9 predicted proteins | sample 1671231 | NCBI WGS metagenome assembly OOCX01 (sample SAMN06348135, study PRJEB24527) | human gut metagenome | biome: human gut; feature: ankylosing spondylitis patient; material: feces | host: Homo sapiens | place: China | collected 2015-10 | reverse complement strand
CCCAGGTCGTCGCCCAGGTTGGTGATGCCGGTAAAATGCATGATGCAATGCAGGTCGCTATCCTCCAGACCGGCCATAACGGACTGCATATAGGGATAGAACGCCTCCGCACCGTCGGGGATGACGTAAAGGATCGGCACGGAGTCGTAGTGTTCGCGCAGGGCGCCGTAAAGCTCGCGGAAAGCCTTGCCGAAGGCGGCCTCGGAGGGTGTAATGCCCGTGCTGCAATCGTTCGTGCCCAGTTTTATCACCACGATGTCGGGCTTGTAGCCCCGGAAATCCCACCGCGGCGAGTCGGTCATGTCGAATGTCCGCAGGATGCGCTGGCGCATAGTCAGGTCGGAGGTTTCCTTTTCATCGGCCCAGTTACGGACGATCCCCTGCCCCGAATGGGCCGTGAGCACGTAATCGGCATCGAAACAGCGCGCCACGATGCAGCCCCATGCCAGGTCGCAGTTCTCGGTCTCGGGGGTGAAAGGCTCCGAGACGGTTTTCCCCTCGGTACCGTAGCCGCACGTGTGCGAGTCGCCGATGAACTCGATCAGCCGCGACGGGGCGGGCGGCAGGTCGAGCAGGGCACCGTCGGCCTCGATGCCGTAGAGCGTCGTGCGCCCCTGCTCGGCTTCGGTGCGTTTCTGCACCGTCACGGTATGCGGCCCCCGCGCAAGCCCTTCGGCGAGGGGCACGCACGACGAGGCTCCCTCGACGGTCGCCTTGCCGTACAGGCGCCCGTCGACGAATACGTTGTAGTAGTTACGCCCGGTATCCGCAGCACGCATCGCACAGCGACTGCCGTCGAAACGGAACGTGAAATGACAGCCGCTCCAGTCGAACGACAGGCTGCCGTCGCCGTTTTCGGCGGCGCGGCCGGTAAAGCGGATCTTGTCCGAACGGGCTTCATAGAAGCGCATGTCGCCGCCGACCATGCAGGCCCCCGACGCCGCGCACAATGCCAGCGCGAAAAACAGACGTTTCATCCGGGCAGCTTATTTGACGTAGGGCCTGATCTTCTCGATCCACACGGCATAACCCGCCGCCTTGAGGTGGATGCCGTCGAACGTGTACTCTTCGGGCAGTTCCCCGTTGCGCTGCATAGCGCTCCAGATGTCGATGAAGGTCAGCCCGCGGCGTTCGGCCATGGCACGCAGCAGTGCGTTGAACTCGGCGAAACGGGCATTCTTGCCCTTCATGAAGGCTTCGTTATGCGCCTCGTTGAGCGGCAGCAGGCTCTGGATATAGACCCTCGTGCGGGGTGTCCCCCGGGCGATGATGTCAAGCAGGCGTTCGTATTGCTGCAGGAGTTTCTCGTTCGAAATCTTCGAGAAAAGCAGGTCGTTGGCGCCGCCCATGATGAAGATGGCCTTCGGTCGTCCGTCGACGATCGGCTGCACGCGGTTGATCATGCCCGATATGCAGTCGCCGCCGATGCCGCGGTTGAGCACGCGTTTCCCCTGGAAATACTCCGCCCAGAAACCGCGCTCGGTAAGGCTGTTGCCCAGCATCACGATATTTTGCCCGGTGACCGGCACCAGCTCCTCGACATTGCGTTTGGAGAAATAATAGTCGTTGTTGAAGGTCAGCGTATCGCGCTGCGCCTGTGCGGCTGCGGTCGTCGCGACGGCAGCGGCCAGCAGCAGGAGGATGAGTTTCTTCATGGTTCGTTATTTTATCAGGTTTCCTTCGAAATCGACGTCGCGGTCGAACGGATGCAGCGCTTCGTCCGTCATCCGCGCCGCTTCGCGCCGCGTCAGGGGCTCCGTACCGTCGGCAGCGACGGCAGCACCGGCCTTGCGGAGCATGGCGGCAGCCGACGACGCCGTAAGCGGCGCGGGGTCGTCGGACACTTCGACCTGCGGCGCATAGTCGTGCAGGCCGCGGCTGAACTCACCGACGGAGATCCCGCGCTCGGGATAGAACCACGTGCGGTTCGCCCACTGGAACGGCTCGCCCGTCATACGCAGGATGCCCGTCGCTGCGATGCGCTGCAACATCGCGAAGTCGGGGTCGCCGGGTTTCACGTCGTACAACGGCGCGATATACGCATCCTGCGCCAGCAGGGCGGCCTGCAACCTGCGCACCGGAACTTCGCGGGGCGTACACCCTTCCCGGGCGGCGATGGCCGCCAACGTCCCTGCCGCCTGTCCCGTGAGCAGGACTACCGGCTGCAGGCGTGTCGAACCGTTGATAAGGTTCGAAACCGATATGGCCTTGTCCGAAACCACCAGGTTGTCCGTCCCGGCAGGGATCATCACCCCCATCGGCACCGAAAACGACGGCACGGGCGGGAAGGGTATCTTCCCGATCTGAGGACAGCAATCGTGATGGTGGTCGACGGGATAGTCGCCGACCGAAATGCCCGTACGGTAAAGTGCCGACGGGCGGCCGTAACGATCCGCCACGTCATCGAGCGTCATGCGGATCACCCCGTCCAGGCGCCGCCCCTCGCGGTGGTAAGGCAGGTATGCCAATCCGTCCGCGGTGCCGAACTCGTCATCGGCGATCCCCAGGTGGCTGAAACCCAGTTCGTGCTGGATATAGTAGATGAACCGCAGGGTCTTCTCGCGGGCGGGGCGCAGCGCGGCGTCACGCCGGGCATAGGGCACCTCGACGATATTCATGTAGACGTCGTTGCCGTTGACCGGCCAGTTGAGCATGTATTTGCCATTGGGCAGGCGGCCGTAGTTGAGCATCGCCTCCGCCGAAATCGGCTGCCCCGCAGCGGTCTGGCAGGCCGCAGCGAACTCCGCAGGGTCGTACCCTTCGGGGCGGGGGATGGTCTTGTCGGCACCCTTGCCGTAATCCTTGAGGATGGCGACGAAAGTCAGGTCTTGCACGATGTCGTTCGCCTCGGCAGGCGCCAGCGCCTCGCCCGTGTCGGCACGGGCGTCCATCCCGATGCGGTAGGGCGTGCCGCTCATGGGCAGCGCATCGCCCAGGTCGGTGGCATCGACCGTAATGCGTGCCGAGACCTCGAGCCTGTCGCCCCCGCCATGCGAGAAACGGGCGCCCGTCACGCTGTTGCCGCGCTTGTATACCTTATCGAGCACATACCCGTGCAGGACTTCGAGCCGCGGCTCGGTCGCAGCCATCGCCCTGAAGATGCTGTCCGCCACGTGGGGCTCGAAGAGCGTGTTGCTCACCCAGCCCGTGGCAAGCGCTTCGGCCCCGCCGTAATGGGCGCGCAAAGCCTCGCGAAATTCGTTCCACAGCCCCGAGGGCAGGTGGTGGTTACCGTCGGCAGCCGGGACACCCTGCGCCGAGAACATCCCCCCGAGCATGGGCGTGGGTTCGACGATCAGCGTGGCCGCCCCCTGACGCGCCGCGGCGATGGCCGCCGAAGTGCCCGAAGTCGTGCCGCCGATAACCAGCACGTCGACCGTGCGGCGTATCGTTTTGGCTTGTGCGGGACGTACGTGCGCGATTGCGAGGGACAACACCGCCGAAAGTAAAAATCCTATACGTGTCATGCTTGTTTCGTTTCTTTTAAATATCACGGCACCGTTTGAGGCCGGCAAGTCGTTTATCAGGCATCGGGGACGGCCGCCTATTTGCATTGCTCGAGGATCTGCCAGATCTGGTAAAGTCCGCGCGGAACATGGAAACACCCCTTCCACTTGCCGCCCTTGAGCGGGAGGAGTACCTCCCCGCGGCGGTTGAGGTAACCGAACCATTCGGGATATTTCGGATCTTTGAAGTGCGTCCACATGTAATCGTGCAGTTTCTGGAACCACGCGAGGCACTCCTTGTTGCCCGTCAACTGGTAAGCCTTGATCATCGTGATCGCGGATTCGATATGCACCCACCACAGTTTCTGATCCCATTCGAGCTGCTGCTGCGGACGCCCGAGACGATCCATGAAATAGAATATGCCGCCGTATTGCTTGTCCCAGCCGTATTCGATGGTCGAAAGCGCGATCTTCACGGCTTTGTCGATCAGTTCGGGACGACCGAGCCGCTTGCCCAAGTCCATGATGAACCACATCGCCTCGAGCGAATGCCCCGGGTTGACCGAGCGTCCCTCGAAGGAGTCGACCAGCGAATTGTCCTCCGCCGAGACATTCTCGACGATAAGCCCGAGGTCTTTCTGGTAAAAGACCTCCATCACCTCGTGCAGGCATGTTTCGATCGTTTCGTCGATGAGTTGCTTGTCGATGAGCTGCTCGATTTCGAGCGACAGGTTGCACAGGATCATCGGCAGCGCGAAATCCTTGATCGGACGCGTCCCCGGATGTGCCTTGCACCACTTGCCCTTGGGGTTCGAACGCTTCTCGAGCACCCGGTCGAAAGTTTTTTTGGCGATGGCGGCATACCCAGTGTCGCCCGAGGCGATGGCCAGCTGCGCGAAGGCCATCGTGGCGAACGTATACGAGAAAATGTTGTAGGGGTCGACCAGCGGCCGGCCGTCGCGCGTGAGCGAGAAATACCAGTTGTAATTGCCGTCATGGCCGTATTTCTTCAGGAACTCCGCCCCCTGCAAAGCACACTCAAGCCACTCGGGGCGTTTCGCCACCTTGTTATAGAGCATCGAGAAAAGCCACACCTCGCGGCCTTGCAGCCAGATGAACTTGTCGGTGTCGTAGACGCTGCCGTCGCGTTCGAGGCAGGTGAAATACCCCCCGTATTGTTTATCCTGGGAGTGTTCGAGCCAAAACGGCAGGACGCTGTCCAGCAGCTCCGACTTATACTCGCCGGCCAGTTTCTGAAAATCCATAATGTCGGTTGTTAAATTGATGTCCCGGAGGTGATCCAGACGACGGAGGTCTCCGGCCTGAATGCGCACAGCACCGGATTCATTATTCGTGTTATTCATTTTTTTGCCAGTATTTCTCTATTTCTTCAAGCGAGCGCCCCGTGGTTTCGGGAACGGCACGCCAGATAATCAACATATAGGGGACGCACATCGCCGCGAAGAGGAAGAACGTGCCGGCGGGCGTAAGGTTTTCGAGCATCCAGGGCGTCAGCTGCCCGATGAGGTAGGTGCCCACCCACAGCGCAAGCCCGGCGATCGACATCGCCAGCCCGCGCACTCGGGTGGGGTACATCTCCGAGAGCAGCACCCACACCACGGCACAGATAGAAACGGCGCAGCAGAAAATATAGGCCAGGAAGAACACCAGCAGGAATACGCTGGGCAATCCCAGCGCCGCGCCGCACATAAAATAGAACCCGATGCAGAGCAGCGAAACGATCATGCCCGACACACCCCAGTAGACCAGTTGTTTGCGTCCCACGCGGTCGATGATAGCAAGCGCCAGCACCGAGGTCAGCATGTTGACCACACCCACGAGCACCTGCGAGAAGAGCGAATCGCCGCTCGACAGCCCTGCATTTTCGAAGATCGTCGGGCCGTAGTACAGCACGGCGTTCACGCCCATGAACTGCCCCAGGATGGCGATGAAAACGCCTATGACGACCGCCTTGCGGATACCCGGTTCGAACAGCACGCGCCATTCGGACTTCGACGAAGCGGAGGCCGTGCCGTGTACGGCAACGATCTCCTCGTCGGCGGCTTCCGACGAACGGTAGATACGCTGCAACACGGCATGCGCACGCACGTCGCGGCCGCGCAGCACTAGCCAGCGGGGGCTTTCGGGAATGAAGAATATAACGGTGAAGAAGAGCAACGCAGGCAGCGTTTCGGCACCGAACATGCCGCGCCACAACTCCGTAACCCATATCTTCTGCATCCACGGGGAGGCGTAGACGGCCGTTTCGGCCGATTTGAGTATCTGGAAGTTCACGAGGTAGGCCGCCAGGAACCCGACCGTGATGGCCAGCTGGTAAAGCGACACGAGTGTCCCGCGCCAGCGCGCCACGGCGACCTCGGAAATATACATCGGTGAAACGATCGACACCACGCCGATGCCCACACCGCCCACGATGCGGTAAACGACCAGCTGGATGAAGTCGGCACTGACGGCACAGCCGACGGCCGAAACGGTGAACAGCACGGCCGACAGCAACATCGTCAGCTTGCGCCCGAAACGGTCGCTCAGCACACCGGCCACGGCCACGCCGCCGATCGAACCGACGAGCGCACACCCGACGAACCATCCCTGCTGCATGGCGTCCAGCGAGAACTGCGAAGCCACACCGGATATCGTACCCGAAATGACCGCCGTGTCATACCCGAACAAAATCCCGCCTATGGCGGCTACCAGTGACAGGAATGCCACATAAGTATTCGTCTGTGATTTCATCGGCTAACGGATGTTAAAGTATTCCTTGTAACGGTCGAAGAGATGTCCCGCCTGCAGGTATGCCGACTGGGGGCTCATGAAATGCGAAAATTCGAACGTGATGGCCTTATCGTAGCCCGCACGCATGGCGGCTTCGAGCTTCATGCGCAGCTTGTCAAACTTGATGGGCAGGAATTTGATGGGCATGTCGCGGTCGAACGACTCGGCGTTGGTCCAGCATTGCATGCCGTACTTGTCGGCCAAGCGTTTGTTGACCGCAAAGAACGCATCCAGCTCGTCGTAGTCGATATGCCCGTCCTGAAACGCACAGGCATCCACCACATCGTGAATCCCGTCGAATATCTCGTCCCATTCGCGTTCGTGCTGCTCGACGGAAACAGCCTGCTCCTTGGTCAGTTTGCTCCCGCTGGCCATCACGGCCTTCTTGCCGTCGATCCACGGCGAGATGAAGGTGGGCAGCCCGCCCGAAACCTCCTTGCACTGTTTGCCCAGGGCATGGAACGTCCCGATGGCACCCTTGGTGGCACGGCTGATCTCGCCACTCAGGTACCAGCCGCCGAAACTCTCGTATTTGCGGCCGTACATGTTCCACACCTCGTCGATTACATATTTGTTATGTTCGACCTCATGCGACATGTCGCCCGTGTCCCAGTATTCGCCCGAGTCGTAAAGCCCGAAGTAGAACTTCATGCCGTACTTGCCGGCCAGGCGCAGGAACAGGTCGAGTAGGTCGACCGACGGCATGTAACACCCTTTTTTGAGCAGGTAGGGCGAAGGGTAGGTGATGAACTTGCGGTAGCCCGAGCGAATCCCGATCACCGTGTCGATGCCGATCGACTTCATATGGCGAAAATCGGCGTCCCCCTTTGGGACGATCAGCCCGCCGTGCCCCGGAGCGGATGCGGCCAGAGCATCGTCCATCCCTTCTGCACCCAACTCCGAAGCTGCCTTGACCAGTCCGGGGACGGCGACAGCCGAAGCCGCCGTCACAGCTACTTTCTTAAGAAAATTCCTTCGACTCGAAGTTTTCATATCAGACGGGATTTTATAGTTTGCATAAAATAAAGTAAATTTTATCGTTTTTCTATGCAAATATAATAAATAAATTTACAATGAGACAATATTATAGTCTTTTTTATTCTAATCGACCAAAAAAAACATTTGTGACAGGTAATATCGGGCAATAACGGGTATAAAAAAAAGTCCGTAAGGCTACGGACTTCTCTTTATAGCTAATTTTTTTGGTTCCGGACTACATCAGCCCCAGCATCTTGCTACGGCTCAGCATACAGGCGCCCACGGCCCCGGCTTTTTCACCCAACTTACTGAGTTTTATGGTAGTATCCTTATTCACGAGTTGCAGTGAATATTTGTTGATGGCGCTCTTGAGCGGCAACATAATATAATCCTTGGCCACGGCCAGCGTCCCACCCAGCACGATGAGGTCGGGATTGAAGAGGTTGATGAGCCCGGCCATGGCCTTGCCGAGCGTATGCCCGACGGTTTCCATGACTTCGATGGCAAGCACGTCTTCCTGCCCCAGCGCTTCGAGAATATCCTCCAGCAGGATCTGCTCGCCGCGATTGTACTTGTCGGAAAGCATCGAAACACGTTTCTGCGCCAGCTTCTCCATGAATATACGGTGTACGGCCGAGCCCGAAGCGCCGGTTTCGAGGCAGCCGCGCTTGCCGCACCGGCATATCACCTCGTTGTCGAGCAGCGGGAAATGGCCGAACTCGCCCGAGAATCCCGACCGGCCATAGAACAGTTTGCGGTCAATGACCAGCCCGACGCCCAAACCCCAGCTGGCATTGACGAATATCATCGTATCCTCGTTGTTACCCACGCCACACATGTACTCCCCGTAGGTCATCGCCCGGGTATCGTTCTCGACATAGACCTTGCAGCCCAGGCGTTTCTCCAGCAGCATCGTGAGCGGCTCCTCCTCGACAAAGAAATAGCTGTAACTGTACCCGGTCTTGGAATTGACCCGCCCCGAGAGGTTGAAGCCGACCGAAAAAATCTTGGCACGGTCGATCTTGCTCTTGGCAATGAACCCGTTGACCACGTCGCACAACCGGTCGAGCGCCTGCACCGAATTTTCCATGACGAACGGCACGCAATCGCGCATGTCGACGACCTGCCCCTTGAAATTGATGATCGCCAGGGTGATGATGTCCTTCTTGATGTCGACACCGACGAAATAACCTGCATAAGGGTTCAATCCGTAGATGTTGGGCCGGCGCCCTCCGGCAGTGCCCTGTTTCCCGAAATCGTGCACGAAGCCCTCTTCGATCAGTTCGCTGACCAGTTTGGTGACCGTCGGCACCGACAGGTTCATTTCATGGCTCAGATCCGTGATACTGAAATCCCCTCCCATGATGTAGTGTCCGATCAACTGCAGTTTCAGCAGAGCGGTTTTATTGCCTTCTTCGGCTTGTCCCAAAAAAGAATCGACCATAATTCGCAATGATTATTTGGTTTGGTGCTGTACTCCTGCAAAGATAATAATTTTTACTTTAAACAAGCTTTTTTCTACGGTATTTGGCCGTCTGCAACAGGCAAAATAAATAAATACGGAGAAAGCTGGGGAAAATGCGAATTTTATTTCTTTCCCGCTGCCGCCTGCCGTCGCCACACCGGACAATTCCGTCCGGGCAAACGAAAACGGGGAAGCCGCAGGCACGATGCCTGCGGCTTCGGCGCGCTGCGAGGGGCCTCCCCGGCAGGGCGCTAGGCCGGCAACAGGATCGAAAAGCGGCTTCCCTTGCCGATCCCGCTTTCGACCGAGATCGTACCGCCGTGCGCCTCGACAAACTCCTTGGAGATGGCCAGCCCCAACCCGCTGCCCTGCACTTTGGTACCCGGCACGCGGAAATAACGCTCGAAAATGCTCTTATGGTAACGCGGGTCGATGCCCCGTCCGAAATCCTGCACGAAAATCTCGACCGCCTTTTCATGCTGCACGGCCCCGACGATGATGCGCGAATTCTCGGGGGAATGGTGGATGGCGTTGGAGAGGAGGTTGGTGATGACCCATGCGATCTTTTCGTTGTCGACGAACAGTTTCGAAATCTTCTCGGGATACTCCACCTCGACGAAGCAGCGGAAACGCTCGGCCAGCACCTGTGTCGCCTTGACCGCATAGTCGATCAGCTCGACAGGCTTCACGACCTTGGGCATGAGCCTGAGTTTCCCGGACTCGACCTGCGTCATGTTGAGCAATTCGCCCGTGATATTCAACAGGCGGTCGCTGCTCTCGCGGATGCTGCCCACGAGTTGTTTCTGTTCTTCGTTGAGCTGCCCGAGACGGTTGTCGCCGAGCAGTTGCAGGCTCATCAGGATCGACGAGATGGGAGTTTTCATCTCGTGCGAAACCGTCGAGATGAAATTGGTCTTGGCCGAGTCCAGCTCCTTGTACTTGGTGATGTTGTTCAGGACGATCAGGTTGCCGACGAACTGTTGCTCCCGGCTGCCGACCGGCATGATGTAGAGCGGCGTATCTTCCATCTGGAAATAGCTCTCCTTGTTGTCGGCATAGATCTTCAGCGGTTCCTGCCCGGCGTTTTTCTTCTCGCCGTAAAGCTCGCGCAGCAGGCGCCGGAGCAGGTCGTTGGCGAGCGCCACTTCGGTGGCATCGCGCCCGATGACGGTTTCGGGCAGGTTGAGCACCGACAGCGCCTCGCGGTTCATGAAGAGGATGGTCTTCCGGGGATCGAGTCCGATGATCGGTTCGTGGAGCGAATTGACGATCGCCTCGATCCGCGTCTTGGCCGTCATCAGGTCGTCGAGCGAACTGCGGCGGTACTCGTCGAGCTTGGCCGCCATGTTGTTGAACGACTCGGCGACGGATTCGAACTCGCGGTTGCCCGTAAAGTCGAGCCGCTGCCGGTAGTTGTGGTTGGCGATCTCCTTGATACCCCGCTTCAGGGTGTCGATCGGCCGGAGCACCGTCTGCGGAAACCAGATCAGGATGGCCCCTGCGCTCAGGACGCACAGTGCGGCCACGACGATCAGCCACCACATGACATAGTCGGCACGCTCCTCGACCTGCGAGCTCTTGGCCCGGATGGCCGCCATGTTCACCTCCATAATGCGGTAGAGGTCGGCACGCACGGTCTGTATCTCGGCCTCGGTGACGGGGTCGCTCAGGCTGGCGACATGCTGCTGCAAGGCCGCCGTAAGCTCCTTTTCGCTGACTTCGGTGATGTTCTGCTGCTGGAGCGCCAGGCTCTGGCGCAGGGCGTGCCGCGAGACGGAATCCTGGCCGATGTCGTTCAGCGAACGGAGCATGTCCCCGGCGTATTGCAGCGAATTATAGTTGTCGGCCAGGATGGTGCCCGTAGCGCGCGAAAGCTGGCGGACATAGCTGACCGACTGGATGCCGAGCAACAGGATCATGGCGAACAGCACGCCGATGCCCAGGGTAAGCCTCCCTTGTATCTTCATAGTCATGACATAATAAAAAGGTCGATGTTCATACGCGACAGGCGGCCGATCAGGCTACGCAGCACGATCGCGTTCTTCAGCAGCGAAAATAATGAAAATTCGGGCCGCCCGACGCAGACGATACTGATTTTTTGTTCCCGGCAGGTTTCGAGGATCGCCTCGACCGGACGGTTGGAATGCACCCGGCGGATTTCGCCGCCGAGCTCCGTGGCGAGGTTCAGGTTGTTGATCAGGTAACGCTGGTTGGCCAGCGGGATCCGGTCGGCGGCCTCGCGGTCGCCCTGCACGTAGAGCACGACGAACGAGGTGTTGATGTGCGTGGCCATGCGCGCCGTCTTGCGGATCACGCGGCGCGACCGCTTTTCCGAGGAGTCGATGACGGCCAGCAACCTGTCGTGGCGGCACTTGTCGCCTGCGGCGACCTCGTTCTCGACCTTCTTCTCCACGCGCAGCGCCACCTCCTTGAGCGCCAGTTCGCGCAGTTGGAGGATGTTCTCCTGCGTGAAGAAATTGTTGAGTGCCGCAGCGACCTTGTCGGGTTTATAGATTTTGCCTGCCTTCAGGCGGTCGATCAGTTCGTCGGCCGTGAGGTCGATGTTCACCACTTCGTCGGCCATGGCCAGCACGCTGTCCGGCACGCGCTCGTGCACCTCGACGCCCGTAATCTCCTGCACGGACTCGTTCAGCCCCTCGATATGCTGGATGTTGACCGCCGTGATGACGCTGATCCCCGCATCGAGCAGTTGCATCACGTCCTGCCAGCGCTTGGGATTGCCGCTGCCTTCGATATTGGTGTGCGCCAGTTCGTCCACGACCACGATCTCGGGATGCAGGTTCAGGATGGCCTGCGTGTCCATCTCCTCGAGTTCCTTGCCTTTGTAGAAGAGCCTGCGGCGCGGCACGAGGGGAAGCCCTGCGACGAGGGCTTCCGTTTCGGCACGGCCGTGCGTTTCGATATATCCGATGCAGACGTCCACGCCTGCGTCGAGCAACTGATGCGCTTCCTGCAACATGCAGTAGCTCTTACCCACCCCGGCACTCATGCCGATGTAGATTTTGAACTTGCCCCGGTGCGAGCGGCGGATCAGATCCAGGAACCGCTGAACACTGCCTTCCTTGTCCATAATCACATGCGGAACGATATTCCGCCCACGAAATTAACGTCCTCGGCCGCCGGGTTCCAGCTCAGCGAAGTGAAAAGTCCCAGTTGCAACGACCCCGCTACCGTCCAGCTCTTCGCTGCATTGACGAAGACGTTTTGCACATAGAAATCGCGGTCGATGCCGTAGGTACCGACGGCGTTCCACGGCACGACACCCACGCCGGCCTTCATATCTATGCCCTTCACGGCAAAAGGATAGGATGCCTCGATGTAGGTGGCATAGGCACGGTCGCCGGTGGCATCGACATCCGCGGCTCCGAACAGCACCGTGTTCCATGCCAGGGTCAGGGGCACTCGGGGCGAGATGCACCAGGCGATCCCGGCCTCGACACGGTGCGGGGAGTCGGCACCGAAACGGAAATAGTTACGACTGATTGTGCCCCGGTCACCGGCGCCGCCTTCCCAGTAAAGGTCGGCCAGCGAGAAAGTCACGGGGCCGAGGGCATAAGCCATCGTCAAGTCCATCTCCTTGTAGGAGGTCGCCGCAAAATCGACCGAACCCCAGGCGGCCACCGAAAAATTCCCGGCAGCCAGTGCCAGCGTGGGCTGAAGGCTCACGCCCGCTTCCCAGACACCGCGCCATACATAGCCGCTCACGAGGTCGGTGCCACCCGAAATTTCCACACCGCGCTGCCTATCCTGCGCACAGAGGTCGACGGTGAGCATTACCGCCATGGCGGTTAGCAGAATTACGATCCAGCGTTTCATATATTTATCCTTTTCAGTTTTCTTTTCCATATCCGTTTCATGTAGTTTCCATTAGTTTTCCGGGGATACATCCTCCCCGCACCCGCCGGCCTGCCGGACACCGGCCGAGGCCGTGACGTTCGGTTGCAGGGTTTCCAGCGCGATATTCAGGCGCAGGACGTTGACCTTCGCCGTGCCGAAAAGCCCCACCCACGGTTTTTGCGTCAGCGAGTCGACCAGCC
>OOCX01001741.1_pt1 | contig 12788 bp, 14 predicted proteins | sample 1671231 | NCBI WGS metagenome assembly OOCX01 (sample SAMN06348135, study PRJEB24527) | human gut metagenome | biome: human gut; feature: ankylosing spondylitis patient; material: feces | host: Homo sapiens | place: China | collected 2015-10 | reverse complement strand
GGCCGCCGCGCCACCCTGACCGAGCAGGCGGGCCCCATCGCCGGCAGCGCCACCTGCCTGTTTGACTGCATGAAGCGTGCGGTGCAGGAGATGGGCGTGCCGCTGGAAAGCGCCGTCCGCGCCGCCACCCTCAACCCCGCCCGCAGCATCGGTGTCGATGCCGACTATGGTAGCCTGGAAGCAGGCCGCTGGGGCAACGTGGTACTGGTGGACGACCAGCTGAACATCCAGACAGTGGTGCGCCACGGCCAGATTCTGTAACCGCTGTAAAAGCCGCAAAAAATAAACCGGGACGTTTTGCCGCGTCCCGGTTTTCTTTTTGCGCACCGTATGCTACAATGGGCGCAACAAGCAAGAAGGAGTGTGCCCCTATGAAGAAAATTGCGATTTTGGGCTGCGGCCAGCTGGGCAGCATCGTGGCCGATGCCATTGCCAGCGGCCTGCTGCCGGATTATACCCTCTGTGCAGCGATGAGCCGCAAGCTGCCGGACGCCGAGGCCCTGTGCGCCAAAGCGGGCGGCGCGGCCTGCGTCACCTTGGACGAGGTGCTGGCCCAGAAACCGGATTACGTGGTGGAGACCGCTGCCGTGCAGGTGGCCAAAGAAAGCTGCCTGCCGGTGCTGGAAGCCGGGCTGGGCTTTATCCCCATCAGCATCGGCGCTTTTGCGGATGCCGATTTTTACGCCAAGGCCTGCGCCGCGGCCAAGGCCCACGGCGGGCGCATCTACCTGCCCCACGGCGCAGTGGGCGGCTTTGATGTGCTGCACACGGTGGCCCTGATGGCCAAGGCGAAGAACCAGCCCATCACCGCCGAGATCCACACCCACAAAGGCCCGGCGTCGCTGAAAAACACGCCGCTGTTCACCGAAGAGCTGATGACCACGCCAGAAAAGACGGTGCTGGCAGGCACCGCTGCCGAGGCCATCCAGGTATTGCCCACGAAGGTGAATGTGGCGGTCGCCGCCGCCTTGGCCAGCATCGGCCCCGACGCCATGGGTGCAAAAATTACCAGCGTGGAAGGCTTTGCCGGTGACGACCACTGCATCACCATGGAGACCGACGGCCTGAAAGTGACCTCCGACATCTACAGCCGCACCGCCGAGATCGCCGGCTGGAGCATCGTCTCCCTTCTGCAAAACCTCGCCAGCCCTGTGGTGCTGTTTTGACCTACTTTCTTTTGGAAAGAAAGTAGGCAAAGAAACTTTCCATATAACACAACACAAAAGGGCGATGCCGGAGAACTGCATCGCCCTTTTGTAATGTCGTATTGAGGATAAACCGTAGAGCATTTTGGCCCGTTCTACCACCTCATATCGAGGTGTCCGCCGCAGGGCGGCGGAACACCGAAAGCGCAAGCCAAAAATTATTTCTCGCGGCGTTTCATCAAATATTCATCCATTTCTTCGGCAACCTGCTTGGAGTATTTAACAGCTTCCACAACGGTCCGGGCACCCAGCACCACATCACCGCTGGCAAAAATCCCCTCACGGGTGGTGTGGCCGTGCTCGTCGGTGGCAAGCAGACCGTGGCTGCTCATCTCCAGGCCGGTGGTGGTGCTGACGATACGGTTCTGCGCGCCCTGGCTGATGGCAATGATGACGCTGGAGCAGGGGAAGAACTGCTCCTCGCTGGTGGAGATAATGTTGCCTTCCTCGTCCATCTCCACTTTCTTGTAGTAAACGCCGTCGTCGGTAATGCGGGTGGGGCGCATGCCGTAGTAGAACTCCACGCCGTCGGCCTTGGCGTAGTCCACCTCACGCACGCTGGCGGCGGTCTGGCAGCGGCGGGCTTCGTTTACAACATGGATCGCCATTTCTTTTTCTCCTTCTTATCTCTTCCTATTTCCTCGCACATAAAAATCGACATTCCAGCGCGGGCTGTGCTATAATTTTGGTAAATAGACCGTTAGGGGGTGCCCGTTATGGCAAAGGCCGCGGTGCTGCTGCCCCGGCAGAAAATACAGCAAATGGCAGCAGGCTTGATTGCACAGTATCCGAATCTATCACCTTTCTGGTATCGAGTATACCCATACCGACGCAGCTTGTCAACGCGCGATAAGGTTACAAAATGATGGCTGCGAGCTGATTTAGGCCCGCGGCCTGCAGGCGGCGCTGGTGTAGTCCGCACCCGGGCTGAAACGCTGGGCCGCTGAAAAGAGGGAACCGCTATGAACGCCGATTCATCAAGGGCGTCGTCGTCCCGATCCTGACCATTGTGGATGAGGACGAGAAAATCGATGAAGAAAAACAGCGTTCCCAAGTGGATTACGTCATCGTGGGCGGCGTCACCGGCATCCTGGCCTTTGGCTCCAACGGCGAGTTCTACATGCTGGAGGAGGATGAGATGGAGCACGGCCTGCGCATCATAGTGGACCGGACCGCCGGGCGTGTGCCGGTCTACTTCGGCATCGGGGTCATCAACGCCAAAAAGTGCTGCCGCCTGGCCAAAATGGCCGTGGCAAACGGCACGGCGGCGGTCAGCGTGCTGCAGCCCATGTTCTTAAAGCCGACCCACGATGAGCTGTTTCTCCACTTTAAAACCATTGCCGGGAGTATTCCCGATACACCGGTATTGCTGTATAATAATCCCGGACGGGTCGGCTACACGCTGACTACCCCGGCGGGTGCCGCCCGGGACGGGTTTGTGCGTACCATGACCGCCGCCGGACTTTTATAAAAAGGAGTCTTTGCCATGAATACCACCCTGCGTGCCCAAGCTGAAACGATTGTAACTGCCAGCATTCACGCCGTGCTGCCGAATGAAGCGGTGCGCCGCGCATTGCAGGGCTTTGCCCCGGCGGGGCGGGTGTTTTTGGCAGCCGCGGGCAAGGCCGCCTGGCAGATGGCCCATGCCGCCGTAGAAGTGCTGGGCCGGCCGGACGGCGGCGTGGTCATTACCAAATACGGCCACTTGAAAGGCGAGATTCCCGGCGTGACCTGCTATGAAGCCGCCCACCCGGTGCCCGACGAAGCAGGCTTTGCCGCTACCGAAAAGGCGCTGGCGCTGGTGCATGGGCTGACCGCACAGGATGCTGTGCTGTTTTTGCTCTCCGGCGGCGGCAGTGCCCTATTGGAAAAGCCGCTGATCCCTGGCGCGGAATTGCAGGACATCACGTCCCAGCTGCTGGCCAGCGGCGCGGACATCGTGGAGATGAACACCATCCGCAAGCGTCTGTCCGGTGTCAAGGGCGGGCGGTTCGCGCAGGCTTGCGCCCCGGCACAGGTGTTCAGTATCGTCCTCAGCGACATTCTGGGCGACCCGCTGGATATGATCGCCAGCGGCCCGGCGGTGCCGGACACCTCCACCTGCGGGCAGGCGATCGCCATTGCTGAGAAATACCACCTGCGCCTGCCGACCGCGGCACAGGAGCTGCTGCGGCAGGAGACCCCCAAGGCTCTGACCAACGTGACCACCCGCATCACCGGCAGTGTGCGGGAGCTGTGCACGGCAGCCGCTGCGGCCTGCCGTGCGCTGGGGTATGAGCCGGTGCTTCTCACTGACCGGCTCTGCTGCGAGGCGCGGGAGGCGGGCAGCTTCCTTGGTTCGGTGGTCCGCACCCATGCGGGCGGAGGCCGGAAGCTGGCTTACATTGCAGGCGGCGAGACCGTGGTGCACCTGACCGGCAAGGGCTTGGGCGGGCGCAACCAGGAGCTAGCCCTTGCGGCGGCTCCTGCGCTGGCCGGGCTGAAACACTGCTGTGTGTTCTCGGTGGGCAGCGACGGCACCGACGGCCCCACCGATGCCGCTGGCGGCTATGTGGACGGCGAGACGGAAGCCGCCCTTCGCGCAGCCGGGCGGGACGTGTACCGCACCCTCGCCGACAACGACGCCTACCATGCTTTGCAGGCGGTGGGCGGGCTCATCCGCACGGGCGCTACCGGCACGAACGTCAACGACGTGGCCGTGGCGCTGGTGGAGTGAACACCGGGGTCACGCCTGGTTCCGCAGGGGCAGCTCCGGCAGAAGCGCCCGGTCTTTCGGCTTGCAGAGGATGTGATACTGCACCATCGTCTGAAAAAATAATCCGCACACCGTAAAAGAATAGAGACTTGATTCGCCGTTTCAGCTACGAAACGGCGAATTTTTTGTGAGAGAAAATACCCCCGGCACAAACAGAGCTCTGGGGTTGCCCTGTCTATGTCGGGGGGATTTCAGGCGGCTTTTGTCATTTCTGTTTGCGTTTTCTGCCGGAGACCAGCAGGCCGATGAGCAAAAGCAGCAGCAGCGGCACGGCCAGCAGCGGCGCAATGAGGATGGGCTCAATGCGGGTGGCGTCAGCCGAAACGCGGATGCGCTTGAGGTTCTCCAGGGCGGTGACACGGTGACCGCGCACCAGCAGCCGGTGGGTGTTGATGCCGTAGGGGGTGCAGGTCATCAGGGTGACGTAGTCCTTGCCGTCCACCACCTTCAGCTCGTCCACCTCGGTGGGCAGCACGATGGAGATCTTGTCCACCTCGTAGGTCAGCTCCCGGTCCAGCACGGTGATGGTGAAGGTGTCGCCCACCTCCAGTCGGTCCAGATGGGTGAACAGCTTGGCGCTGGGCAGGCCGCGGTGTGCCGAGATCACGGCGTGGGTGCTCTCGCCGCCCACCGGCAGGCTGGTGCCTTCCAGATGGCCTGCGGCCACCTGCAGCACGGCGTCGCTGGTGCCGTGATAGATGGGCAGCTCCACCCCGATGCGGGGAATGGTGATGTAGCCCATAATGCCGGTGCCGGTCACGTCCAGCGTGGTGCTGTAGGTGGAAAAGCGGTCGGCGTGGTACAGGGCATCCGGGTCGGCGGCGATCTTTTGATTAAAGACGTCGGCGGCATCAAAATAGGCCGTGTAGTCGGCGTCGGACAGGCCGTCCACCTGTTGGGCGTAGCTGTTGACAACCCTGGTCTGGTTGCGCTGGTTGATGTAATCGCTGATGGTAGGGTAGAGCATCACCGCAAGGCCCACAAAGAAAATGAGGACGAGCAGGATGGTGCCGGAGTGCTTTTTCATGGCAAGGCCCTCTGTGCTGTGAAAAAGGAGCGGAGGCGAGTTGGTCGCCCCCGCTCCGGGTGTTTTCAGGGATGGTTGCTTAGTTCTTGTGCTCCATGCGCTTCTTGGTGACCAGCAGCACGACTGCTGCCACCATCAGGCCGCCGCCGATGACATAGAACAGGGTAGTGCCCATGCCACCGGTGCTGGGCAGCACGGTGCCGGCGTTGTTCTCAACGACTACACCGCCATTGCCCTCGGCCCAGGTGGTGGCACCAGTCTCCAGAGTGGCGTTCTGAGAACCCTCGCTGAGCTTGACTTCCTGACGCTCGGTGAGCTTGTTGTAGCCATCAGGAGCAAGGGTCTCATCCAGCCAGTAGTTGACCTTGTCCAGGCCGGAGATGTGGACCTTGCCGTTGACTACGATGGTATCGGTAACATTCTCGCCGTTCTCGGTGTCCAGAGCCACACGGTAACTGCCGTCCGCATTTTTCACAAACCGAAGGGCTGTATCGCTGGTTTTGGTTTCGTACAGCTTGAACTTAGCACCGTTCAGCAGGGTGTGGGTGCCGTCCTCGTTTGCCGTGCCGTCCACCTTCACCAGGTCGAACTCGTGGGTGTAAGTGGTGGTCTCCTTGTTGACGGTCTGCTTGTTGCCGTAGTGCAGGGTTGCGCTGTTCTTGTTGCCAGCAACAACGGCGTCCTTGTTCAGGGTAGCGGTGTAGGTCACAACGATCGTCTCATCGACCTTGCCTGCAACATAGCTGTCGTTGAAGGCGAGGGTGAAGGTGGGGTCGCCTTCCTTTTGCTTGAGAGTCAGTTTGGCATTGTTGTCGTTGAGAGCCACGCCATCGACCTGGATGCTGCCAGAACTAAAGCTCAGGCCAGCATCCATGGTATCGGTGACCACATAATTCTGAGCACCGGCTTTTACATGGATGGTGATCTTGAACTCCACGGTATCACCGATCTTGGCGTCGTTGGTGGTATCCCAGGCATCACCGTTCTTGACCTCTTTCTCGATGGTGGGCTGGCCGTTCTTCTCCGTGATGGTGACATTGGGCTTGGTGGTATTCAGGCCGCACAGAGCACCCAGAGAGCTGTCCACCAGATAGTAGCCCAGGTCCAGGTTGGGGAAGATAACATCGCTTCCGGTGCTGGTCTGAGACTCAGCAGCAGCGGAAACCTTGTTTTCGGTAGCCCACTTCAGGGCCAGCTTGGCAAATTCTGCTTTGTCAGAATCCTGGCTCTTTGCGGCATTCCAAGTGGGGTGGCCGTTGGTCAGGTCGATGTAGTCCTTGCCGGCACCCGTCTTGAAGAAATTCTCCCAAGCCGATTCTACGGTGTAGGAATAGGTCTTGCTTTCAGCGTTGTAGCTGTCCAGCTTGAACATGCGGTAGATGGTGTAGGTCTCACCACTTACAGTGCCGTCGATGGTGATGGAACCTTTGGGGGCATTGGTCTCTGCAAAAGCAGGCACGGCCATAGCCAGCACCAAGGCTGCTGCCAGCAGGGCAGCAAACAGTTTTTTGAACGTCTTTTTCATGAGGGGATGATTCGCTCCTTTCCAGATGGGGGGAATTTATGCACACAACATTGCTTCGGAGGCGGGACACATTCGCCCGCTCCGCAGGCACAAATCAGAATACCGCAAAGCGGTTCAGCGGCCAGATGCGCAGGAACACCCGCCCCACGACCTGGCTTTTTTCCACGCAGCCGATCACGCTGCTGCGGCTGTCGATGGACACCGAGCGGTGGTCGCCCAGCACAAAATACCGGTTCTCCGGCACCTGATAGGGGAACCGGATGTCACATTCGCCCAGTGCCAGCTCGTCCACATAAGGCTCGTCCAGCACAGTGCCGTTCACGGTCACATGGCCGTCCTCGTCCATGGAGATCACGTCACCGGGCTGGCCGATCACACGCTTGAGCAGGAGCTTGTTCTGCCAATAAAAGCCGCACAGGTCGCCGGTTTTCATGCTGTCGGACTTGACCAGCAGCAGAATGTCCCGGTCCTCCAGCGTGGGGTTCATGCTGTCGCCGGACACCTGCAGCACCGGCAGGAACAGGGTGGCCAGCAGCACGGCCACAGCGGCCACCACCACCAGCGCATAAATGGTGCTGCGCAGTACCTGTCCGTACCGGCGGCGGTAGGCCAGACGGTCGCGCTCGGCCTTTACCTCCTCTGTGGAGGGGATGGCCGTAAATTTGATCTCGGTTGATTTCATTTTGCCTTGCCTTCTTCCGGCAGGATATCGGTGTCACAGCGGCTGCGCAGCAGCTCACAGGTGCTCTGCTCAAAAGCAGCCCGCCGTGCCGCGATCTCCTGTTCCGTTTTGGCCCGCAAGGCGGCACAGTCGGCCTCTGTCTGGGCACGCTTGTGTTCTGCTGCCTCGGTCAGGGCGTCACATTCCCGCTTGGTCTGTGCCTTCAGCTGTTCCGCCTCGGCCCGGGCCTGTGCCAGGATCTGGTCTGCTTCGGCCTTTGCCTGCGCCTGCAGGGCGTCCCGGTCGACCGACCGCACCGAAGCCAGATAGTCATCGGCGGCTGCCTGCGCAGCCTCAAACACATGGTTCAGTTCCAGAGCGGCCTGTGCAATGGACCCGGCACTGTCCAGATGGATCTGCCGCTGTTCCAGTTTGGCGGTCAGATCTGCATTTTCGGCTTTGAGCTGATCTTCGCTCTGCTTGAGCGCAAAGATGATCTCGACCAGTTCAGTGCGGCGCATATGCCGCAGTTCACGGTCTGCCATAACGGCACCTCCGTATCAAAAGCGTTGCAGGGCCGGTACGGGCCCTGCTGCGCGAAAAAGCGATTTTCGTACAGAAATTCGTCAAAACTCCGAACATCCATACATACAGCATTCTACCAGACGAAATGCAACAAAACCATAACAAAAATGGCGTTGCAGTGGGTTTTCAAAAAATATTTTTTGAAAATCGCGCACAAAATCCTCAGGCTGCGCAAAAAGAGCACCCTGCGCGGAAAACAGGGTGCTCTTTTTACGGCAGAATGTTTACTTCTTGATGAAACCGCCCAGCAGATTGTTCAGCTCAACGACGGACTTGTAGATCACATTGATGTTGTTGATAATGGAACTTGCACCGGAGAAGATGCGGGCCAGCTGGTTAAAGACCTGACCAACGTTCAGGAATGCCTTGTAAGCGTCGCTGTCGGCAATGGTGGCACCGCCGTCCAGATAGGTCATCTCGTTTTCGTCGATCACGGCATAGCAGGCGGGCAGTTTCATTTCGGTCATCATAATGGGAATTCCTTTCTTTCGTAAAATCAGCGCATGTTTTTCCAAAATGTAAAAATCAGACGGCGGCCACGACCACCAGCGTGACCAGAATGCCGGCCACCAGCAGGGTGCCCAGATGTTTCTGCAGGGCAGGACCGCCGGTCACGGGCAGGGTAGGGGTCGTGGGCCTGGCGGAGCTGGACTTTGCGGTCCACTGGGCATAAATGGTGGTGTCACCGGTGAACACGGTAGCGGTGGTGATCCGGCTGCCGCCCACCGGCTCGGTGTACCAGCCGTTGAAGGTGTAGCCGTCCATCGTGGGAGACTCCGGCAGGGTGGTCAGTTTGCCGTCCAGATTGGTGGTGACCACCACGGTGGAGCTCACACCGCCGCAGGCGTCCAGACCGATGGTATAAAAGGCGTCCTCTTTATTTCCTGCGGAAAAGGCGGCAGGCACTGCCGCACACAGCAGGCTGAGCAAGACCAGACAGAGTGTCAATGCTCGGAAGATTTTTTTCATAAAATTCCTCACTTTCCCGGGAGTAACCGTGCCCCGCAGCGCTTGCGGTGCCTGCCCGGCGGGGGCGGCATTCCGGCACGGCCTTGAATGGCTGCGCACCCACAGCGTACCACAACCGCAACAGTTTGGCAAGGTTTTTCAGCGAATCCCCAAAAATTTTTCAGGAAAGAAGATCTGCCTCCGCGCGGAAGAAAACATGCCGGTGCCTCTTGTGAAAATCCGGAAAATATGATATACTGTTTTGCACGATGCGCCATCGCCAAGCGGTAAGGCAGGGGACTTTGACTCCCCCATCGTAGGTTCGACTCCTGCTGGCGCAACCAAACGCCCCGGAAGCTGGAAGGCTTCCGGGGCGTTTTTTGCTTATTCGAGATCCGGTCAGCGGCGGTGGATCTTCCGGGTGGGGCGGCGGTGGTTCCAGCGGTTGAGCAGCAGCCACAGCCCGTAGATGGCGGCGCTGAGCACGCTCAGCACGATGACCACCTTCAGGTACAGACTGCCCAGAAATTCGCGGATCTTGGCCACGGTGAGCAGCAGGGCGTTCTGGTCCACATCCTGCCCGGCGATCAGGTTCACCACGCCGATGGTCTCGCCTGCCAGCTTCAGCTCCACGGTGCCCACCACGTCGCCCTGCCGGATGGGCGCACAGACGTAGTCCGGCAGGTGGAAATACTTCTGGGTCACGCTGCCGTCGCCGGTGGAGGGCAGCAGGGTCATCATGCTGTCGGCCGGATACAGCTGCAGGGTGTCGGTGTCGGCGGAATACTTCACCGGGATCTCGGCCAGCGCCAGGTCGGTGTCCAGTGCGGCCTGGATGGAAAAGGTGTCGAACACCCAGTCGATCAGCCGCACCGTCTCATACAGGGCCGGGCGGCGGTTGGCGTAGCCGAAGGTGTCGCAGGTGTCGAGGCTTTGCATCACACAGAAGATATAGGTGGCACCGTCCTGATTGGCCCAGGAAACGTAACTCTGGTTTCCGCTGTCCTTCTTGTAGGCGGTCACGTCGCACATGCCGCCCTGCATGGCGCTGCGGTAGTAATTGCCGCCGCTGCTTTTGCTCAGGGCTGCATTCTGGCTGACCAGCACCGACGGAGACCGGTGCTTCTCCTTGGCCGGCATGGTAAAGGTGGGCACGCCGGAGATCTCCACAAAGGCGTCAAAGCTCATCAGGTAGCGCAGGATCAGGTACATGTCCACAGCGCATGTCACGTTGCCGCTGTCGATGCCGCAGGCGTCCGTCCAGGTGCTGTTCGTGGTGCCGATGCGCTGAGACAGGGCGTTCATCTGGCTCACCCAGCCGTCCAGATCCCCGCCCGACAGGGTATAGGCAAGGCCCATGGCAGCTTCGTTGGCGTTGCGGGTGACCATGGCGTACAGTGCTTCGCGGTAAGTGAAAGTCTCGTTGGAGCGCATGTCGGCGTTGCTGGTGTTGTGCACATAGTCCGAGATGGCAAACGGCATCTGGAAGGTGTTGTCCAGCTGGTCGGCATAGTTGGTCAGCACCAGCGCAATGGTCATATACTTGGTCAGGCCACCGGCGGACACCTGTTTGGTGCTGTCCTTTTCGTAGACGATGATGTTGGTGTCGGTGTTCACGATGTAGGCGCTCTGGGCCTGCACCTGATAGACGGGGGAGGGGTCGAACATGGCACCCGCCGGCAGCACCAGGCAGCTGAGCAGGAGTGCAAACGACAGGATCAGTGCAAAAATACGTTTCATGTGGACAATTCCTTCAAAAAGCGATAAACTATACGAAGCAATGCGCACCGGCAGCGGTACGCAGAAAACACAAATGGAACAGCAGACGCTGTATACTTTATAATAACAGGTTTGCCGGGACGTGACAAGGGCTTTGCGGCTTTTGGCTGCGGTTTTGCACGCTCCGGCACAGGAGGACGGGAATGGTATATCTGACAGGCGACACCCACGGCGATCTGGACCGGTTCCGGCACGGGCGGCTGCGCTGGCTGGGCAAACGGGACATCGTGGTGGTGCTGGGCGATTTCGGCTTTGTGTGGGACGGCAGCACAGAAGAACAGAAAAAGCTGGACTGGCTGCGAAAGCGGCCGTATACCCTGCTGTTTCTGGACGGTTCCCACGAAAATTACGACCTGCTGGCCCAATATCCGGAAACAGAGCGGTTCGGCGGCCGGGTGCAGAGCCTGGGCGGCAATGTCTACCATGTGTGCCGCGGCAGCGTGCTGGAGCTGGAGGGCAAAAAGTACCTGTGCTTCGGCGGGGCCGAAAGCCCGGACCGGGAGGAACGGGAGCCGGGCGTGAACTGGTGGAAGCAGGAAATGCCCTCTGACGAAGAATACGCGGCCTGTGAGCAGAACCTGGAAGCCTGTGGCTATCAGGTGGATTATGTGCTCACCCACGACGCGCCAAGCAGATTCCTGGATTTTACGGTGCTGGCCAGCGGCGAGACCAACCAGCTGCACCAGTTCCTGGACAAAATTCTGTTGAAGCTGACCTATGAAAAATGGTTCTTCGGCTGTTATCACCGGGATGTGCAGCTGTCCACCAAGAGTCGCTGCGTGTTCTGCGACGTGATCCCCATGGGGGACCGGCACGCAAAGCGGCTGTTTCGCCGATAGGAGGTATAAAATGCAGGTCACAGTAAAACTTGCCACCCGGGAGGGCGCTGCCCATATCAGCGGCATTCTGGCGGGCTTTACCCTGCTGGCAAAGCGCGGGGAACTGACTTTGCGGGTGTTGGACGCGCGGCAGGGCAGCCCCATTGCCCGGGAGGCGCTGCTGGAAACTGAAATTGACGGCCGCACGGTGGTGTTTGATCTGATGGACGGCTACTTCTACAACGACCCGGCGGCGGTGCAGGCGCTGTTCAGCCGGGCAGATGTGGTGTTCAAGCGCTCCTTTTCGGCTGAGAAGAACCGGCAGTTCCCAGGAGATATCTCCGCAAAGCTGCGGCCGCTGGGTCTGAACTACTACGTTACCTGTCCGGGTTCGCCGTTGGATGCGGAGCGCAGCGCAAAGAGCCGCCTGAAGCAGTGGGCACTTTCCACCCGCTGCTATCCGCAGGACTTTGAAGCCCGGCTGACCCGGGTGCGCAAAAAGCCGCGCATCCTCTTTCTCACCCGTCTGTGGGACCCAGAGGAGCCGGCGGTGCAGCAATATCCGGACTTACAGGCAGAGTGGCGGCAGGTGAACGCAGACCGCATCGAGCTGCTGCACCGGCTGAAAAGCGCCTTCCCGGCGCAGTTCACCGGCGGCGTGTCCGACAACACCTGTGCCCGGCGGCAGTGCCCGGAACTGATCGTGCCGGACATGCTGACCGGCAAGCGCGCCTACCTGCACCGGATGCAGCACACCGAGATCTGTGTGGCTTCTACCGGACTGCACGGCTCTACCGGTTGGAAACTGGCCGAGTATGTGGCGGCGGGACGTGCTATCGTTACCGAGCCGCTGCGGTACACCTTGCCGGGCGGCTTTGAAGAAGGGAAAAACTATAAAACGTATACGTCCCCGGCACAATGTGAGGAGCAGCTGCGGCAGCTGCTGGCAGACCCGGCGGCGATCTTAGCCATGGCGCAGCACAATGCGGACTACTATCAGATGTGGCTGCGGCCGGAACAGCAGGTGCGGCAGGCTTTGCGGCAGCTGGAAACAGGGGAGTTGTAAGGGGGGAAAACGGGGTATGGAGGAACAAAAACGGCATAGCGGCTTTGAGACGATGCGCATCCTCAGTATGGTAATGATCGTTCTGATGCACGGCATCGGGCACGGCGGGCTGGGCAGCGCCGCACCGCAGGGGTCGGCGGCATTCTGGATCTACTGGCTGCTGTTTATTCTGGCGCGTGTATCCACCAACTGTTTTGTAATGCTTTCCGGCTATTATCTGTCAGAGCGCAAGGGGCCTGTTCATGTCGGGCGGCTGTTCCGCATTGGGGCACAGGTGTGGTTTTACTCCATGCTTACCTTCTGCGTTGCGGTCAAGGCCGGGGCAGTTCCGCTTTCGGCGGTCAAGCTGCTTCGGGCGCTTTTACCCCTTACCTCCAACGGCTACTGGTTCGCCTCGGCCTATTTTTTACTGTACCTCT
>OOCX01001737.1_pt1 | contig 12802 bp, 9 predicted proteins | sample 1671231 | NCBI WGS metagenome assembly OOCX01 (sample SAMN06348135, study PRJEB24527) | human gut metagenome | biome: human gut; feature: ankylosing spondylitis patient; material: feces | host: Homo sapiens | place: China | collected 2015-10 | reverse complement strand
CTTGCATGTGTTAAGCACGCCGCCAGCGTTCGTCCTGAGCCAGGATCAAACTCTCAATAAAATGGTATCAACACAGACCTAAGTCTGAGCTAATCTTTATCGAGCTATTTGTCATAGCTTAAAACTTTTTATCCTTACGATTCAGACGTAATTGACTCAACCGTCCTCCTCGCAAGCTCTGTGCATTTCGCACAGTTTTTCATCTGGTGCTTGTCAAAGTTTCGTTGTTTAATTTACAAGGTGCACGCTCCATTCGCGGAACAGTATGTTATTATACACGCATCCTAGGAAATGTCAAGCGTATTTTTCAAAGTTTTTTTGGTCTGTCACTTCTTTCAGTTTCATCATCTAAAATCCGCCCTTAGCTGTGCACAATATCCACATTCGCTCCTCTTTCACCTTATTTTGTTAAAAAACATCATCCTCAGCGCGCTGCAAAATCTTCCAGCCGCGGCTTTGGATAAATTGGCGGCTTTTCCAAAGACTAAGTGCAGTTTATCGAGTATAAAAGGAGTTTTGATAGATGAAAGCAACCGGAATTGTCAGACGGATCGACGACCTTGGCCGCGTCGTCATCCCCAAGGAGATCCGCCGCACCATGAGAATTCGCGAGGGCGACCCGTTGGAGATCTACACGAGCAAGGACGGGGAGGTCATTTTTAAGAAGTACTCGCTCATGGGCGGCGTGGACGAGTTTGCCGCACAGCTGTGCGACACGCTGAGCAAGTCGACCGGCACGAGCGTGGCCGTGACCGACCGCGACAGCGTCATCGCTGCGGCAGGCAGCGCGCGCCGCGACCTCATCGGCAAGCGCATCAGCCCGCAGCTCGAGCAGATCATGGAGGACCGCGGTATCTACCGCGCCGTGCCGAGCGAGCGCAGCGTGTTCGTCACCGAGTCGCTCGACCGCTACTGCGCGACCATCGCCGCGCCCATCATCTCCGAGGGCGACGCGCTCGGGCTCGTGGTCTTCATCGGCACCGAGGGCGAGTCGACCGCGGGCGAGACGGAGTACAAGCTCGCGCAGGCCATCGCAGGCTTTCTTGGCAAACACATGGAGAGCTGAAAAAAGAGGACGGCTTTGGCCGTCCTCTTTTCCTATATTATATAGTATCGTTCACTTTTCGCCCAGCGCGCGGTAGAGCATCGTCACGATCTGGGCACGGGTGCAGTTGTCCTGCGGCAAGAGGCGATTGTTGTCGCCCTTGAGCACGCCCGCGTTGACGGCCCAGTCCATCGCCTCGAGCGCGTAGGCGGGAACGGCGTCGAAGTCGTCGAACTCGCGGATCGCCATACCGCCCTGCGTCGTGTCCATTCCCTGCGCCTTGGCAAAACGGTAGAGCATCGTGACCATCTGCGCGCGGGTAACGGCGGCGTCGGGGGCAAAGGTCTCGGCGGTCGTTCCCTCGACGACCTTTTCGCTCGCCGCCCAGCGGACAGCCTCGGCGTAGTACGCGCCGCTGTCCACATCGTTAAAGTTCATCGCATAGTTCACCACGGGAGAACCCGCCGCGCGCCACAGGAACGTGACGAGCTGCGCGCGGGTGCAGGAGGCGTCCGGCGAGAAATGCACCGCGTCCGTGCCGGTGACGATGCCGCCCTCCGCCGCCCAGAGGACCGCGTCATAGTAGTACGCGCCCGCGGGGACGTCGACGAAGAAGTTGAGCATCGTGTTGTCGTCCATGAACGTCGCCGCGACGGTCACGGGGCCGGACGGCATGGTGAAGGTGTATTTGCCGTTGCCTCTGTCGGTCAGGTCGAGCGTGCTGCCGTTCTTGTCGGTGACCGTCAGCGTTTCGAGCGCATAGCCCTTATCGGGCGTGACGGTGACGGTCACAGTGCTGCCCTTGGAGGCAGACTTCGGGCTGACGGTCACGCTGCCGTGCGCGCCGTCAGAGACCGCAACGTCATAGCGCGGCGCGGAGGGGGCAGATGTGTGGATTTTCTCCCATTTCGCCGTCAGGGTCAAATTTTCTGTCACAGGCGTGTCAAAGTCCCATTTTGCATTGCCGTTATACCAGCCCACAAAACGGTAGCCAGACTTGACGGGTGTATCTGGCGCACTGGCCTTGCCGTTCACCACCTGCATAGCATAGACATCCTCGCCGTCCATATAGGTCACCTCGTGGCCCTGAATGGAATAGTCCGTTTCTGCGTACGCTCCCTTCAATTTGTCGTAGAACGTGCCGCCGGAAATATAAGCGGGAGTCCCGTTGCTGATACTTTCGACTGTGACCGGCCCGTAGAAGCTGCCGCCGGTGATTTCACCATCAGCATTTCCGACATTCACCGGGCAGTAATAGCTTCCGCCGGAGATCGTAACACCGGTGGCATCCACCCGTCTGGCGTTTTTCACAGTCAAGTTCGCATTGAGAAAGGTAATGTGGCCAATGGTCAGCGTACAACCTTTCATATCCAAGGTATAATCCTTATCAACGGTGACACCGTTCAAGATCAGGTCGCCGCCGATGCTCGCCGCCTTTTTCAGGTTTTCCATGTCGGAGACGGAAAGCCTGCCGTTGTTGACCAGTGTGCCGTCCACCGTCAGCGCAGCATTCTTTCCCAACGACAGCAGGCCGGAAATTGTGTTTTTGCCAGCGGGCTGGGTCGTTACGGTACCGCCCTGATTGATCACCATGGAAGCGTTTTCGCCTTCGAAGATCACCTCGCAACCCGCGCCCACGGTCAGGCTGCCGTTGACCACCATGCCTTTGTAAGGATTGAGACTCACGACACCTTTCAGACCATCCAGCGTCAGCGCCCCGTTTTCCGCGATGGTCAGAGGAAGATTGAGATGTAGGGGTTTACGGCTATTATTTACCAGCGTGATTGCCCGGTTAATTGTCAGCTCTTTGACGGTTTCCGTCTCGTTGACCCAGATTTCCCCCATCAGCTTGATCGTCGTGATGGTCGGGTCCGCCAAGGCTCCAACCAACTTGTCCGATGTTTTGACCTCCGTTGCCGTCCCGGCGGTCTCCTCCGCCGCCGCCATCGTCGGCAACAGCGTCAGGCACAGGCACAGGGCCGTCAAAAAGAAGTGCGGCGGTCATTCGACCGCCGCACTCTCTCATTTTATTTTCCTTTACAGCATCGCAAAGCGCTGTGCGCCCTTCGTCTTGAGCCAGCGAAGAAGCAGCGCTGTCACCGCGAGCGTCACCGCCGCCGCGATGGTGAGATACGCAGCCGCGCCGAGCTTCCACCCCTGCCAGAGGTAGAGCCCCGCGAACGCGATGGCGTAGAGCCAGCCGCCGAACAGCGCGATCGTCACGGCCAGACTTTGCTTGATGGGCATGAGCTCGCTCGTCCACGTCAGGTTTGCCCGCGCGACGCCGAGCGTCAGCCCCAGGCACGCGGAAAACGCGATGTACGCGAGTGCCTCGGCAAAAACGAGCGGCAGCGCCGCCGTCACAGGCAGGATAAACGTCATGCAGACAAGCGGCACGAGCGCCGGAAGGGCCGTGAGCGCAAGCTGTACCTTGAGCTTTGCGCGAAGCACCTGCCAGGGCTTGACGGGCAGCGATTGCGCGAGCCAGAGGGACTTTCCCTCGAGCGAGACCGACGGCGTCGCCATGTCGTTCATCGACGCAATGGCGCACACGCCGGTGCAGAGCAGCACCTCCGCGCAGCCGCTCTGCGAGGTGAAGACCTCGTTCAGCAGCGGCACGACCGTTCCGCCCTTCCACAAAAGCAGGATGCCCGAGATCGGCAGCAGCAGGATACCGAGACCGCTGTTGAGCATGTAGTTCGGGCTCGCGGTGAAGCGCGCGAGCTCCTTGCCGAAAAGTGCCCCATCGATGCTCCGGCGCTTGACGGCCTTTTCGCGGTACACAGCCTTGCCCGATGCGCCCGACGTGGTCGTGATCTGCAAAAAGCTGCGCGAGAGCAGCGTCCACGTCAGCGCAAACAGCGCGAGGATGACCGCCGCGCTCAGCAGCATCGCTGTCACATCGCCCGTACCGGTCAGGCCAAAGACGTAGAGCGGGTGCGCCGCACCCTTGATCTTCTCACCGTAGACCGCGGCGTTGGCGACGAGCTGCTCGATGGCCGTCTGCGCCTTGAAGACGAAGAAATAGTAGATGGCAAGCCCCGCGAGCGAGACGATGACCGTGATGAAGCTCTTGTGCTTGAGCTTACGGCTCACCTTCGCCACGACCCAGCCCAGCGCGCACGAGAGCGTGAGCACGAAGATTGAGATGAGTGCCGTCAGCAGCACGCCGCCGAGGAGCGCCATCGGCGCCGCCGAGACCGTGACCCAGTAGACGATGACCGCGGGCAGGATGACGACCGCGGAGTACATGAGGCCCATGAGATAGACCGTCAGCAGCCGCGAGGCCATCAGCGTCCGCACCGGGATGGGTAGAGACAGCAGCAGGTCGTTGTCCTTAGCGAAGTACAGGCCCGAATACGTGTTGAACACGCTGCCGAACGCGCCGAGAAAGATGGCGAGCAGCGACATGAGCGAAAAATAGAGCCAGCCCATCCCCGCCTGCGTAAGCGGCGCACAGAGCGAAACGGAAAGCCCCGTGAACATCCCGCCGATCCCGCCGATCATCAACGCGGCAAAGAGCAGGATATAAGCGATAATCCCCGCCGTCGAACGTTTTTTATTGGTTTTGGCATTATAAAAGTAGCTGCGGAAAATTTCCATCAGCTGCTTCTTGACGAGCGTTTTCAGCATGATTCGCCCTCCAGCTCAAGGAAGACCTCCTCGAGCGAGTCGTCGCCCTTGACCTCCTCCATCGTGCCGGAGCGGATGAGCTTGCCGCCCTTGATGATGGCGACCTTGTCGCAGAGTTTTTCGGCCACCTCGAGCACGTGGGTCGAGAAGAAGATCGCGCCGCCCGCGTCGCACACCTCGCGCATCATGCCTTTCAGGATATGCGCAGCCTTCGGGTCGAGGCCGACGAACGGCTCATCCATCAAAATGAGCTTCGGCTCGTGCAGCCACGCCGAAATGATGGCAAGCTTCTGCTTCATGCCGTGGGAATAGGCCGCGACGGGCTGGGCCAGGTCGGTCGTCAGCTCGAAGAGGTCTGCATACTTGCGGATGCGCTCCTGCCGCGCGTTTTCCTCCACACCGAAGATGTCGGCGATAAAATTGAGGTACTGGATGCCCGTCATAAACTCGTAGAGGTCGGGGTTATCCGGGATGTAGGCGAGCATCTTCTTGCAGGCGATGGGTTCGTCCTGAATGGAGTGCCCGCCGATCGTGATCCTGCCGGAATCGAACTGCTGGATGCCGACGACGGATTTGAGCGTCGTGGTCTTGCCCGCGCCGTTGTGGCCGATAAAGCCGTAGATCTCCCCCGGCGCGATGTGGAGCGACAGATCATCCACGGCTTTCTTTTCGCCGAAGGTCTTGGTCAGGTGTTCAATATAGAGCATAAGGTTCTCCCTCTTTTCTTCTTGCAGCCGTTTCGAATATCTTTGTGATATCAAAATAATATCATATGATTTCCAACTGTCAAGAGCCATTTTGCAAATGTCAAGTTTGCTTTACTCGTAAGATATCACTGCCGCTCCCATTTGTCAAGTGTGCTTTACATTTTATCTTTGTGATGCAGCACGAGCGACACAATACCCATCACCGCCGCATACAGTACGCCGCCGATCGCCCAGATAAACCAGCTGTACCGCGGCTGGCCGTTTCCCCTGGGGCCGAAGGTGTAGAAGAGAAAAATTGCCGTCACGCTCAGCCAGTAGATGAGCGACACCGTGCTCATTACGCCGCTGCGCGCCTTCTTTTTGCGCGTGTAGTCGCCCTCCTCGAGCAGCTGGTCCATCGCGCCGGTGTACGTTCCGCTCCAGACGAGCACGCCCACGCCGCAGGCGACCAGAAGCAGCAGCGCATCCACCTCCGCCGCGGCGTAAACATCCGCCGGAGCGACGCGCACGAGCAGCGCGGCGACATCGGACGACGCGAGACCGACCCCGAGCATCAGCGGCACGACAGCAAGGATGCACAGCACCACGCCGAGGATCGTACAGCGCGAGGCGGTCGGCTCATAGGCCTTGCGCCGCTCGCGCACCATGCCGCTCACGCCGTACTCGGTCTCAAACGGCTCTTTTTCAAGAAAGTCGAATTCCTTCGTCTTCGCCCCGCACGAGAGGAACATCCCCACCGCAATGGCGACCAGCACCAAAATGACGCTCACGCCGAGACCTGCGGCCAGATTCTCCGAAATACCGCCCAGGCCCGCGTCCGCCATGGCGGAGAGAAAAATGATCACGACCGGCGAGACGATGCACATCGCCACCGCCAGTGCGATCTTCGGCGCGCAGGCCTTGCGCAGCGCAAGGTATCGCGCCGCCTGCTCCATCGTCACTCTCCGCAGCGGCGTTTCGTCCGCCTCGGATTCGACGAACTCCTCTTCTTCGAGTTCGTCCTTCAATAAATAGTCGGTGCTCACGCCAAACAGCCGGCTCATCTGCACCACCTTGTCAAGGTCGGGCACGGACTGCGCGCCCTCCCACTTGGATACCGACTGGCGCGTCACCCCGAGCTGACTTGCCAGCTCCTCCTGCGACCAGCCCGCCTTTTTGCGCAGCGTGATGATTTTATCCGCTAAGATCATATCGTCTTCCTCCTGAATTCTAAGGCGCGGTCCTGCGCCGTCTGGATGGCGTTATCATAGCCTATTTCGCGGTTGCGGGAAAGAAAGCGCACTGTCAAATTTGTCAACCGACAGTTGCAATCCTTGATTTTTCAAGGTTTTTTCGCCGTGCGCTCCTATTACCCTATGTATCTTCGTCATGATATCATACCGCGGCGCAGAAAAAAAGAGCGTCCCGTTCGGGACGCTCTTTTTAAGGTTTTTTCACACACTTACACGACGGCGAAGAACTTGACAAGGAACAGCGCGGAGATCACGTAGGTCAGAACGCTGACGTCCTTAGCCTTGCCGGAGAGCACCTTGACAAAGGTGTAGGAGATGAGGCCGAGGCCGATGGCGTGGCCGATGGAGCCGGAAATCGGCATACCGATGAGCATGATGGACACCGGCAGCATTTGGTCCATGTCGCTGAAGTCCACATTCTTGAGGCCCTGGAGCATCAGAACGCCGACATAGATCAGCGCGGCGGAGGTCGCAGCGCCGGGGATGACGGCGGCGATGGGGGCGAGGAACATGCAGGCGAGGAACAGGATGCCCGCGGTGAGCGCGGTCAGGCCCGTGCGGCCGCCCGCTTCCACGCCGGAGGCGGACTCGATGAACGTGGTGACGGTGGAGGTGCCGGTGCAGGCGCCCGCGACCGTACCGATGGCATCGGACAGCAGGGCTTCCTTCATCTGGGGCATGTTGCCGTCCTGATCGACCATGCCGGCGCGGGAGGCCGTACCGACGAGCGTGCCGATGGTATCGAACATATCGATCATGCAGAAGGTGATGACGAGCGTGATGGCGGTGAACCAGCCGATGTTCACAAAGCCCGCAAAGCCAAACTTGAAAAGCGTGGTGGAGACCATATCGGCGAAAGGCGGGACAAAGCTCGCAGTCGCGAGGCTCGCAAACGGATTGACATGCAGGAAGATGGCGCTGCCCGCCCAGTAGATGACGGACGAGAACAGCATGCCGAGCAGCACTGCCGCCTTCACGCCCTTCTTGGCGAGGACGACCATGACGAAAACGCCGAGGAACGCGGTCACGACGGTCAGGACCATCGCATCGTAGCCCGAGCCCATGTTACCCTTGATGATGCTGGGCGTCAGCGCGCCGAAGAAGTCACGCATCATGTAGAACGGGCCGCCGTTTTCAGAGTAGATACCGACGTTGGAGCCAAGGCCCACGTTCATCAGCATCAGGCCGATGGCGGGAGCGATACCGTAGCGCACGCCGAGAGGAATGGCCTCCACGATCTTCTCACGCACCTTTAAGAGCGTGAGGATGAGGAATACGATACCCTCGACAAGGATGATGACGAGCGCCGCCTGGAACGCGGACTCGTACTCGCACTCGTTGATGACCGCGATGTTGGCGACGACCACCGCGAAGAAGCTGTTGAGTCCCATGCCGGGCGCCATGACGAACGGCTTGTTGGCGAAAAACGCCATGCAAATCGTGCCGATTGCCGAGGCGATGCAGGTGGCAAGGAACACACCGTTCCACAGCGGCGTACCCACTGCAAAGTTGGTCAGCAGGTTCGGGTTGAGCGCGATGATGTAGGCCATGGTCATAAACGTGGTAAGACCGGCAAGGATCTCGGTGCGTACCGTAGTACCGTTGGCCTTCAGCTTAAATAGCTTTTCCATGATTTTCTCCCTTTCTTTTTTGTTTTTCCGCCCGCTTCCTAACAAAAAATTAGGAAGCAAAACAGATTTTCAGTCAATATTATAAACATCCCGTCAAGAAATTGCAAGTGTTCTGTTTATTTTTACCACACTTTCTCACTCCGCGCCGAGAGTTCCGCCGGTTTCTGTTGTGTTTTTGTTTGCTTTGCGCTATACTATATTTAGTAAAAATTTGCATTTTGGGAGGTGCATGCCGTGAAGCTGATGGTTTTAGACGGCAACTCCATCATCAACCGCGCCTATTACGGTGTCCGTCCGCTCACCACGCGCGACGGGTTTTTCACCCACGCGATCTTCGGCTTTCTGACGATGCTCGGCCGCTTACTCGACGAGGAAAAGCCAGAGGCGCTGTGCGTCGCCTTCGACCGCCGCGAGCCGACATTCCGCCATTTGGAGTATGAGGGCTACAAGGCCACGCGCCACGCCATGCCCGAAGAGCTCGCCATGCAGATGCCGGTGCTCAAGGATGTGCTCGACGCGATGAACATTCCCCGCTACGAGCTCGCGGGCTTTGAAGCCGACGATCTGATCGGCACGATCTCGCGCAAGTGCGAAAGCGCAGGCTGGGACTGTGTCGTCGCCACGGGAGACAAGGATTCTTTGCAGCTCGTGACCGAGCACACGACCGTCAAGCTCATTTCCACGCGCATGGGCCAGACCACGACGAAGGACATGACGCCCGAGAGCTTTCGTGAGGTCTACGGCTTTGCGCCCATCCACATTGTCGACCTCAAGGCCCTGATGGGCGACGCGAGCGACAATATCCCCGGCGTGCCGGGCGTTGGCGAAAAGACGGCGATGGCGCTCATCCAGAAATACCAGAGCATCGACGAAATTTACCGGCTGCTCCCCGATATCGAGGCCAAGCCGAATGTCATCAAAAAGCTCACCGAGGGCGAGGAGAGCGCACGCCAAAGCTTCCACCTCGCGACCATCGTGACGGACGCACCACTCGAATTTTCTCCGCAGGACAATCTGCGCAAGGCGCCGTCAGACGCGCTCTATCCGCTCTTTATGAAGCTGGAATTTACCAAGCTCATCGACAAATATGGTCTCAAGCCGCCCGCCGACATCCCCGCCGCCGAGGAGCCGACCGACCTCACTGTGACCGCCGAGGCCGTGACCACGGTGGAAAAGGCCAAGGAATATCTCTCGCTCTTCCGCAAGGCGGAGCACGTGACGCTGCTGGCGCTGCCGGACCTTTCCGGCGTGATCGTCGACTTCGTTGCAGGCGAATCGACCGCCGTCTCTGCCGAGTTCTACTTCAGCCGCTACGAGGGCGACTGGAACGCGCTGCTGCGCGCCCTGTTCTCGGATGATATCAAGAAAGTCAGCCACAACGTCAAGGACCTCCAGCGCACGCTGCTCGAAAACGACCTTCCCATCGAAGGGTTCATTTTTGACACCGCGCTCGCAGGGTACCTGCTCGACGCGACGGCGGGCAAGTACGATATCGCGTCGCTCTTCGCCGCCTACTTCCACCAGACGCTTGCCGAGCCGAAGCACTTAGATCCAGACGCTTTCTCGATGCTCGGCGACACGGCCGAGGCCGAGACGGCGTTCCACGTCTATACCAGCGCCGTCGATGCGCTGTATGAGGCCTTTGCCCCCGAACTTGAAAAGCGCGAGCTGCACGAACTCTATTATGAGGTGGAGCTGCCCCTCTGCGCCGTGCTCGCGCGCATGGAGCACGCGGGCATGCGCGTGGATGCGAACGCTCTCGCGGCCTTCGGCAGCGAGATGGAAGTGCAGCTCAAGACGCTCGAGCAGCACATCTATGAAGAGGCCGGCGGGCCGTTCAACATCAACTCCCCCAAGCAGCTCGGCGAGGTGCTCTTTGAACGCTTGCAGCTCCCGCACGGCAAAAAGACGAAGACCGGCTGGTCGACGAACGCGGACGTGCTCGAAAAGCTCCGGTGGGAGAATCCCATCGTCGAAGAGGTTTTGCAGTACCGCCAGTATGCAAAGTTCCGCTCGACCTACTGCGACGGGCTTTTGAAGGTCATCGCGCCCGACGGGCGCATCCACACGAGCTTCCAGATGACCGTCACGGCGACGGGTCGTTTGAGCTCGACCGAGCCAAACTTACAGAACATCCCCACGCGCACGCAGCTTGGCAGCGAATTTCGCCGCATGTTTGTGCCCGCGGACGGCTGCGTGCTCGTCGACGCGGACTATAGCCAGATTGAGCTGCGCCTGCTCGCGCACATCGCGGATGACGAGGCGATGAAGCAGGCGTTTCTGACCGGTGAGGACATCCACACCGTCACGGCCGCGCAGGTCTTCGGCGTGCCAAGCGATCAGGTCACCAAGCAGATGCGCTCGCACGCGAAGGCCGTCAACTTCGGCATCGTGTACGGCATCTCCGCCTTCTCGCTCGCGCAGGACATCGGCGTGCCGGTGTACGAGGCGAAGGAATATATCGAGACGTACTTTGAGCGCTTCCCCGGCATCCGCCGCTATATGGACGAGGTCGTCGCGCAGGCGAAGGAGCGCGGCTATGTCGAAACACTGATGCACCGCCGCCGCGCGCTGCCCGAGCTGGCGGCGAGCAACTTCAATACCCGTTCGTTCGGCGAGCGTGTCGCGCGCAACATGCCCATCCAGGGCACAGCCGCGGACGTCATAAAGCTCGCAATGGTGCGCGTCGACGAGCGGCTGCACAAGGAAAACTTAAAGGCAAAGCTCATTTTGCAGGTGCACGACGAACTCATCGTCGAGTGCCCGGAGGAGGAAAAGGAAACGGTCGCACGGCTCCTCACCGAGGAGATGGAGGGCGCAGTGCACCTCTCCGTTCCCCTGACCGCCGAGGCCCACTGGGGCAAAAACTGGCTGGAAGCCAAATGACCGGAGGAAACCAATGGAACAGTTAAAGAAAAAAGTCCGCATCGTGCCGATGACGAACGAATATTTGAATGACGTTGCCGAGCTTGAGCGCACATGCTTCTCGAACCCCTGGTCGCGCAACATGCTCGCAGAGGAGCTTGAAAACGCGTGCTCGGCCTTCTTAGTCGCGCTGGATGCAGAAAACGGCAGCGTCGTCGGCTACGCGGGGCTGCTCGCCGTCGTGGACGAGGGCTGCATCACCAAGATGGCCGTCCGCCCCGACTGCCGCCGCGGCGGCGTGGCGGGGCAGCTTCTCGACGTGTTTATCCGCTTCGCCGAGGGCAGCGACCTTGCGTTTTTGACGCTTGAGGTACGCGAGAGCAACTATGCCGCCATCGCGCTGTACGGCAGCCGCGGCTTCCGCGGCGAGGGCCGCCGCAAAAACTATTACGACCACCCGAAAGAGGACGCCATCATCATGACGAAGGAATTCGGCGCGGCAGAAGCGGAGGCGCAGCAATGAAAATTCTCGCTTTCGAGTCCTCCTGCGACGAGACCGCCGTTGCGGTCGTCGAGGACGGACGAAAAATTCTCTCCGACGCCATCGCGTCGCAGGCCGACCTGCACGCACTCTACGGCGGCGTTGTGCCGGAGATCGCGTCGCGTAAGCACATCGAGGCCATCGCCGCGCTGACCGATCAGGCACTCAAGGAGGCGGGCGTCGAGAAAAAAGACATCGACGCCGTGGCCGCGACCTACGCGCCGGGTCTGATTGGCGCGGTGCTCGTGGGGCTGAACTTTGCCAAGAGCGCGGCCTATGCGCTGAATGTGCCGCTCATCCCTGTGCACCACATCCGCGGCCACATCGCCGCGAATTACTTAGCGTTCCCAGAGCTTGAGCCGCCGTTTCTGGCGCTGTGCATGTCCGGCGGCAACACGCTCATCGTCGACGTGCGCGACTACACTGACTTTGCGCTCCTCGGCGCGACGCGTGACGATGCGGCGGGCGAGTGCTTTGACAAGGCCGCGCGCGTGCTCGGCCTTCCCTACCCCGGCGGCGCGGCGATGGACAAGCTCGCCCACGAGAGCGAGGGCGGCGTTTACGAGCTGCCGCGCGCAAAGATCGACGGGTGCCCTCTCGATATGAGCTTTTCGGGCCTCAAGACCGCCGTCGTAAACCTTGCCCACAACGCCGAGCAGACGGGAAAGCAGCTTGACCGCGCGGCGCTCGCGCGCGACTTCACACAGGCCGTCGTCGACGAGCTCGTCCCGCGCGCCATGCTCGCCATGCAGCAGAGCGGGCGCAAGGTACTCGTCGCCGCAGGCGGCGTCGCGGCCAACTCGTTCATCCGCGCAGAGCTTGAAAAGGAATGCCGAAAGCACGGCTACCGGCTCTACATGCCGCCGCTCAAGCTCTGTGGTGACAACGGCGCGATGATCGGCGCACAGGGGTATTATGAGTATCTCGCCGGCGCGCGGGCGGATTGGTCGCTGAACGCGTATGCGACAAGAGATATTGACGATCCTATCGTCTGAGGGTTTACAGCGCGGCAGCGCTGGTTCTTATTCCCCTGCACCGTGCAGGGGCGCGTTAAAGGGGGCCATTCTCTCACGTGAGAGAATGGCCCCCTTTTGATCCCCCAAGAGAACGCAAGGGGCCTTGCCCCTTGACCCCGCACATTGGCAGTT